>Ga0164292_10002097_pt1 | contig 16256 bp, 11 predicted proteins | sample GEODES117metaG_FD_111486 | JGI IMG/M metagenome (GOLD analysis project Ga0164292, IMG submission 111486) | Eutrophic lake water microbial communities from Lake Mendota, Wisconsin, USA - GEODES117 metaG | ecosystem: Environmental > Aquatic > Freshwater > Lake | place: USA: Lake Mendota...
CCAACACCAACACCAACACCAACACCAACACCAACACCAACACCAACACCAACACCAACACCAACACCAACACCAACACCAACACCAACACCAACTAAGTTGGCTCAAGTTATTAATTTCCCCACACTTGCAAATATGGAGCTGGGTAAAGCTGCAACTAGTCTTAGCGCTTCATCCACATCTAGGCTACCGATTAGTTACACCACAACGACTCCTGCTGTCTGTCAGATTCTTGAGCCAACGTCACGCAGATTTGTTGTTCAATATCAATCACCAAAAGTAATGCCTGATGTTTCAACTTGTATCATCATTGCTAATCAAGCGGGGGATTCTAAGTATTTACCAGCAACTCCAGTTGTCCGCAGCTTTACCTACTCTAAATCAGCATCCAAAATAAATGTGAAGCAGATGGCTCCAATTTCAGATAAAGGAGTATTTATTTATGGTACTGCAGCAAGAGTGAATGGTATTGGCGGTAGCGCTACGCCGCTCCTCATTACTACATCATCACCAGATATTTGCTCTGTCGAGGATGTTTACTACACCTATACGCCTGAAGGAACTAGAGCAACTATTAGGGCTATTAAAAATGGCAGCTGTTCAATTAAATTGATCTTCCCAGGTGATCAAGTAATGTTGGCAGCAACTACAACCTGGTCTACTACTATTTCAGGGGTAATTGAGGTACCTGCAGGAAGTAATACTCCACAGTCAATTACCTTTGCACCTCTTGTAGATCGTGAATACGGTGGTGGCTTATATCTAAAAGCAACTGCTACATCTAGTCTTGCCATAACATACAAATCATTAACACCAACAATCTGTTATATCCTTTATCCACCTGCTGGAGCAGTGGTGCAGGCGATCTATCCATTGACTGGACGTGAATCTGTAAATTGTATTGTTGAGGCCTCCCAACCTGGAGATAACAGATATGCCCCAGCTCAATCAATACAGCAATCCTTTAATTGGATTAAATCCGCAATGCAAATTACTGTGAACAGATCAACTTCATTAGTTGGTAGAGGTCCACACAGAATTGATGCAGCGGTCTCTTTTATGGATACAACCAAAATGGGTGGCTTGCGAAGCCTCGGACACCCCTTAATAGTTACCTCATTAACTCCCACTGTTTGTACTGTGTCTAGTACCGCTCCATCGGATCAACGGGGAGGGATTTACTCCCGAACCACTATCAACTCAATTGCGAATGGCACCTGCACCTTAAACTTTAGCTTTACCGGAACTGATGATCGCAAACCTACTGCTCTGCAGTGGAGTGCTAATGTTTCAAGGATTTAGCGAGAGACTAACTTTGATAATCTGGAATATAAGATGAGCCAAAATAACGAAAAAAGTTTAATTAATGCTCTGAAAGATTTCTTTACAGATTTCAATGATGACGATAATGACTTAATGACCCAATTTCAACCTGATTACAATTTCTTTTTAGTAGAATATCTAGTATATCTTCTTGATGATCCAGAGCTCCAAGCCAAGATCGGACAAGTTACAAAAGAAGGTTATGATTTCATAGTCAATAATCTAAATCTAATTGAAGATAATTATGATTATGAATTTACTTTATGCACTGTTGAAGTAATGGATTTACCAAATTTTAATCCAATACCTCAAGCATACCTAGAAAAGTTTATCCAGGTAGATAACGGAGTTCGCTTTCTAATGTCCAAAGACTTTCTTGAAAATAATAATGAGATGGCACATGGACATGATTGGCCAAAAGGTTCTCTAATTTGTGAAGAATGTACTGATTCGCCCAGTTATATAGGAATCGATAATTATGATTACTGCGAAAATGCTTCCTTGGTAGTCTTAAGGGCAATAAATTTAAATCCAACTTGGCTTGAAGATGTTTCTAATGCAGAAACTGCAGTCTTGGCAGCGGTCGCCGCAAATAGCGATTAAATTGTGAGTTTGGTTTAATTAAAATGGAAGAAAAAGAAAAACGTTACCGTGTAACCGCCAAGGTAACTCATGAGCTTCAAATCATTGTGCCGGCGTCACCGGACCAGTAAGGCGCGGTTGGTATTAAGCAAGCTAAAGGGCTTAACGCTTAGTTCTTGACCTGGGAGTAATCATGTCACTGATCACTGATCACTGTCAGTGGTAGGAGGCAGGATCAGAGTATGAAATCAGTGAATAACAACTACGACTGCTTCAATAAATTGATGAAATTAAAAAGACTTCTAGCAGCTGTGCTCTGCGGCTACTTATTCTTTGTACCCAGTGATTCTGCATCTGCTCAACCACAAAAGGATGTCCTGGTTGTAATTGATACTGCGCTTAATTCTGATCAAATAGATATTTTAAGCAGTATTGAACATGAAGTATGCATTCTAGATTGGTCTGTATGTCCAAATGGACAAAATTTCATGGAAGGAAAAGGATCCGCCTATCTTTCGCCACGATTTATGTCGAGTAACGGATTCAATCATGGCAGCCAGATGGTATCAGCAGCACTTAGAACTAATCCCAACCTTAAAATTATTTTTATTAGAATTGTTGGTAATTCAACAAGCGGTGCAAGATTAAATGTTTCCCCATTTGCAGTAGCAAAGGCTTTAAAATGGGTATCTGATAACAAAGAGAGATTTCAAATCGGAGCTGTGGCAATGTCGAAAGGCCATCGTAATCTTTCTGTGCTTACTAACTATTGTCCAATAGAGAGTTCTGTCGAGTCAATGGTTGATTCATTACTGCAGAAAGGTGTGCCAGTTTTTGTTCCAGCAGGAAATTCAAGAGATTACAATCGTTTGGATTGGCCAGCTTGTATGCCTTCAACTATATCCATTGGGGCACTTGACTCGGATAGACAAATTGCCTCATATGGAAATCTAGATCCTAAATTATTGGACTTCTTTGAAGTTGGTGTTATGAAAATAACGGATTTTGATGGAGAGTCGCGCATTGCAACGGGAAGTTCGGTATCTGTGCAAGTAGCAGCTGCCAAGTGGATGAGGATCACTGAAATAAATCCCAGTTTCACTTATGAACAGAAGATGGATTTCCTCATAAAAAATTGCACCCAAGTAGGTAATACGAGGATTACAGGAGCCTTAGCTTTTCCTAAAGAGATCAAGGATCCAAATCTGCGCATTGAATTAATAAATGAACTCGATCAAATTAGAAACCAATTGAGCGAACTCCAACGCTTGATATATACGCTACTGGCAGCCTCATTCAAATGAATCTCATTGAAAGAAGGCTTTCAGAGCGTGATGTTAAACGATAATCTGGACACTTGAGTTTTGTTGAATTGGAGGGATAAGTGGCTGCAAAATCTGAAGTGATCAAAACCTTTATTCAAAGTTTTGAACACAAATTGAGTTCAACTTTTTTAGTTGAAGAGGAGTTAGCTTTATGGGGAAACTCAACTGACAAGATTGAGATAACAATTCCTAAGATTGCTGAGATTGATGATCGCTGGAGATTTCCAATTTCTTTTGATCGATTTGATAATGATTTTTGGTATGGCGGTACTGCGTTGTTTTACGGGTTTCTCGATTGGCAGGTTGATGGGATCCAAACTCAGATTAATCCTTCTTTAGGGGAGTCTGGCCAATACGAGGGATCAGTTATTGGTTTAGCTTTGCATGAAGTAAAAGTATCTCCATGGATTCCAACTAGAAATCTAGAAAATGGTAAAAAGATTGACACCTATTTGTTTAATTTTGGGGGCTATGAAATTCCAGAAAGTTTGAATAATTGCAATTTCGCCGCACAATTCCAGCAAGAAGTCCCCGATATGTATCTAAATGAATTTGGTGTTGATTCGATGCAAATTGTTAAAGATGTTTTTCCAAAAGCAATAAATAATCCACTTACCCTTTATATAGTGGAAGCGCTATCAAAGGGTTTAGGTGAATCTGTTCTAATGCATGGTCTTTCATCAACTGTTGGTTCATTGAATGCTATTAGTTCAGAAATAGTTACATACAAAAATAGATTAAGAATTGCAGAGGGATCCATTTTATGATGTCCACGGAAATTATTATGAAATTGCTATCAGGAAGAAATGGTGATTAACAGATTTCGTTGCCTATCGATTAACCAACTTCACATCTTCAATCTCGATAATTTCATCAACCCCACCGTCATGTATTGCCAGACTATCAAGGACCTCTTTTTTTACAATTTCTATAGCTTCTTCTACGGATTCTGCTGAGGTTTGTGCGTAGAAGGATATCAACAAATTGTAGGTGTAATCCCAGCCCGAATTTTGGTTTCCAGATACTGTTTGAATCGCGTAGTTTGGAATCGATCCTTCAAATTTTTCCGTATCAGAATCCCAGAATAATCCAACTAGAGTGCTGTCCTTAGGGAGAGAACTAATTCCATTTTTTAGGCAAGGGCTTGCATCATACAAAAGTTCAGTTCCACCATAATTAGAGAAATTATATTCAAAGGATTCGTAAGGATCCGAAAATAACGCATCCGGCAAACTTCTATATTCGATGATTTTTGAAACTAAAGCTACCTCAAACTTAAAAGTTTTCATGAGAAATCCTTTCGGCGATGTAGTTACTTCGAAAGTGTAAGGCAAATTAATGGAAAAAAGCACCGTAAGAGAATAGGATTTAGAGTTGCGCTGAATTGGTCCGAATATCAACCCACCTTATTCGTGAATCGTTTGACTCAAGATTTACAAAGCGTAACGAATTTGCCTAACATAACCATTCCTTCGGGTGTTACTGGTTCCATAACCGATAATTGTGGAGATCTAATGACAAAGCATGCCCATTGTGCTCTAGATATCGCCACATTCAATCTATTGGGTGAAAGTAAGAATTCGATACCTCTAGGAAGGTCTTCGCTGGAGGATGTAGTCATAGAGACAAAAACAATTGGAGCCTCTTGCCCTTGAAATTTATCGAACGTTCCTATTTTTATTAATTCGAATCCAGCCTGGCTAACTTTTGACTTTAGATGTCTTACCTGAGAGTTATAGCCTGTAACAATCAATATGTCTGATTGTGTAAGTGGCCTTGGAGTTAGGGGCAGGCCGTTTGAATCGACTGGAGTCCACATTTTTCCAATTAATTCAGGAATTCTTTTAACAATCTCCTCTACTTCTTCAAGAGAAAATACAGTGTTTCCGGAATGATCCACCTCCACAACATGAAGTCCTGGCTCTACCCCTTCCAAATTTCTTACCTCACATCTTGGATCAGATTTAAGTCGATCTTCATATTGAAGCCTAGAAACTTTTTTAGCTATTTTTGGATGGAGCCTGAAAGTTGTGTCTAGAAAGTAACCTAGATGATTTGGCATAGTTTTAGAATCACCAAGTAGATGCGAAAGAACAGATTCGTTCACCGGTTCAAGGTGCTTACCTTGACTTACTTGTGGCAATTGCTGCGGGTCACCTAACAAAAGCGCACGTTTTGCAGTTGAAATTACAGCTAATGAATTAGCTAACGAGAACTGACCGGCTTCATCAATAACCATTAAATCGAGTCCTAACAATCGAACTTCTGGTCTACTGAAAGTCCAAGTAGTTCCTCCCACTAGATAACCGGAATTTCCTTGGGCAAAGCCCCACGTTGCAATATCATCAACATGGTATGAAGGTTGAGATTTATCAGATTGTCCTTTTTTGCCCATTGGAATATTTGAATCTATCTTTTTAACATTATCCATTAGGTGTTCAATCACTGAATGAGATTGTGCAACAACACCAATTTTCCACCCTTTTTGAACTAGCTCTGCAATTACATTCGCACCAACATAGGTTTTCCCGGTACCAGGTGGGCCTTGAACTGCGACAAAACTATTGTCGCTTAGTAAAAGTGCCTCAGTTATGTCTTTTATTGGTTTACCTGATTTTGGTAATCCACCTGAGGTTTGTCGAGGCGCACGTCGCAAAAGCACATCTGTCCAAGCATTATCCAGAAAATACCTAAGTTTTTTATTCTTCAATAACAAAACTGATGCACCTAGTTCATCCCTTAGGATCTTTTCGATTGAAGTTGTTCGAATTGGCGATCCTGGTAAAACTGCCATGGGTGCGGAGTTCCATATACCTGATCCCTTTTTTTCACTCTCTTCAAACACAACTGAATCGTCATTAATTCTAATTATTGTCGCATCAGCAAATCCTCTAGTACTTCCTTGAATGGTTTTAAAACCATCTGGTGCAAATTCGTATAAAAGTTGTGGAATATGTTCAAAATCCAAAATGTGTCGAGGGTCGATTCCATCCGTTTGAATTGTGATTGTTCTTCGGTGATTTTTCTGACGTCCTGAGATATTCCATTCACTGGTTGAAACTTTTGAAGGAACGATTACATCGTTGAAACTATCGAGCTCATCAACATCTTTAAGTGCTCTATCAAAAATGGCCCACCAAGCAGGGCGTGCTTCTCTATGGTGATATGAAATAGTGGCCGAAAGTAATGCCAAGCCCTGCTCATCTACCGAACGATCCTCTCTTTTTTCAGGTACTCCTTCAAGTAGCTGAAGCGATATAGGTTCAACTCGTTCTAACTCATTAGATGTGTCCCATTTGATCTCTGCAAGGGGGCGCATTAGGGCAATACTTATATTATTAGCTTTGGCTTCAGACCTAATCCAATGATCAAGTTGACGCGTTGAATCTACATCATCCTTGTTATAGTCCTTGATTTTCTGAAGAATTAGATCAAAGTCTTCATGATTTCCAGAATGTAGCTTCCCTAATGCGCGTTCAAATTCAATAACGCTTCCCACGGCATTGGCGACATCTTTTTCACGATTTCCATCCCAGTAAATTGGCTCAATTTTCTTAATTGAAAGAGACTCTGTAGAGAATCGAAATGCCCTACGCACTATCGCGTATAAGTCAACAAAAACTCCCTCACGAACCAATTTATCTACTTCAAATTCATAGACACCATGTCGCTGAGCCAATCTGAGCATTGCGCTAACTTCATATGACGCGTAGTGATAAACATGCATATCTGAAAATTTATCTCGACGATTTATAATGAACTCTACAAAGTTTTTAAAAGCAATCTTTTCCTGTTCGAATGTGGTTGCGTCAAAAGTGTTGAAGCTATATTTTCCATTTTCATAGCAAAGATACCCAAACATATACTCAAGACCTTCTCCAGAGTTTGCAAAGGGATCACCTTCCATATCAAACCAAATGTCACCATCTGAAGGAAAAGGAAGAAGACCAAATGCTTCTTGATCCTGAATTTCATAAATGATCCTCCCTTCTAATTTTCCTCTAATTTGAATTTCTGATTGATCTCGTAATCGCTTAAAGGTTTCCTTAGCCACCTCTTTTGGATATTTTGGACGTTGATGATCCTCAGCTATTGCCATCTGATTGATTGTTTTGATTTCACTTTTTATCAAGGCCAATCGGGTATTAGATCTGATCCCTTGAATTAGCGACAAGTCTTGATCACTTTCTCTTCCTCTTTCACAGCTATCTTTCCAGCGACATCTTGTGCAAGATTCTCGAGGAGGAGCCCAAAGAGGGCTAGGAGCATCAGTAAAGTTTTCAATTTTTTCTCGAACTCTGCCCATAAAGTGTTCGGCTAAATCAATCAAATCTAATGCGGATGCAGACCATTTTTTATCTCCACCAAGCCATAGATGAACTTTCTGGGGTGTTGCCATCCCCACAGCCTTCATAATTGCGGCATAAGTAGCAACTTGAATAACAGCAGCTCGCTTTGCCACTCTTGCAGATTTTGCATCAACGGGATCATAAACAAAACGATCTTGAGAATCTTTTACAGGTTTTCCATTTGGATCTTTTACTAGGATTAAAAAATCAACAAATCCTAAGAAATTTTCAGTCAAGAATGTGGCTTGGTGGATTGCCTCCACTCCAGATTCAACTGCTGCTAAGGTTTTTTCATACGCTTTTTGAATCTCTTCGATCTTAAATGATGGTTCTCCAATATCTAGGTAAGTTCCAGAATTTCGAAGGGACTCGGCTATTTTTGATTCATGCGTTAATCCAATTTCAGCAAGCAATTCAAGTTCTGGGCTGATTTCATTGGTCGGCTTTTCTACAGATTTTGTAATCACTGCCCACTCTAAATGGAGCCGATGAGAGCACTCAAGTTCGGCAACGATATCTCTTGTTGAGATTACCCACTTATCATGGATTATTCTCACTTAGTTACTTCAATCCAACCCTTTTTAACATTCTCAATAATCATTGCATCAGCGATCTTCGCTGCTTCCTTTTCATTAGGAGCTAATCTAACTTCTCGATCAAGAGGAGATTTGCGAGTAGATGAATAGTCTGTCCAGTGCACTACAAATGCTGGATAACCAACTGGCTCCTTGTTGGTTTTCCAGACCACAAGTTTTCTAACATCTACTTTTCCAGATCCTTCTTTTGTCCAAACCTGCCTACGCACTATTTGGCTAAGCCCAACTTTAACTTCTTCACTTATTTCTTCGATTGGAAGCAATCGTGTTATCTGGTGCCATCCGATATCCTCTTGAGAACAAGTTTTATCATCGCGCAGGCGCACAACTATTGAGTTATGAATAGCGGCGCTGTTGGTCCAACCAGAGACTCTCCAACCATCTTTATCAAAATTTAGCCGAGGATGCCTGATGGCTTTACCTTGAAAATTTTCTAATTGAAGATCCATGCATTTCAATTCGCCTACCAATTGAGGTTCAACCATTTGGTATAAAACTCCAGAACTCTCGCTGGTGCGACGGTAAGTACTGTTTCGGACTCGGGGCTTTAATTGATCATAAAGAGAGTGCCTAAATTCATTATCACCGACATTTCCAGTAGATGTAATTGGCACCCAAGAACCATCCTCACGCAAAATTGCAAATAAAAGGGAACGAACCATGAGAGAGCCTTCAGCATCTCTGCGTTCGGTAAAACCAATAATTGCTGCATCTAAATCTTTGGTTGGTTTGATTTTGTAAGAACGACCATCCTCTGACCTGGCTACAACTCCTTCCATTCCGGATACTTGAGTATCCCTATCGAATATCTCTACAACTTCTGCCGCAGATTTTGTGGATTCGCTTGGTATGAATCCAAAATTTTTACCATTCGGAATCTTTGAAATTGCTTCATATCTTTTTGTGTATGGGGTGCCGATGGCAGAAACTTCAGTTGACGTAACAACGTCATACACTTTAAAACCCAAATTCTCAGTTTTACTTTTTTCGCCACTCTTTAGCGCCGAAGTCACATCAGCAATACGAGTTCGAGTATCACCCAGTACATAGAGCTCACCAGCGTATATGGCTTGCTTTTCTAGGTTTGCAGAGGCAGCCTCTTTTAGGATTTCAATCTCTCCATAAATTACTCGACCTGTAGGGGATACCAATTTCCATCCATCAGAATGTAGAAGGAACCACAGTTCGCCATCAAGTTTGGTAGATACTAATAATGGAATTCCTAATCGCTTTTCAATATCTTGTGGGTTTAAAAGTACATAATTTGTTGCAACAACCTTCCTGTATGCCACAAGTTGATTCATTAATTCTGTATTAGTGAAGGTACCTTGTGGGTCAATATTCGCTTTACCTAATTTAGCCATTTTACTCATCACCTTTATCAGCACCGACTACAGGTTTTTTTAACTCCATTGATGAAAGATGTAACAATAAAAGAAATGAATCTCCATCAATTCGGCCCTCAAGAAACCCACGATACGGACTTCCATTTGACTGAAGCACAAGCGGCCCTTTATTGGATTCTCCAGATGCAAGAAGCATGACAGAGTCCTTCTCATTTAGTTCCTTTGCAATTGAAAACAAGAAATCAAATGTGACCCCATCAATATGCCTTAATTGAAGAGTTCTTTTGATGCCAAACTTTCTTACGAACTCACTTCGCAAAATTAACTTCCCTGTCCATTTGATTGGAACTTCTTCATTAACATTTGGTGGAACTTCAACAGGAGTTCGGCGTTCCATTTCCTTGCCATCTGGCCCATAAATTATTTCAATGATTTCAGGAGCACAAAACAGTGGACGATTCTCTTTATCTAGTAAAATAGAATTGGTCTCATCTATTTCCTTGCCCACCATTTCGAAATCAATCTCAGGATCACCATCAATTATTGACTGAGTAAAACTTGTTCCTAAGTCTGCAGAAAGCGACTCATGTAGTTTTCCTTCACCGGCTGCTACAAACCTTTTAAAACTAACGGGCTTGCCTGCCTTTGAAGGCTGAGCAGTTTTCTTTGCTGACAAAGATGTTGCAATTATGGTGGCATCTCTATTATTGGAATTTGAAATATGAAGTTTCATGTTTGCTCCTAAAACATTTCAAAATCTAAGTCATCAGATGCGTTTGACTCAGACTCATCAGCTACAGAAACCTTGGAAGATAAAGTTGAGTATTCGTAGGTTAGGGGCTGGCCAATTAAGGCAAAATAACCATTTTCATTCGAAACCAGTACTCCAGTTTCTATCTGATAATCAGCTCTAGGGTTAAACGGAAATTTAAATATCGCACCAGAATCAAGTTCCGCCTTAATTTTCTTAGGCAGATCTTCTGCCTCTAATACGTAGGTACTTCCGTAGTTTAAATCTAAAGCTTCCATTGGTGTTATTTTTTCTGCTAGAACATTTTCTCCAACTGTTGCCGGATGCATCTCAGGCACGCTTCCATCTGGATTAATTGCTTCTAATTCACTTTGTGGAACCCAGGTATTTTCTGAGGTGAAATACCCTTGAGCCGTCATGCCACTTCGAATTAAAAGTGAGCCATCTGCTAGAAGTGAGGCTTTAACGCACTCATTACCGTCGAAATCAAAAGGTACACGGCGCCTTTTGCCATAGAGCACAGACCTATCGATCGGTTTATAGGTGAATATCGCAGTTTCATCACCATAAGTCAGATTAATTGTCTTTGCCATGGAGATATCCTAAACGCGGGGCCTGACAAATGATAGGGGTTTGCGTTGACCGCTGTCAGTTGCTCTGCCTATGCTTACCATTGAAGCAAATGAATAGAAGGGTGCAGCAATGCCATATTTTGAATTTATTGGTGAGGATACCTCACGCAAATCCGAGCATGCAGAAAAATTCTGGGAAATTACCCAAGTAGGGAAAAAAGTGACTGTCCGATTTGGAAAAATTGGGGCAGATGGTCAATTGAAGGTAAAAGATTTTGATACAAAAGAGGATGCTGAAGCAGAAGTTGCCAAGTTAGTTAAAGAAAAGACAAAAAAGGGTTACATAGAAAAGCCAAATCCACATTTGTAAGTTAATTCTGGGATAGAGAGAGGTGTCCTAATGGTTTCGATTAAGAAACTCAATGAGAAGGATTTTTGAAATGAAAGGCAATACTTTTGAAAATAAATTGACAATACTTTCTGAGCTATGGTCGAACTATCGTGAAGATGAAGAGTTAAAGGATTTTATAGAGTTTAACGATCTTGGCCTACCGTTGGCATACTTTATAAAGAATAAAATTGTTATCTCGACAAAGGAATCAGAAAATTATGTTAATGAAACATACGATTTGTTTATCGCAACGCTTACTATTGAGGACAAAGCGTGGGTAGACCTTGATGAGATACTTGGCCTCCAGACATAACGCTGCTTTTTGAAAGATTTTTTGAGCGCTCACTAGCAGATTTTCATTTTAATTAGCTCTAATCTTGAGAATGTAGAAAATAAACGGTTCATAAACGATTCTGCAGGGCTTGGGTAACACCTAATTCTATTGACACCTGTCAGTGGGTGTACCTAGGATTCCAATCAAGGAAGGTTGATTGTCTCTAGCAATCTATCTGTGGTGTTTCGCCACAGTTGAAGTAATGCAAGACAATCGTCACCGGATATCGATGGCACTTACCATCGACCCGGCGCGCGCACACGATGAATCTATCGCTGGATTGATTCTGGCGAATCCGATGCATCACGTGTGCGCGCGCCGGGTCGATGCCTACAGTGATCAATACCGATCATGAGGTAGGAGGTAGAGGCAATCAACTTTCTAAAAATATTATTTTTGGATGGGAGTTAAGTGGGAATTTTCAAACGCAACTCCACGGAATCCATTTCTGAATTCAGTCGCCTACAAGTTCGACAAGTAATTATTTATCCTGGGCAATGGGGCTGGGGAGAAAGAGCCGTAATTGTTCACACTGAAATTGCTGGCAAAAATACAATTAGAGCTCGACTTTATGATGATCCAAAGTGGTATACCTTAGAAGTAAGTTCACGTATTTCAGGCGATGAACAAATGAGGAAGTTTCGAGATGATTGGAAAGAAGCAACAACCGCAGGATTACTTCCCGCAAAGAAAATTTTATATACTGACAATATAAATGCTTACGGTTTTGTAGAAATTGATTTCAACAAGACTCACACTGAGTACAATGCAGATTTCCTCTTTTCTTTGGGTAGAGAATTAGATGAGAAGTTTCGAACAGGGTGGTACCCGTCCACAGATACTGATCATGTTTTAATTTTTAATTATTTCGTGTCCGCGCCTCTTAGAGTGGGGTACTTAGGTTCCTATAAATTTATTCTCAAAAAATTGAGTGATAATTTTGCAACTAATATTGATAAATTTAGTATTGAGTATGCGTCAAGAATTTCTGCTGTGATTGGTTTTGGTTACGGTAAGTTTGAATCTTTACTCTCAGGAGGAAAGCTTTCCCATAACATTAATGATGGTTGGACGATGGATGAATTGCGATACTTACCAGAATTTAATGGTTATAGAACTCCACGGTTAAAAACAATTCAATATATGATGCGAAGAGGTTTGCGCTTCCTTAATTATCTTGAACGTCACTGCGATGCGCTTGTAGCAATAAGATTTAAAACACACGTCCTTCGCGCTGTTGACATGAATTATCATGATACGGGGCATGAGGAAGAATTTTATCTATCTCGTCAGCAGTTAACTACGAGAGTTATTTATGGAACTAACGGACTAGCCGTCCGTGATCGTGAGGCACGAAAAGTTATTCTTGGACCAAGGACTGATCGACATAATTTATTAATTACAAGCAATTTTGTGAAGGGTTTATCCTCTGATCACGTTCAAGCATATAAAAATTGGATTATTGCCTTAGATGGAAACTACCCTGCTGTAACCAATTATGCCCTGACACTAACACAGGCTATTCCAGAAATTATCTTCAATTGGAATGTAAAAACTATAGCTACTTTGTCAAACACCGAATCCTTAATTGCTAAGAGGGAAATTTGGGCGGCAATAGAAAAAGATCCTAATTTACTACATTCACTGCCACCAAAAGTGCTTGTGGAGTATCTTGATACGTCAACGAAGGATCAGATCGATTTAATTCTTAAAGAAATTCGCTCTTATGTATGGCCATTCCAATCAGCCATAAACATGTGGATTTCAAAGCATCATGGAAAAAAACTGAATGACAATGAACTTTATATTGCCACAAACCTTCTTCAATGCGCTTGGAATTTAATGAGCAATGGGGGGTGGAATGATTCCATCCGTCTACGAGACACATTACTGCTTCAGGTAGCATCACAAAGTAAGTTACAACCTTTCGGACCCTGGAAGGATGCTTTTGTATATTCAACTTGGCCTGATGATAACTTTCTAGCTTTTTATGGGATTGCACCAAACCATATGTACCCCAAAGGACTGCTTGATGTAATTGATATCAGAGATCCAGAGATGATGTTGTTTTTTGCAAGGCCGATCGTAAATCATGTTCATTGGGCGACGCCTGAACAACTTACTCAGTTTTTGAACGCATTTTTGGAAAGCCCAAAACCTGGCGCAAGTGAGTTAATTTGGACAATTCTAGGAAAACAACTTCTTAACCCTGATAAACAGCAAGTGTTTCTAGACTATCTAAATTCAAAGGATTCATCTGGCACAGTCTATTTAAAGGCAATTTCAACTTCCATAGTGCTCAAGGATGAAAAAGCTCTTCTAATTTATTTGGTAACCCTTTCAGAGCCATCAATGGAAACTTTTTGGCGCCGGAATAAATCCGAAGCTGAAGAGATACTCATGGCTTGGAAAGAGTTTCCAAGATTTTATTGGAACAATTTAGATTCAATTCCTTTGAAGGGGATTGAGAAAATAAGAAAATTTGAAGGACTCCAATCAAAACTTTTCAAGGTAATTACACCAGGTTCCATAGCACGCATGAATGCTGCTCAAGTTGATGAATTTGTAATTATGGTTAATTCAAATCCAACAATCTGTTCAAATGTCAGCCTACTGAGATCAATGTTAATTGCTCCAAGTGCACAGATAAATTCAATTGCAGCAAAGTATGTAAAAAATGAGAATAAATTTAATCAATACTGGCTTCTTATGCTTGAGAGTAACCTTCCGGTATCTCAAGAAGGGGCATTGAGATACCTTGAATCACAGGTTGAAGCTAAGGATTTCTCTAACAAATTATTGATGGCACTCGATAGCAATAATTTTGGTGCCCGCAAACTTGCACTTTCTATACTTGGAAAAATAAAGTCCACATCTAAACTTTCGAAGATTGTCGATGGTTTGGTTGAAAATCGAAATACTGACACATGGCGAGTTGTTTCAAAGAATTTAGAGTTGATAAGTGAGGTTGAAAAGTATAAGGAGTTCACTAATCAGGTGTTTCTTTCCCGCCGTAAAGCGCGCAAAGTTAAAGAGGATATAAAAGTTGATGTTGAGGAATTAATTGAAGATATTTCCGAGGCTGTTGAGTTAGATACTTTAATACGAATGGCACTTAGCTCCGTGGCGAGTGATCGCGATTGGGCACTTAAGCAAATTGCTCTACACCCAGAGAAAATAAGTGATGTCACTGTTGAAACAAGCTGGAAGGGAAAACTCAATGTTTGAGCGAAACTCCCGCCGAGTAACTTCCACAGGTGCGCTTAAGGCCACAGGCTCTGTGCTATCAATCGGAACTGATCTAAACAGAGATCCGGTTTATCTTTGCGGAGATGTAATTCCATCTAGATCTTTTGCACAAGCAATGCTCGCACTTGGCGCGGTTGTTAAAATTCAAAAACCAGCGAAGAAAGATCACACTGCATATCAAGCATGGGTGGCTAATGAGTATCTTCGAATACTCTCAGAGCGTGAACCTAATCGTTTAAGAAAACATGCAACCCTTACTAAACGCCAGGACGAATTGTCCAGCAAACGCAACTTACTTCAAGGAAAGTTAAGCACATTACAAGTTTTTATAAATAGTAAGAAGCAGGATTATTTCGATTGGCTATTTGAAAATGATAGAAATGCATGGATAGTTTTAGACCCCATTGTCAGCGTTCAGAAAGATGGAACTTTCTTTGAGGCTTTTTCTGGTGATGAATCTATTTATGCTCGTGTTTTTCTTCCTCATGAATCTTTAAATGCGACAGAAAAATCTAAGTTAGGAACCACAAATATTGATTTTTCCCTTTTGCTTGAGCGCGAATTTGAAAGAGTAAGAAGTTATCGCCCAATGTCACTTACCGTTGGCTTAAATTCAGTTGATTTCAAAACAGAGGCAGCCACAGTTGAGGAAGAGAAAATTCCACTTCCTGAGTCTTGGGTTCGTGGTTTAGTTGAGGTTCAGTCTGTTCTTGCATTAGCACCTACAGTGTTTGAAATGTCATCAGATTCTTTAGCTGAGATTATTGCTAGATTACAATCAGAGAAAGAAAAGCATGGACCAAGATCACTTAAATTCATATTGAAACCAAATCATCCTATCCGGGTTGAAATTCAACCCTGGGGTGAAATATTTTCTGATGACTGGTGTGATTACTTAGGCGAATCTGAACAAGAAATTAAAATTTGGGGACGTCGCAGATTAAGCGTGCTCAAAGATATTTTAGTAAATTCAGATCGCGTGAAGGTTCATTTATTGGGATCGGGAATGCCTTCATTTTGGACAGTAGTTAAGGATGGAGTCGAGCTAACTATTGGACTATCTGGTTGGAGCTCCAATGATTGGGCTTCAAAAGCTAAGTTTTCAACATTTATACCGACCGCAAATGTGAAAGAAGATTTGCTCCCTATCGCTCTAGCGCTAATAACAAAAGAGGGCTCTGTAACAACAGCTGAGTTGTCAAAATCGATCTCAATCTCTACGTCAGAGGCATCAGTGCTACTTCAGAAACTATGTCTTCAAGGAAAAGTTATGTTTGATCCTGCTCGCAATCTATACAGGTGGCGCGACCTTTTCCCAACCTTTGATCTTTATCAAGATGATGATTCAACAAGAGAATCTAGAGCTGCAATTGCAAATCTGAAAACTTGGAAAATTACAAAAACATCAGATGATTTAAAAAATAGCATCCGCTATCTC
>Ga0164292_10002098_pt1 | contig 16255 bp, 16 predicted proteins | sample GEODES117metaG_FD_111486 | JGI IMG/M metagenome (GOLD analysis project Ga0164292, IMG submission 111486) | Eutrophic lake water microbial communities from Lake Mendota, Wisconsin, USA - GEODES117 metaG | ecosystem: Environmental > Aquatic > Freshwater > Lake | place: USA: Lake Mendota...
ATGGGACATGATCGGGCGCACGCCCAGTTCGATCGTCGCCGTGCGACCCTTGCGCGGCGGCGCGATCACCGACTTCGAAACGACCGAGCAGATGATCCGACTGCTGCTGAAGCGTGCGGGTGTTTCCCGATTCCAGCGGCCGAAAGTGCTCATTTGCGTGCCGTCGGCGATCACCGAGGTCGAGCGCCGCGCGGTTACCGACGCGACGCGCCGCGCGGGCGCCGCCGATGCACAGTTGCTCGAACAGCCGATGGCCGCCGCGATCGGCGCGGATCTTCCGATCGACGAGCCGGTGGGCAACATGGTCGTCGACATCGGCGGTGGTACGACGGAAACCGCCGTCATCAGTCTCGGTGGCATCGTCACACTGAAGGCAGAGCGCGTCGGAGGTTTCACCCTCGACGAGGCGATCCAGACCCACGTTCGTCGCGAACACGGCCTGGCGATCGGTGAACGCACCGCGGAGGAGATCAAGATCAGCATCGGCAGCGCGCTCGCGTCGCCCGCCGATCGTGACGCCGAGGTGCGCGGTCGCGACCTCGTCACCGGTCTCCCGAAGATCGTCGTGCTCACCGCAGCCGAGATCCGCAGCGCACTCGACGAGGTCGTCACCCGGATCATCGATTCGGTGAAGGAGTGTCTCGCCGCGACGCCGCCGGAGTTGGCGCAGGACCTCCTCACGCGCGGCATCTACCTCGTCGGCGGAGGAGCGTTGTTGCGTGGTCTCGCCGAACGACTGCAGCGTGACACTCGCGTACCCGTCAACCTTTCCGACCAGCCGCTCGAGGCCGTCGTTCTCGGAGCGGGCCACTGTGTCGAGAACTACCAGGCGTTGCGCGGAATGTTCATGGATGCGCGCCGCTGAGGCGGGCGTGATCCCTGCGTCATGATGCGGTGCGCATGACGACGTTCATCATCAACGTCGTCGCGTGGGTCGTTGCCGGCACGATCGTCGGCACCTGGCGCGCCCGCCAGTCGCTCGAGGGGGTCGCACGCATGGGCCCTTGCACGCGCCTGCGTTCGTTCGAGCGCAACGGCGAGTTGTACGTGCGGCTCTTCCGCGTACGCGCGTGGAAGCGTCTGGTTCCCGAGGCGGGAACGTGGTTCGGCGGCATGAGCAAGCGCCGGCTCCCGAACGTGCACGAAGGCGGACTGCAGCGCTTGGCCGTCGAGTCGCTGCGCGCCGAAAAGACGCACCTCACGACGCTCGCCGTCACGCCGGTGTTCGTGCTGTGGAACGATCCGGTTCCGTTCCTCGCCAACGTGTGCTTCTCTCTCGTCGTCAACGTCCCGCCGATCGTCGTGACGCGGTTCAATCGCCACCGTCTCGCACGCCTAGCCTGAACACGATGTTTCTCCGCGGTCGACTGCAGTGGACGCTGCTCGTCGTGTCGCTCGTGTCCGGAGTTCTCGCTCTCGTCACGGCCCGGGTGGCTTCGCAGACCGAAGCCGTTCCGGAAACGACGACGACCACGTCGACGACAACGACGACGGTGTACCAGGCGCCGATCTTCTACGCCATCCAGCCCGGTGACAATCTCTTCCAGATCGCACAGACGTTCAACGTCGACATGAGCGCGCTCATGAGTCTCAACGGCATCACGAACCCAGATCGCATCGAGGCCGGACAGATCCTCGAGATGCCGCCGGCAACGGGATTCGTCCCCGTCGCACCGTCGACGACGATGTTGCCGTAGCGACGCGGTTCTTGCTAACGCGTCGCGCGCGCGGACGACACCAACTCGACGATGTCGTCCATGATCGCGGGAATGTCGAAGTCCTTCGGCGTGTACACGCGGTGAACGCCGATGTCGATGAGGCGATCGCGATCCTCCTCGGGGATGATTCCACCGACGATGACGGGAGCCTGCACACCGTTCTTGCGCAACTCGGCGACGACGACGGGCACGAGTTCGAGGTGTGATCCCGACAAGATCGACAAACCGACGACATCGGGGTCCTCGTCGCGTGCCGATGCGGCGATCTGGTGCGGTGTGAGACGGATTCCGCTGTAGATCACTTCCATGCCGGCGTCGCGGGCGGCGACGGCAATCTGCTCGGCGCCGCTCGAGTGACCGTCGAGCCCGGGTTTGGCGACGAGGAAGCGCGGCGGTCCGCCGGCAAGTGACGCGCTGCGCCGGGCGATCGCCGCGAGGCGCTCGCTGCCGGCGACGCTGCGCACACCGACACCGGTCGGTGCGCGGTACTCACCGAAAACGTCGCGCATTGCGGCGGCCCATTCGCCCGTCGTGCCACCCGCAATGGCGAGCTCGATCGACGGCGGCATGACGTTGTCACCGCGTTCCACCGCGTTTCGCAGTGCATCGAGGGCCCGCTGCACGGCGGCTCCATCGCGTCGTGCGCGCCACTGCTCGATGTCGGCGACGAGCCGCGCCTCGACACCGGGGTCGACGCGCAAGATGTTGTCGCTGCCACCGAGCGGCGACGTCTCCGATTCGGTGAAGCGGTTGACACCGACCACCGTTTGGTCGCCCGACTCGATGCGGCGAACGCGCTCGGCCATCGACGCGACGAGCCGCGACTTCAGTTCCTCGACGTTCGCGTACGCCCCGCCGAGAGCGAGGATCTCGTTCACTTCGGCCCATGCACCGTCGACGAGTTTGCGCGTGGTCTCGTCGATGACCCGCGAACCGTCGAAGATGTCGTCGTATTCGAGCAGGTCGGTCTCGTATGCAAGTACCTGCTGCATGCGCAGCGACCACTGCTGGTCCCATGGGCGGGGCAATCCGAGCGCTTCGTTCCACGTGGGCAACTGCACACTGCGGGCGCGGGCGCGCTTCGACAACGTCACGGCGAGCATCTCGAGAACGATTCGCTGGACGTTGTTCTCGGGTTGCGCCTCGGTGAGTCCGAGCGAGTTCACCTGCATGCCGTACCGGAATCGCAGCGCCTTGTCGTCGGTTATTCCGTAGCGCTCGCGACCGATTCGTTCCCACAATTCGACGAAGGCGCGCATCTTGCACGTCTCTTCGACGAATCTGATACCGGCGTTGACGAAGAAGGAGATCGAGCCGAACACGCCGACGAAGTCGTCGGCGGATACCTGCCCGCTGTCGCGAACGGCATCGAGAATGTCGATGGCATTGACGAGCGCGAAGGCCAACTCCTGTGTCGGGGTCGCACCCACCTCCTGCAGGTGGTACGAGCACACGTTCATGGGGTTCCACTTCGGTGAGTTCTTCGCGCACCAGGCGATCATGTCGACGATGAGCCGGCGCGACGCGAGCGGCGGGAGGATGTACGTGCCGCGCGAGAGGTATTCCTTCAGCAGGTCGTTCTGCGTCGTGCCGCGCAGTTGATGGTCCTGCACTCCTTGTTCACGGGCGTTGGCGACGTACAGGGCGAGTAGCCACGGCGCGGTTGCGTTGATCGTCATCGACGTGTTCATGTCCCCGGGTGGAATGCCGGCGAGCAGTGTGCGCATGTGCCCGAGGTGCGCGACGGGGACGCCGACCTTTCCGACCTCTCCGCGCGCGAGTTCGTGATCGGGGTCGTAGCCGGTTTGCGTCGGGAGATCGAATGCGATGGAGAGACCGGTCTGGCCCTTCGACAGGTTGAGGCGGTACAACTCGTTGGACGCCTCGGCGCTCGAGTGACCCGAATAGGTCCGCATCATCCACGGCTCGTCCCGTCGCGATCGAGGCGTCGCGGAGCCGTTCGTCATGCGATCAGGATAAGCGTCAGGCCGTCCCCGTGGCCGAGGCGAGACGACGGAGATAGTCGTCCCGGGGAACCGCGACTGCCCCGAGGGATTCGAGATGGGGTGTCAGCCACTGGGTGTCGAGCAGCGACATGTCGCTCGCCCGCATGAGTTCGACGAGTGCCATGAGGGCGACTTTCGACGCATCGCGAGCGAGGTGGAACATCGACTCGCCGGCGAAGAATCCGCCGATGCGCACCCCGTACAGACCGCCGACGAGCACGCCGTCCCCGTCGTACGTCTCGATGCTGTGCGCCCATCCGAGTTCGTGCAGCCGCGCATAGGCGTCGACGAAGCGGTCGGTGATCCATTCCTCGTCGTCGTCGCCGTTGCTGTCGCGATCACCGTCCCGTGCACGGGATGCACAGCCGAGAACCGTGCGTACGAAGTCGTGGTTGATGCGCACCGAATAGCGCCGCGCGCTGCGCCGCATCGACCGGGTGATGCGCAAACCGTCCAGGGGAATGATTCCGCGTCGTTGCGGTGACCACCAATAGATCTCCGTCGGGTTCTCGTCGTCGACTCCTTCCATCGGAAAGAGGCCGCGTCGGTATGCATCGATGAGCGTCGACGGGTGGAGGTCCGCGCCGCGGGCGACGACGTCGCCCTTCGTCGGCCATGATCCGGCGTCGGGCCAGACGTACTTCGACGGATCGACGACCGCCGGCGGCACGTCCCAGCGGCCGTCGCGCCGCGCGTCATCGATGGGGAACGTGTCGTCGAGTCCGGTCACCGCGGTCACCGCTCACGCATGCGCGGGGTGCAGCGCAGTGCGACGACTCAGCTCTCGCGAATCGTCACCGACTCGATGCGAATCTCTCCCGCGGGCGGCACGCCGTTAGCGCCGGGGTCGGGATTGAACAACGCGGCCATTGCGGGAACCGTCGTGTCGAGTCCGTTGATCACCTCACCGAACAGCGTGTAGTTCGGTGGCAGGCCCGCACCGTCGTTGCCGGTGATGATGAAGAACTGGCTGCCGTTCGTGTCGGGTCCGGCGTTCGCCATGGCGATCGACCCGATCTTGTACTCACCGGCCCGTGGCAGTTCGTCGGCGAACTGGTAGCCGGGGCCACCCGAACCCGTCGCGGTCGGATCACCGCACTGCACGACGAAGTCGGCGATGACGCGGTGGCACGTCGTGTCGTCGTAGTACTTCCAGCGGGCGAGCGACACGAAGTTGTTGACGGTGCCGGGCGCCAGGTCGGGAGCGAGGCGGATGGTGAAGTCGCCGAGGTTCGTCACGACGTCGGCTTCGTACGACTTCGCCGGATCGATGCACAACTGCGGGGCGGCGGCGAATTCGCGCCGCTGTTCGGCCGAGCCGTCGGCGGGCGGACATTCGCCGTCCCCGTAGACGAACTCGCGCGTCTCGGTGGTCTGCGCCGGGTCGACGAGGGTCGTTGCCGAGTCGACGACGGGGGTGGAGTCGCTGCCACCCGAAACGAAGACGACACCGACCATGCCGATGATGATCGCGGCGACGATGGCGATGCGGATGCCCCGCGAGCGTGTGCGGCGGCGCTGGACCGATCGCGCACGCGCCTCGACGACCTGCTGACGATTCTGTTTTTGGCGTTGGCGCTTCGACGTTCCCATGCTGCACGAAGCCTATTGGTCGACGCTGCGACGGATGCCAGCAGACGGATGCCAGCAGACGGATTCAGGCTGACGAATTCGGGCCGACGGTCGGTTCGGAAAAACCTGCACGGCTAGCGTGAAGCCGCCGTGGCTCTCATCGTTCAGAAATATGGCGGGACGTCGGTCGCCGATCCGGAGCGCATGCGCAACGTGGCCCGCCACGTCGCCGAAACCCGTCGTGCGGGCAACGATGTCGTCGTCGTCGTGTCGGCAATGGGCAAGGCGACGGACAATCTGCTCGAACTCGCCCGCCAGGTGTCGTCGAATCCGCCGAGCCGCGAGATGGACATGCTGCTGACGACGGGCGAGCGCATCAGCATGGCGCTGTTGTGCATGGCGCTGCACGACTGCGACGTCGACGCGATGAGCTTCACCGGAAGTCAGGTCGGCATCATCACCGACACGGTGCACACGAAGGCGAAGATCCTCGAAGTGAAGGGTGACCGCGTGCGCGAAGCGCTCGCCGCCGGGAAGGTCGCCGTCGTCGCCGGCTTCCAGGGCATCAGTACGACCAAGGAAATCACGACGCTCGGTCGCGGCGGCAGCGACACCACTGCCGTTGCACTCGCCGCAGCGTTGCGCGCCGATGCGTGCGAGATCTACACCGACGTCACGGGTGTGTTCAGTGCCGATCCGCGCATCGTTCCCCGGGCGCGCAAACTCGCCTCGCTCGAGTTCGACGAGATGCTCGAGATGGCCGGCGCCGGCAGCAAGGTGCTCGCACTGCGTTCGGTCGAGTTCGCCCGCAATCATGACGTTCCGATCCACGTCCGCTCGAGTTTCACCTGGGAGCCGGGTACATGGATCACCCATCGCAATCACGAAAGGCAACACAAAGCCATGGAAGCACCGATCATTTCCGGCGTCGTGCAGGATGCCTCCGAATCGAAGATCACCATCCTCGGCGTGCCCGACCGACCGGGTGTGTCCGCCGAGATCTTCGAGAGTCTCGCCAACGCGAACGTCAACGTCGACATGATCGTGCAGAACACCTCGATCCAGGGCACCACCGACATCTCGTTCACCGTGCCGAAGGCCGACCGCGAGACCGCCGAGCCGATCGTCGGCAAGGTGGCGAGCGGTTTGGGCGCGCGGGGAGTGCAGCACGACGACGACATCGCCAAGGTGTCACTCGTCGGTGCCGGAATGAAGACGAGCCCCGGCGTGGCGGCGAAGATGTTCCGCGTGCTCGCCGACAACGGCGTGAACATCGAAATGATCTCGACGAGCACGATCCGCATCTCGGTGGTCGTGCGCGGCGGATCGATGCAGACCGCGGTGCGTGCCCTTCATTCGGCCTTCGATCTCGACGGCGGATCCGAGTACAGCGCGCCGCTTCCGGAACGCAAGTAGGTCGCGTTGAACGTCGCCCGCCGTTTGCTCGAACGACTCCGCCGACCCGAGGGGGTTCCGTGGCGCAGTGCCGGGCTGATGACCGAGTCGATGAATGCCGACGAAGCCGTGCGCTCCACGGGATGGGTGTTCAACAACATGACGGGCGAGGGTGTATCGCTCGCGCAGTTCGTCGCCCAGGGTGACGCCGAGTTCGCCCAGTACTCGCGGATCCTGCGACTCGATCCCGAACGCGCACGCGAACGATCGATCCTCGAGATCGGCAGCGGAATCGGTCGCATGACGTGCGCGATGACGAACGCCTACCGCCAGGTCATCGCCAGCGACGTCGACGCCGCATTCCTCGAGCGGTGCCGCGAGTCGGTGTTCGCACATAGAGCGCCGATGCGACTGCGCACCCTGCACGTTGCCGACGGTCGCACGATCGACCTCCCCGACAAGTCGGTCGACGTCGTGTTCTCCTACATCACGCTGCAGCACTGCGATCGTTCCGATGCGCTCGCGCTCACCGCACACGCGGTGCGAGTCGCCGCTCCGGGCGGTCGTGTCGTGCTCAACTACCGCACGTGGGTCCCGTTCGACGTCGCGCTCGTCCCGCTCGGCATGCTCGTGCGCCTCGCTTGGCGCCTGCCGAAGGTGGCGAAGTACATGGCCCGTTGGCGACCGTTGACCCGGCTCGGTTGGCAGGCCAATCGTTTGCGACCGCGCGAAGTGTTCGCGTACCTCGCCGCCCGCGGCGTGTCGTCGCGCCTGTCGAACGTCGAGATCGTGCGCTCACCGCACGCGTCGTACCCGATCCCCGACACGGCGAGGGACGTGCGTGCACGACGCATCCATCGCAGTCACTGGTGGCTGGTCGCCGACGTAGCCTGAGGAGCATGGCTCTTCACGGACGCAAACCGAACATCGGTGTCGTCGGTGCCACCGGAATGGTCGGCAACGTCATGCGCACCCTGCTCCTCGAACGCAATTTCCCCATGGAGAGCGTGCGCTTCTTCGCGTCGGCGCGATCGGCGGGCACGAAGCTCGAGTTCGACGGCCGGATGATCGAGGTCGAGGACGCAGCCACGGCCGACGTGTCGAACCTCGACATCGCGATCTTTTCCGCAGGAGCAACGACGTCGCGCAACCTCGCTCCGCGCTTCGCGGCGGCAGGTGCGATCGTCGTCGACAACTCCTCGTGCTGGCGTATGGATCCCGAGGTACCGCTCGTCGTGTCCGAGGTGAATCCCGAGGACGTGAAGCTGGCGAAGAAGGGCATCATCGCCAACCCGAACTGCACGACGATGGCCGCGATGCCGGTGCTGAAGCCCCTGCACGATGCAGCAACACTCGTGCGACTCACCGCGAGCACGTATCAGGCGGTGAGCGGCGGTGGCATCGCCGGTGTCGGAGAATTGAACGAGCAGGTGGCCGCGGCACACGGCGTCGAGGCGCTCACCTATGACGGCTCGGCGGTGAGTTTCCCCGCGCCGAAGAAGTTCTCCCAGACGATCGCGTTCAACGTCCTCCCGCTCGCAGGCACGATCGTCGATGACGGCGAGCTCGAGACCGACGAGGAAAAGAAGTTGCGCAACGAGACGCGCAAGATCCTGCACATTCCCGGTCTGCCCGTGTCGGGGACGTGCGTGCGGGTGCCCGTGTTCACCGGTCACTCACTGTCGTTGCATGCCCAGTTCGCCCGCGACATCACTCCGCAGCAGGCCGTCGACATCCTCTCCGGGGCACCGGGAGTCGCCGTCGTCGACGTGCCCTCACCGCTCATCGCAGCGGGCAAGAATCCGAGTTTCGTCGGCCGCATCCGCCGGGATCAGTCGGTCGAGGGCAACAAGGGCCTCGTGCTGTTCGTGTCGAACGACAACTTGCGCAAGGGCGCGGCACTCAACGCACTGCAGATCGCCGAGATCGTCGTCGCATCGCTCTGAGTCGGGGAGGGGAGATTTGAACTCCCGGCCTCCACGTCCCGAACGTGGCGCGCTAACCAAGCTGCGCTACTCCCCGGATTTGAAGTAAACGCCCGGTCAGCCTAACGGTCGAACGAGCGGGCGGGACGTGCTCAGGCGAGCTGTGTCATCGGTGCGGCACTTTCGTGCCACGAGCCTCCGCCGAGAATCTCGCCGGCGGCGCGGCGCAGACGCAGCGAATCGAGCGGCTTGATGATCCACCCTTCGGCACCGCTGCGCCGGGCGAGATGCACGTCGGCGAGTCGGTCGAGGAGCATGAGCACGGGGACGTGCGGGATGCGTCCGCCGCTGTGGTCGAGGCGTAGGTTCATCGTGACGGCCATCGCACCCATCGAACCGACCTGAAGGTCGAGCACGGCGAGATCGGGAGTGCGCTGCAGAACCGCACGAGTGACGTCGCGACCGTCGCGACACACCGTGAAAGACGTCTCGGCCGTGCCGAGTGCCGACAACACCTCGTCGAGAACCCATTGGGCGTCGGTGGCGACGAGTACGTGCACGCGCCAAGGTTACCAAGCGAGCACTACCGTGGGCGTGCCGTGTTCAGCACCGTATTGCTCGCCCTTCTCGCATTCGTGGGCGGTGTTCGCGCAACCGACGACCCGATCGAGCAGCTCGCGAAGGTTGACGTCGTCGAGGTCACCGGACTCATCGACAACGTCGTCGCCAACGGCATCGACGCGGCCGTCGCCCGCTCGCAGCAGAACGGGGCACAAGCTCTCATCCTCCAGATCAACTCCACCGGTGCGGTCGTCGATCGCGCCCGCATGGAGAGCCTGCTCGCCACGATCCGCAACTCCGACATCCCCGTCGGCATGTGGGTCGGTCCGAGTGGTGCCCGCGCTCTCGGTTGGTCGGCGCAGTTGCTCGCCGTTGCCGACGTGTCGGCGATGGCGCCGACGGCCGTCATCGGTCGCATCGGTCAGCCGCTCGTCGTCGACGGTGAATCGGTCGACTTCGGTGATGCAACGAGTCTGTTGCGCACGCGCACGCTCGACTACCGCGAGGCCCGCCGGACAGGTGCGTTGCGACTCACGACGCCCGACGAGGGTGTGCCGGTGCTGAAGAACATGCTGCTTGCGATGGACGGGCTCACGATCAAGGGTCGCGCACTCGACACGGTCGTCGAGACCCTCGACGCCGACGGCCAGATCACGCGCGAAGCGACGACGACGCGATTCTTCAAGCTCGGAACCGGTGCGCAGTTCATGCACACCGTCGCGAGTCCGCCGCTCGCATACCTGTTGTTCGCGTTCGGCCTCGCACTGCTCGTCTTTGAGTTCTTCACCGCGGGCATCGGCATCGCCGGGGCCGTCGGTGCGATCGCCACGCTCCTCGGCAGCTACGGACTCGCCGAGTTGCCGGCGCGCGGTTGGGCAGTCGGGTTGCTCATCCTCGCGACACTCGCCTTCGCCGTCGACGTGCAGGTCGGCATCCCGCGATTCTGGACCGGCGTCGGCGTGGTCATCCACGTCGTCGGGGCATTCGCCCTCTTCGAATCGGCCCAGATGCAGTCGTTGCGCCTCGGGTGGCTGCCGCTCATCGCCGGAATCGCATCGGTGACCCTTGCGTTCGTCGTCGGCATGCCGTCGATGGTGCGCACCCGGTTCGCCACACCGACGATCGGACGCGAATGGCTCATCGGCGAACGTGGTGTTGCGGCGAACGACGTCGATCCCGACGGGATCGTCATCGTTCGCGATGCCCGGTGGCGCGCGCGCACCAACCGTGCCACCCCCGTGCGCAACGGCGAGGAGTGTCGCGTCGTCGCAATCGACGGAGTGACGCTCGAGATCGAGCCGCTCGAAGGCGCTGCACGCGATTATCGCGAGCGCCGCAGTCAATGACGACCGACGCAAGCTCGGCACCGGCGAGCGTGAACGGCCGCGGCAGTAACGAACACAGTGCCAACGAACATCGGCCGCTTCGCCCGGTGGAGTGGTTCCTGCTCGTTCTGCCGGGAACGATCTGGGGATCGTCGTTCTATTTCATTGCGATCGCACTCGACGACGTCTCTCCCGGTCTCATCACGCCGCTGCGGATTGCGATCGGTTTCGTCACGCTCGCACTGTTCCCGAAGTCGCGACAGAGTCTGCCCGCCACCGAGTGGCGCAAGGTCGTCGTTCTTGCGCTCGTCTGGCTCGCGATTCCGCTCACCGCATTCCCGTACGCCGAACTGCACGTGTCGAGCAGCGTCATCGGCATGCTCAACGGTGCATCTCCCGTGTTCGTCGCCCTCGTCGCAATCGGCATGCTGCGGCGTCTGCCACCGCCGATGCAGCGCACGGGACTCCTCGTCGGCACGGCCGGCGTCGTACTCATTGCATTGCCGAGCCTCGGCCGCGGGTCGTCGAGCGTGTTCGGCGTCGTGCTCGTACTCGGAGCACTCGTTCTCTACGGTTTCGCGCTGAATGTGGCCGCCCCGCTGCAGCGCAAGTTCGGCGCACTGCCCGTGCTGTGGCGCGCCCAGGGCATCGCGTTCCTGTGCGTCCTGCCGTTGGGGATCGCATCGCTCGACGAGAGCCGATTCTCGTGGAAGGCGGCCGGCGCGGTGCTCGTGCTCGGCGCCCTCGGTACCGCCCTCGCGCACTACATGATGGCGACGCTTGCGGGTCGCATCGGCTCGACGCGCGCGTCGGCGAGTCTGTACCTCATGCCTCCCGTGTCGCTGTTCCTCGGTGTCGTGTTGCGCGGCGAACGCCTCGACGTCGTCAGCGTCATCGGCAGTGCCGTCACCGTCGGCGGAGCATGGCTGCTCGGCCGCACACCCGCCGCATCCGCACCGACCCCGTCGGCTCCGACACAGCGGTAACCACCGATGGCCGTCGAACGCGAGTTCCACGCCGATCGTCACGACGAACCGATCAAGCCGGCATCGACGGTGATGCTCGTGCGCGAGAGTTCTGCTTCCACGACACCGCTCGAGGTGTTCATGGTGCAACGCACGCACAACGCGAGCTTTGCCCGCGGAATGTACGTGTTCCCCGGTGGAAGGGTCGACGACTGCGATGCCGATCCGCGCCTGCATGAATTGTGCGATGGCCTCGACGACGACCGAGCGAGTGCGTTGCTGCGCGTCGAGCGCGGCGGTCTTGCGTACTGGGTCGGCGCGCTGCGCGAGTGCTTCGAGGAATCGGGCATCCTGCTCGCTCGTCACGCCCGCAGCGGGGAACTCGTGCGCATCGACGATGCGGCGACGGCGCGACGATTCGCCGAAGCGCGCCACGCGGTGCACGACGGCACGGCGACGCTGCTCGACGTGTGTCGCGCGGAGGGATTGCGCCTCGCCCTCGGCGACGTGCGGTACGTCAGCCACTGGATCACGCCGCGCGGTGAGTCACGACGTTTCGACACCCGGTTCTTCGTCGCTCCCGCGCCACCCGGTCAGGAACCGCTGCACGACGATCTCGAAACGATCGACAGCTTGTGGGTGTCACCCAGCGAGGCACTCGAGCGTGCGACGCGGGGAGAACTTGCGATGTTTCCCCCGACGGCGAGCAACCTGCAGTTCCTCGCCGGTCACGGCAACGTCGGCACCGTTCTTGCCGCCGCCGATGCGGTCGGTTCACCCCCGCCGATACTGCCGAAGTTCAAGGTCGATGCGCGCGGTCACGTCATCGGCGTCGTGCTGCCGGGCGAAGCCGACTACGACACACTTCCCGACTGAAACGAACCGGGTTCGAGACCCGATTCAGGCATCGGGTGCGGGCTTCGGACCGAGCGCAAGCGCAACCGACTCGAGCAGACGGGCGGAGCAGCCGGCCATGTCGATCGGCGGAACCGTGTCGGAGATGAGCTTCTTCGCGATCGTGCGGAACTCGAGCGCCGCCATCGTCGTACCGCCGAGTGCCACCGGTTCGCCGGTGTCGCTGCCGTGTGCGACGGCGTTTTCGATGGGGATGCGCCCGAGGAGTTCGACACCGACGTCGCGGGCGAGCGCTTCGCCGCCGCCCTCGCCGAACAACGGTGTCGGCGTTCCGTGTTCGCACACGAAGTAGCTCATGTTCTCGATGACTCCGGCGACGCGCAGGAAACTGCGTCGCGCCATGTCGGCGGCCCGGATCGCCACTTTTTGCGCCGACACGGCGGGTGTCGTGACGATGAGCAGATCGGTGCGCGGCAACATCCGTGCGAGACCCATCTGTACGTCGCCGGTTCCGGGCGGCATGTCAATGAGGAGATAGTCGAGTTCGCCCCAGTGCACGTCGTTGAGGAACTGTTCGACGGCCTTGGTGAGCATGAGTCCGCGCCACATGAGTGCGGTCTCCTCGTCCTCGACGAGCATGCCCGTGCTCACGACCTTGAGAAGTCCGTTGCCGACGGCACGTTCGTTGGGAATGATGCGCGGCTTGTCGATGCCCTCGATGCGCCGTGCCTCGAGTCGATCGGAGATGCCGAGCATGCGCGGGATGGAGAACCCCCAGATGTCGGCGTCGAGCACGCCCACGGTGAATCCTTCGGCCGCAAGGGCAACGGCGAGGTTCGCGGTCACCGAACTCTTGCCGACGCCACCCTTTCCGCTCGCCACGGCGAGCACGCGTGCCGACGTCGGCACCGCCGTGTCGCCGGCCTGCTCGCGGGCGTTCCATCGGGCGCGGGTCATCACGGCCGAGCGCTCCTCGCTCGTCATCTCGCCCCAGTCGATCGACACCTTCGTCACCCCTGGGTGGGTGAGCAGGCGAGACTCGACGTCCTTCTTGATCTGTGCGCGCAGCGGGCAACCCTTGATCGTGAGCTTCACCCCGATGGTGACGAGTCCGGTCGCGGAGACGGTGACGTCACCCGCCATACCGAGGTCGACGATGTTTTCACCGAGCTCGGGGTCGATGACGGCCCGCAACATGTTGCGAATCTCGTCGGCTGAGGGCGGGGGAACCGTACGACCGGTCACGCCCCGAACCTATCCGTGCACGAGGGCACCTTCCCCACGCAGCGCTTGATCCCTCGTGTGACCGGCGCTGTATCCTGAGGCCACGGGTCGAAAGACCGCCGCAATCACCGAGCAAAGGAGACCGGACGATGATCACTCTGACGCCAACCGCCGTGACCAAAGTGAAGCAGTTGCTCGAAACGGAAAACGCCGCCGATCTCGCGTTGCGCGTCGCGGTGCGCCCCGGAGGATGCTCGGGGTACTCGTACGAAATGTACTTCGACGGTGATTTCACCCCCGAGGACAAAGTCGAATCGTTCGGTGACGTGAAAGTCGTCGTCGACTCCGCGTCGGCACAACTGCTCGCCGGTGCGAGCCTCGACTACACCGACGGTCTGACCGAGTCGGGTTTCAAGATCACGAACCCGAACGCGTCCCGCACCTGCGGTTGCGGTCAGAGCTTCAGCTGATCCCCGCGCGGGCAAGGCTCGCGCGCAACTCCCGAGCATCGAAGACCGCATCGAGTCGGTCGACGATCTTCCCGCTCGCATCTGTGACGAACAGTGCCGGTTCGTACGTCATCGCGAAACCCGTGATTGCCGGAGCCGGCGTCGTCGCCGCCCGGTCCGCGTACACCTCGGCGTGAATGAACGTCGCGACGTCGCCGAACTCGGCGTGCATGGCGAGCAACGCATCGAGCGCCGGTGCGCACGTGCCCGTCGAACAATGCGCCGGTGTGCCGACGAGGTAGACGATCGGTCGGCCAAGGGCGAGTGCATCGCGCAGCGACGTGTCGTGAAGTGCGCAAGGCTCGGGGGTTCGCGTGCACAACGGATCGACTCCGCGGGCGTCGGCGACGGTCGGCGTGTCGAGCGCGGGGATCGTGTCGCCGACCTTCGGAACGGCGATCGAGTCGCGCGGTGACACCTGCACTCCTGCACCCTCGCTCGGTCCTCCGTCGAGGACCAACTGGTACACGCCGGGTTCGTCGATCGTCACCCGGAACGGCCAGTACGGCGTTGCGAGGTTTTCGTCGTGACGTTCGGCGGTGAGCGAGTCGCGATACGCGACGAAATCGGCACCGTCGAGTCGTTCGATTCGGCCGGTGAGCACCGCCGGTAGGGCGACGTTTCCGCTCGTCGTGAGCAACCCGCCGTCGAGGGCGAGCGAGACGGGAATTCGCACTTCGCCGGGGACGAGAATCTGGGGGAATCGCTGCACGATTTGGACGTCGGCGGGAAGGCCGCCGCTCGCTTCCGGTGAGTTCGACGATCCGCCGCACGCCGCGAGCAACGAACCGAGCCCGACGGCGGATCCGGCACCGACCGTGAACAGGACTCCGGTGCGCAGGAAGTTGCGGCGCGTCACGTCGTTCATCACTCGCAGGGTAACGCTGACACCGCGTCTAGCCTGAGGTCATGGCAACTTCCACCGGAGCAACTCCCATCGGACCGTACACACCCGCCGTTCGTGCCGGGGATTGGATCATCGTGTCGGGTCAGCTCGGTCTGCGCGACGGCGCAATCGTGGCCGGCGGTGTCAAGGCGCAGACCGCACAGGCGATCGTCAACCTGAAGGCGCATCTCGCGAGCATGGGTGCAACGATCGCCGACGTGAAGAAGACGATGTGCTTCCTCACCGATCTCGACACCTTCGCGACGTTCAACGAGTCGTACGTCGAAGGATTCGGTACGTCGCGTCCGGCGCGCAGCACCGTTCAAGTGTCGGCACTTCCGGCCGGAGGCGCGGTCGAAATCGAGGCGTGGGCATACAAGCCCGAGCGCGCAACGTCGACATCCGCCCGCACGGCACCGAATGCCGGTCGCAAGAAGGCCGTGTCGAAGAAGGCCGTCGCAAAGAAAGCGGCATCAAAGAAGTCTGTGTCGAAGAAGTCGCGCACCTCATCGTCGCGTCGTGCAGGTCGCTGACCGTGGCCGGTGCAATCGTTCTCGTTCTCGTCCTCGTCGGTTTCCCGGTCATCGTCGGACTCGGTTCCGTCGTACTCGCGGCGCTGCTCGGCACGTCCCTCGATCGTGACGCCGTGAAACGCCACGCCGGGAGCGAACTTCTCGATCTCAACCGGTAACTCCCGGACGGCCGCGAGGTGAACGTGCGGCCCGATCTCGTCGTGCATTCGGCACGGCTCGTGGCGACGATGGATGCGCAGCGTCGCGAACTCGCCAACGGCTGGGTCGCGGTCACCGACGGTCTCGTCTCGGCGATCGGTACGGGGACCCCGCCGCCGGCGCACCTCGCAATCGACGCGACGAACTGTCTCGTCACGCCCGGACTCGTCAACACGCACCACCACCTGTACCAGAACCTCACGCGTGCACTGCCCGCGATGACGAGTGCCCCGTTGTTCGGTTGGTTGCGCACCTTGTACCCGTTGTGGCGCGCACTCGACGAGGAATCGGCGCACGTGTCGGCGTGGATCGGTTTGGCAGAACTCGCTCTGTCTGGGTGTACGACGTCGACGGATCACCTCTACCTTCATCCGCGCGGAGCAGGGGATCTGCTGTCGGCCGAAATCGCCGCGGCACGCGATCTCGGTGTGCGTTTCCACCCGACGCGCGGGTCGATGTCGCTGTCGGAGAAGGACGGCGGTCTGCCTCCCGACGATGTCGTGCAGGACGACGACGAAATCCTCGCGGATTCGCAGCGTGCGGTCGAACGCCACCATGATCGATCGCACGGTGCAATGGTGCG
>Ga0164292_10002099_pt1 | contig 16250 bp, 12 predicted proteins | sample GEODES117metaG_FD_111486 | JGI IMG/M metagenome (GOLD analysis project Ga0164292, IMG submission 111486) | Eutrophic lake water microbial communities from Lake Mendota, Wisconsin, USA - GEODES117 metaG | ecosystem: Environmental > Aquatic > Freshwater > Lake | place: USA: Lake Mendota...
ACTTAACCGTATTTTTGCTTAGCATTCCTCCTCCAATTCGAACTTGAAATCTTTCAAATATATACTTTTTCTCAGTCTACTCTGGTTTTGCCTTGGCTGCTCTTTGACCAGAAATTTGGAAGAAGGGGAGAATGTGGTCTACGAAAATGAATTGGTTGGCATAAATCAAGCAGATGCGGACGCACTGCTGCAGTTGCTCGAACAAACACCCAATACCCGGATTCTCGGTACCTCCCCTGGTGTAATGCTTTACCGACTAGGAAGCCAATTTTACGACAGCAGTAAAGTGGCTGCCAAGCGCCAAAAAGTGATCGATCAATTGAATACCCTCCAATTGAATAAGGAAGAACAATCCAGTGAATTGGCCTACAAACGAAAAGGGGAAAATTTAAAGCTTAAGTTAGAAAGTCTGGATAAAAAGATCGAGTACGGAAATACGCTGATGCGTACCGGAAATCCTGTAGTCCTCTTGGATAGTAACCTGGTAGAAAAGTCTAGCAAGAACATGAAAGGCTATCTGGTCAACCATGGTTTTTTTGATGCTGCAGTAGATTACAGTATTTCGACTAAAAACAAAAAAGCTTCCATCACTTACCAAATCGAAGAAAATAAACCCTACCTCCTTGACTCGGTCTATACCCGTGTTGATAATCCAGAATTACAAAACCTGTTAGCCACCTTTTCTTCGAATTCCTTTCTCCAGAAAGGTCAGATTTACAACCAAGATAATCTTACAGCGGAACGAAATCGGCTGGAAGAATTGCTGAAAAACAAGGGCTACTACATGTTTTCGAAGTCCTATATCAACTTCATCGCTTACCAAGATACGGCAGCAAAATCCATACGGATAGAGCAAGTCATCCAAAAGCCCACCTTCGCTGAAAGTCATCAGGTATACACGCTTGATTCCATCAGCCTTCGAATCAATCCACCTACCGATGAGTTTGCAGATCGTCAAATTCAAACCCAATACAATGGAATAAATTTTTCCTTTTATAGAGATCGGTATTCAGCCAAAACCCTAGCCTCAAGGATTCAATTGCAAAAGGGAAAGCCTTACAACAGGATTGATGCACTTGAAACGCAGCGATTGATCAATAGTCTCGATCTTTTCCGATTTGTCAATATCACATTTGATACGCTAGGAACTTCTTTGACCGCTAGTATTTTTACCCAACCCAATCAAAAATACCAGCTCACCAATCAGCTGGGGATGACTATCACCGAGCAGCTCCCAGGTCCATTTTTCAGTACGGCATTGCGGAATCGTAATTTCTTTCGGGCAGGAGAATTGTTGGAACTCAATTTCCGTGCAGGATTGGAAGGTGTTGCTTCTGCCACAGGCCAAGGTGTTTACCAAAGCAGTGAAATCAATACTTCGCTTTCTGTTATTTTTCCTAGATTCTTAATTCCCTTTTCCCCAAATACTCTTCAGAAATATGGAAAATACAACCCAAATACCCGAGTTCAATTTGGGTATTTGAGTACCAATAGGCCAGAATACAACCGAAATGCAATCAATGGACAGTTGGGATACACCTGGTCTACCCGAAATAACCGGCAGACCTTTACCATCAATGCCGCAGATGTCAGCTACATCCGTACGCCCTACATCCAAGATGAATTTCTAGGAATTCTTGAAAACTTACAGAACGACGGCAACAACCTGATCTGGTCATTTCTACCCTCCTTGATCAGTAGTTTTTCAGGCCAGACCTTGATCAATTTTAATCGATACGGTGATTTTTCAGCTCGCAAAGCTTCCCTACTCCGGATTTTTGGAGAAAGTGGTGGTACTACGCTGAATTTTACCAATGTGCGGAGAAACGATTCCCCAGAGATTGACTATGCCAATTTCCAATGGTTAAAAGGCCAAGTTGATTACAGGAGGTATTATCCAATTAGTAAGAAACAAACCCTTGCCTACCGACTCAATTTTGGAATGGCACGTCCCTACGGGGTCAGTTCGGGGATTTTGCCCTATGAAAAATACTTCTTTGCTGGCGGTGGAACCAGTATTCGTGCTTGGCAGGCAAGAAGACTCGGGCCTGGTAGTTCTACCCCTATAACTGGACCAGGAGGAAATTACGATTACCGAAATGAGCAACCTGCTGAAATGATTCTTGAGAGCATGTTTGAATACCGAAGAAAGTTATTCAGCTACTTCGATATGGCAGTTTTCCTTGATGCTGGTAACTCTTGGATGATTGGTCGAGACGATGCTCGTCCTGGAGCAGATTTTAGATACGATCGGTTTTACAAGGAGATTGCCATCGGAACGGGCGTAGGTTTGCGCATGGATTTTGACTTTTTGGTCATCCGCCTAGACCTTGCTACCAAAGCACTAGATCCAGCACGCCAAGAAGGACAGCGGTGGATACTTGACAATATCCGTTTGAATAGACCCTTTGGGGAAAGAGGACAAACCGTATTTAATTTTGGAATTGGATATCCATTCTAAAATCAAAAGGCCAATGAGTAGAAAATCAAAAGAGGAAATCGCAGCCATTTACAAGCAAATGCAGGAATACATTTGCGAAGCGCTAGAGGCTGGAGACGGTTTAGGAAAATTTAAAGCTGATAATTGGACTCGAGAAGCTGGAGGAGGAGGCCAAACTCGAATTTTCCAAGATGGAGCTCTCCTTGAAAAAGGAGGCGTAGCCTTTTCGGCTGTACATGGGCCTACTCCCAAAAAAATTTCAGACAAACTAGGATTGGAGTCCGGTATTTTTTTTGCAACGGGAGTATCTATCGTTTTGCATCCCTACAATCCCATGGTCCCCATCATCCACATGAATATCCGATACTTCGAGATGGAGGATGGCACCCATTGGTTTGGTGGAGGGATAGATTTGACCCCCCACTACATTGTCCCCGAGGATGCAACTTACTTTCACCAGAAGTTAAAAGAAACCTGTGATTCGTTTGACCCAAGCTACTACCCCAAGTTCAAAGAATGGGCAGATGATTACTTTTTCATCAGACATCGGGAAGAAACTCGTGGTATTGGCGGGATTTTTTACGATCGACTAAGCGCCACCTCGGATAGCCATTTCCAAGAGATATTGGATTTTAGCCTTGCCCTTGGAAGACTATTTCCCGAGGTATACACCCATTTGATGCATAAAAATGGGCAGCTACCCTTCGGCAAAGAAGAAAAGGCTTGGCAAAACCTACGCCGTGGCCGTTATGTTGAATTCAATTTGGTTTGGGATGCCGGTACGAAGTTTGGGTTAGATACCAATGGACGAACTGAAAGTATTTTGATGAGCATGCCCCCACAGGCCGAATGGACGTACCAGCATCAGCCCCAGCCAGGTAGTGCAGCCCAATTCACCTTGGATCATCTAAAAAAAGGCATTGACTGGCTTACTTACAACCATGATTGAAACCATCAACTATTGGGACGAGAAGGTCTTTCTATGGCTTAATTCCTTCCATTTGGAGGCCATGGATCCCATCGTGTTGCAGCTTACGCAAACGATCACTTGGATTCCTTTGTATGTATTGCTACTCTATTTAATCTACCGGTTAGATTCCAAAAATATCCTGTGGATACTTGGAGGGGTCATGCTTACTATCTTGCTTGCCGATCAAGTAAGTTCGGGATTGATGAAACCCTATTTTGAACGACTCCGTCCCTGTCATGATCCACGCTGGGAAGGAATGATGCACATATATGGACGATGCGGTGGATTGTATGGGTTTGTTTCCTCTCATGCAGCCAATACCTTTGGATTGGCTACTTTTTTAACCCTCAAACTCGGTAAAAAACAAAAGGCCATCGCTTGTTTATTTCTGTATGCCCTCGTGGTAAGCTATACCCGCATTTACCTTGGAGTGCACTATCCTTTGGATCTGTTTTTTGGAGCGCTAGTCGGCGTCCTTGCTGCATTCTTTTCTTGGCTTTGTGTGGTCGTGGTGCGGCGAAAAATTGTAAAAAAAGTATTGGAATAGCATCCAAAAGCTACTGCCACCGAAAGGTTAAGAAATCCAATCGATTCTAGCTGGGGGTTTCCCAAGTTCCGTTCTGCTCGTATCGAATTTCTCCAGACTGCACGACTAATGGAGATTCCAGGTTGTTGTCATAGAGTTTCCCTGTTCCTAGACCCTGGGGAAGACTAGGCAAGTAGGTAGAAGTCAGTTGCGAAATGGCATTGAGACCAATCGCACTCTCCAAAGCCGAGGTCATCCACCAACCGATTCCCCTAGCTTCAGCTAAGCGAATCCATTCCCTCGTCTCCAAAATCCCTCCCAAAAGGCTAGGTTTCAAAATGATAAACTGAGGCTTGATAAAATCGAGTACTTCTTCTTTATTGGATTTACCGATAAGCTCCTCATCCAAAGCGATTGGAATTGGGCTTTTTTGTGCCAGTTCCCGCATGGCTTCCCATTGCCCTACCCCAATCGGTTGCTCGATGCTATGGATTCCAAAATCCTGCAGTTGCTCCAATTTGCCCAAAGCCTCTAGGGGAGAAAATGCACCATTCGCATCTACGCGCAGTACAAGATTTTTTGCTACTTCCTGCCCTCGGATATAGCGAAGTAGTTCAAGCTCTTGATCAAAGTCAATCGCTCCTATTTTCATTTTTAAGCAAGCAAACCCCTCTTCTAATTTTTGATTGATCTGCTGCAGCATAAACTCTTTAGTTCCCATCCAAATCAAACCATTGATCGGAATGGGTGTGCCTTGATCAAAAAATGAATTTGCGAGGATGCATTTCTTGCCTCCGTTTGCTAAATCAAGAAGGGCTGTTTCTAATCCAAATCGTAGCGAGGGAAGTGAAAAGGGAACTAATTTTTTAACTTGTTGAAGCACGCTCTCCTCCTCTAAATCCCAGGTTCTGGCATTTGCTTCTTGCAAAATACCAGCCAATTGAGTTTCAAAATCAGGACCAAAATCTGGGCTCAGTCCTGCTAAGGGTGCCGCTTCCCCCCATCCTACTTGATCCAGATCCCCTTGGCGATAAGCCTTAATCCAGAATACATCACGGGTACGCATGACTCCACGAGAAGTACCGGCTTCAAATCGAAACTGCAGCGTTCTTTTGAGGTAAGAAAAGCGTAGGGATGTGGGTGAACTCATGCGTATGTAACCAAAAGGAGATGAAAAGGGTTGACTATATTTGCGGACAAATGGACCCAAGTATGAAAATACCAAGTATAAATCTTCAAGACTACGAATATACTTTACCAGAAGAACGAATTGCTAAACATCCCTTAGAAAAGAGGGATCATTCCAAGCTTTTGGAATACAAGCAAGGATCCCTCCATCACCGACATTTTTTTGACCTTCCAGCACTTTTGGAAGCAGATAGTCTCTTGGTGTACAACAATACCAAAGTTATTCCTGCTCGCTTGATCTTTCAACGACAAACGGGCGCTCGTATTGAAGTGTTTTTGCTGCAGCCAATTGCTCCCTCCCGGGTGATGTCCGAAATTATGGCTTCCAAAAAACCGGTTGTCTGGGAAACCATGATCGGCAATGTCAAGAAGTGGAAAGAAGGGGAAGAGCTTCAAGGAAGTATTTTGATTGGAGAAAAGGAAGTAGTCCTAACCGCTAGACTTCAAGATCGAGCACTCAAGCAGGTGGAATTTTCCTGGCTAGGTGATGAAATTGCTTTTGTAGATCTGGTGGAAGCATGTGGTGAAACTCCCCTACCTCCCTACCTCAACCGAAAGGCCGAGGAAGAAGATAAGTCGCGGTACCAAACTGTTTATTCGGAGAAGGAAGGGGCCGTGGCAGCGCCCACAGCAGGTCTTCACTTTACAAAAGAAGTTTTTGAAGCACTACGCAAAAAGGGAATCCAAGAAGCAGCCCTTACCCTTCATGTAAGCGCCGGTACCTTTCAACCCATCAAGGTGGATAAAGTAGAGGCGCATCCCATGCACAGTGAACAAATGGAAATCACCCTAGAAACCGTTGAAAAGCTACTCCAGCATGAGGGGAAAATTATTGCAGTAGGTACTACCTCTGTGCGAACACTCGAAAGCATGTATTGGTATGGGGTGCAGCTCCTTGAGAATAACGGAAGTCTATTTCAAATTGAGAAACTTGCGCCTTACGAGAGTAGATCAGTCCTTCCTTCTCGAAGAGAATCCCTGGAAGCCATCCAACAAGAAATGAAGCGAAGCGGTGTCGATACCCTATTTGGAACTACATCCATTTTTATTTTCCCAGGGTATCCCTTCAAACTGGTAGATGGATTGATTACCAACTTTCACCAACCTGGATCGACGCTGGTTTTATTGATTGCAGCACTAGTAGGAGAAGATTGGAAAAAAATATACCAAGAAGCACTGAACGCCGACTACCGCTTTCTAAGTTATGGCGATAGCAGCTTGCTTTGGGTTTAATCTCCTATGCTTCCTATTTTTCTAATTCCACTCAATAGTTGATGGTAAAAAGTACGCCCCACGGGTACTAAATCATTTCCGACTTTCACCTCCTTGGTGGTAATGGAAAGGATTTCGGAGGCTTGAACGATATAGCTTTTGTGGATGCGGATAAACTGACTTTCTGGAAGTACAGATTCAAAGTCTTTCAAAATATTTCGTATTGAAAAAACAGCCTTTTTCGTGATTAAGGTGGTGTAGTTGCCGTCTCCTTTTAACCAAAGGATGTCTTCAAACCTAACCTTCACCAAGCTCCCCTCATGACGAACAAATACAGCATCTTTAACCAATAGTTTCGGGTCCTGGAAAAGGTTTTTGGTATCAACTTTTCCATTACCATTCGTCTTTTTTAATTCGAGAAGCTCTTTCATAGACTAGATATTTTAGTTGTAACTAATTGAAAGAGACTATTGTTTAAAAAAATTACACAACATCTTTTTGACCAAATATAAACTTGTTATCCCCCAATAACTCGACATAAAAAATCCATGAAGTACAAGATTACTTCATGGATTTTTGGTGAATGGTACTTATAAATTGGCAGCTAAATTACCGCATTGCTTTGTATGCGTTGATTAATCCATTGGTAGAGCTATCGTGCGAATCAATCTTATCCTCATTCGAAAGTTCTGGCAATATCCCATTCGCCAAAACTTTACCCAGTTCTACCCCCCATTGATCAAAACTGAAAATATTCCAAATGATGCCTTGAGTAGCAATTTTATGTTCGTACATCGCTACCAACTGCCCGAGGGTATAAGGGGTGATTTGCTTCACCAAAATGGAATTGGTGGGTCGATTCCCCTCAAATACTCGGTGTGGGGCTATGCGTTGAATTTCATCTTCCGATTTGCTTGCCTTCCGCATCTCTGCTTCCACTTCAGCTAGCGATTTTCCCTTCATGAGGGCTTCTGTTTGTGCAAAAAAGTTAGAAAGGAGCTTGACATGATGATCTCCAATCGGATTATGGGACTTTGCTGGTGCAATAAAGTCACAAGGAATTAGGTGCGTGCCTTGATGGATCAACTGGTAAAATGCATGCTGTCCATTGGTACCTGGTTCCCCCCAGATGATCGGGCCTGTCCCATAGTTTACTTTTTTTCCATCACGGCCCACATACTTTCCATTGCTCTCCATGTTGCCTTGCTGGAAATAAGCGGCAAATCGATGTAGGTACTGGTCATAAGGTAGGATGGCCTCTGAGGTGGCTCCTAGGAAATTGGTATTCCAAATTCCAACCAAGGCCAAGATCACAGGAATGTTTTGATCTAATGGGGCACTTTTGAAGTGCTGGTCCATGGAATGAGCTCCAGAAAGCAATTCCTCAAAGCGTTCGAATCCTATGGCACAGGCGATGGGAAGACCGATGGCAGACCAAAGGGAGTACCTTCCTCCTACCCAATCCCAAAATGCAAACATATTTTGTGGATCAATCCCAAAAGCACTTACTGCATCGGAATTGGTTGAAAGAGCCACAAAATGCTTTGCGATCGCTTTTTCATCTTTTGCATGCGTCAAGAACCAAGATCTAGCAGTATGTGCATTGGTCATGGTCTCCTGGGTGGAGAAGGTTTTGGAGGCAATAAAGAACAGTGTGGTTTCCGGATCAACTACTTTTAGTGTTTCAGCAATATGGGTACCATCAACATTGGATACAAAAAACAGCTTCAAATCCGGGTGTTGGTAAGCCTTCAAAGCTTCTGTCACCATCACAGGTCCAAGATCCGAACCACCAATGCCAATATTTACGAGCGTGGTGATGGGCTTTCCGCTGTATCCCAACCAGCTTCCTTGGTAAATCTGGGTGGCAAAGGTCTTCATTTGAGCCAATACCCCATTCACTTCAGGCATTACATCTTTGCCATCCACCAAAACTGGAGTATTGGATCGGTTGCGGAGGGCTGTATGAAGCACCGCACGGTTCTCCGTTTGGTTGATCGCTTGGCCTTCAAACATGCTCGCGATGCCCTCTGCTAATGCTGTTTGATGAGCTAAGTTTAGCAGCTCCTCGAAAACTTCGTCTGAAATTCTATTTTTGGAAAAGTCGACTAAAATATCTTTAAGCTTTCTGCTGTAGCGCTCAAATCTATTCGGTTGATCAAAAAGTGCTGCAATGGTGCTAGTTTGCTGTTTTTCTGAAAGTTCAACTAGCTTCGACCATGCAGAGGTGGTGGTTGGATTGATAGCTTGCATAGCTGGGTAAGCGTATTAGGTTAGAAAGTATTCGTTAAAAAGAATTGAGTTGTACACCCCAAGAATTGATCCGGCTTGCTACTTTATTTCAGGGATTGGAGGTGCAAATCAATTCCCTCCTTCAGCCTTGACTTTTCTTTTGAAGCCTTTATTGAATGGCCAGGTGTATTCCAATGCTTCCATTCCTTTGTTGAGATTGTAAGAAGCAGAATCTGCATTTTCCATTGTTTTTTTCAAGGATTTGGCAAACTCAGGATCATTCAACAGCATCCCAAGGGAATTGTCTTTGGAATTTAGTTTATCGGTAATGTTGGAAAATTCCTTGGACAAAGCCTGGGTATTCGCGCTGGTCACACGAAGGCTCTCCATGGTAGCTTTGAGATCGGGAACTATCGAAGTATCAGTTACCAGGTCATTCATTAAGGTTCCCTTTTTGTTGAGCTTGGCACTAAATCCATTCAAATCAGCAATCATCTTGTTGCTGTTAACAGATGCCCGCTCCAGGTTGGTCAAAATGGTTCGGAAATTTACGGCCAAGGTAGAATCGGTCAGTACAGCACCTACAATCCCTTCACCTGCAGCGATTTTACTTGTAAGCACCTTCAGATCATTGGTGATGTCAACCAGATTCTTGTTGTTTTCCTGTAAGGTTTCCATCATTTTATCCGTATCCAAAGGCATAATCGCTTCTAAGCGGTCACCTTCTGCTACAGGTGGATAATCAGTGGTACCTCCGTAGATGACAATGATCTTGTTTCCAATCAAACCATCGGAACTGATGGTTGCCTTGGAATTTTTACGAATAAACTCGGCCACTTTTTCTTCCACACTCAATTCAACTTCTACTTGAGAATCTCCGAAGAATTTGATTTTCTTAACTGTTCCTATTTTTACTCCAGAAAACCAAATGTTGTTGCCAGGCTGAAGACCTCCGATATCATCGAATACTGCCTTGACATGGATGGCTTTTACAAATTTTTTCTGCTGCCCACCTAAGGTCATAATGGCTGCCACCAATATGATAATTCCAATCAATACAAATAGACCTACAAGTACAGATCGTTTATTTTCTTGATTCATGAGTTGATAAAATTATAATCGTAGAAAGATTTAATCCGCTGATCTTCAGCATGAGGAAAAACCTCCTCAAAGGTACCCAAAGCACCAAATTGCCCCTCCAATAGTACTGCCATGCGATCTCCAGTTTGCTTGGCGCAAGATAAGTCATGGGTAATCACAATCGAGGTGGTTTTGTATCGCTCGCGAACTTCATTGATCAAGTTGTTTATTTCCACACAAGTGATGGGGTCCAACCCCGCTGTTGGCTCATCGTAAAGCATGATCTCTGGATTGAGCACTAAGGTGCGAGCAACACCAATTCGTTTTTTCTGTCCTCCTGACAACTCAGAAGGCATTTGATTGATTGTTTGTGGAAGACCAACCGCATCCAATAATTCTTCGATTCGCATTGAAATTTCTTTCTTAGTCAGATTTTTGATATTCCGAACCAATGGAAACTCCATATTTTCGCGAACGGTCATGGAATCGTATAGCGCTGAATTTTGAAAAGAAAAACCGATTTTTAGGCGCATTTCATTCAATTCACGCACTCCAAGCTTGGAGATCTCTTTGCCTAACACTTCCATACTGCCACTATCCTGCTGCAGTAGGCCGACCATAATTTTGATCAACACCGACTTGCCAGTACCAGATCGGCCAAGGACCACTAGGTTTTCTTCTCGGTACAAATCCAAATCCACGCCTTTCAATACTTCCAGCTCACCAAAGGCCTTGTACAAATCACGGATCACTACAACTTTCTCTCGATTCTCCATGGCTATTTCATTCGGAATAAGTTGATGATCTGTAGGGACAGTAGCTCCTCAATAAAAATGAGAAACATGGAAATCACAACCGCTGAATTGGCCGCTCTACCCACTCCTTCAGTTCCTTTGGAAGAAGTGTATCCTTTGTAGCAACCTACCATCCCAATCGTGAATCCAAAAAATAAGGATTTGATGATGGAGGAGAAAATATCAAGAAAGGTAACGGAACTAAACACTTGGGCAAAAAAGGTGGATATACTCACCAATTCATTGGCATTGACATTGATGAAAGCTCCCATCAACGCCACGAAGTCGGTGTACATCACAAGAACGGGAATCATTAAGGTGGTTGCCAGCACTCGAGTAACTACCAAGAACTTGTAGGGATTGGTCGCTGAAACTTCCATTGCATCGATTTGCTCTGTCACTTTCATGGATCCAATTTCAGCACCAATGCCAGAACCAACCTTTCCTGCAGCAATCAAGGCAGTCACTAAAGGACCCATCGCACGAACAATCGCAATAGCAATCAGCGAGGGCAACCAAGAAGTAGCCCCAAACTCGGACAAGGAAGGTCGAGATTGATTGGTAAATACAATCCCAACAATAAATCCAGTCAAGGAAATCAAGGGCAAGGACTCTACCCCAATACGGTAACACTGATGGATGACTTCCTTAAACTCATAAGGTGGCACGAATACTTCTTGAAAAAATCGTTTCACAAAGTTCCACGCATCCGCCAAGCCCTTGAAAAAGGCATCTATTTTTTTTGAAAAGACATGCTTTCGCGTACCGGTCTGTTCTGCCATAGTCGTGTTCAGAGTTCCAAAAATAAGGAATAAAATCCAAAGGATGAGCCAAAACCTGCTTTTGATCTCTTATAAAAAAGCATCAAAAAATAGAAACCTGAACGCCCCGCTCGATGATGTCAAGCACCCTAAATTTTTCCTCCAAAAGCCCATTAAAATCTGGATCGTATACGAACAATTTAAAGGAAGTAACCAGCCAACTTGTGGTCTAAATTCAAAGTGAAAAAATCTGCAAATAACCCTTTCAAAATCGTTACACCATTCCGGATTTCTTTTCGAAAAAATCGAAATACAAGCTGTTCAAAATTCAAAAGCCATCCGCCAAATATTGCTGTATCAAGTCGATCCAGCTTCGAAAAAAATAGGAATGGATAAATCAAAAATTAAATGCGCGGTGAGGAGTAGAAAAGCGAGAAAGAAATTCAGAGAATTAAGGACAATAATCATTTTAGTTTAATCTAAATATTTTAGACATAGCTAATTTAGGTCTAATTAAATAACTTATAAATCTCTATAAATCAATTATTTAAGTTGATCAAACGGATTTGGGTGTTTAATTAAAAAATAAAGTCAAATCAGAAGAGCTCAAGTTCGGTCTTTAGGTATCTCTTTCTTAAAAGTAGGTCAATTTAGGGTTATAACTCGACCTTAAACTAGTCGAACGCTCCCTCCAATTCCCCTATTTTCTCCTTTCCAACCAATCAACAATTGAGCCAAAAATTTGAAGAGCAGTCTTCCAATTTCTACTGAAATGAGGTCAGGATCCCCCTCCCCCCTCCTACTGAAATGAAGAGGGAAATCAGAAAAATAACAGCCCATTTATACTCCTTTCTCTCCTACCTCCCACAGAGTTCTTGGTAGGCGCAGTAGCTGCATTTTTTCTTATCCTCGGTTTGATCAAAGGGCACCAAAGGATCCATAATTTCTTCGAGCAATCCTCGAAGTCCTTCCTTAAATCCGGTAGCAAAATCTCGGTAATCCGTCACCTCAGCATCCCCCAATTGCAGGAATGGATTGAAGTCTTCCGAGTAGATTTCTTTGATGTTCATTATCCCTGGCTTCAGCGGAAACTGGTTGTCCGGATTTTGATACTGGTAGAAAAATGCATACAGAAAAGTTTGCATCCCTGCCTTGTTTCTTTTCTTGTCATCCCGATCAAAAAGTGAACCCAAGGAGGGTATTTTTTTGGTATCCTTCCCTGTTTTGTAATCCAGCAGACGAACTACTCCATCCTTGATATCCACCCGATCGATCACGCCTCCCAACTCGACTTCTTTCGTCCCCTCCTGCGTTTCGATTGACAAGTGAGCGATTTGTTCTTTCTCCAAGCCGATCACCCTGAAATCCCCATTCTTTTTGTCATAGTTCAGGATTGCTTCCATGTACTTTGTCAATACCTCCCGCGCAATTTGTAGTTGCCCGGTCAATAACAGCTCCTCTCCCTCCTGCTTCTTGTACAGCTCTCGAAATGCTCGATCTACTGCTGCAGGAACCTGAGGCAGCATTCGATCAATTGAGTGCCCATCGATGTCTCGAAATGTCTCCTCCTCCGGAATTTCATACAAAAGTTCAATCCCTTTGTGAAGTAAGGTCCCAAAAGTCATGGGATCAATCGTGGTAACAACCTCTTCCGGTTCCTTTAATTCCGCCACATACCGAAGGTAAAACCGCAGGCGACAATCCAAATACATATTTAGCGCAGATGCTGAAAATCGCTTTTCAGCAGCTTCCTCACCTACAGGCTTGAAATAGCCAGCCAAGCTTGTAAGCATGGCGGGAGTTTTTTCTAGCGTAATGGGCTGATTGGGGGTAAGATTGACAGGTACCAGCACAGACTGTGGCTTTGCAATCGGAAGTTCTACCCGCATCTGCTGAATAAATCGGCTCATTTCACTGGATTTACCCTGCTCCCCGGACGTGGCATAGATCAAGTGCACCTCCTCTGCTCGATGGAGCAAGCGGTAAAAAGTGTAGGCATAAATGGCGTCATTTTGCTCCTGAACAGGCAAACGAAACGCTTTTCGAAGGTTAAAAGGAATCATAGATTGAATTCCCCCACCCGGAGGAAAACTTCCTTCATTCACATCACAGATGATGACGCGCTTGAAATCTAGGTTTCTAGACTCCAATACCCCCATGACCTGCAAGCCTTGAAGGGGCTCGCCTTCAAAAGGCAATTTGAGATCTCGAAACAGCTTTCGAAATAAGCTGAGCAAAAACTCTACTTTAAGTTGCTTGGTACCCCTAGCCTGGAAGATTTCCTTCACCCGATTCAATTGTTTGAAGGCCTGAAACAAATAACTTTTTTGGGTAGGGTCTTCCTGAAGTTCTTTGGCCAAAAACTGAATAATTGAAAGCAAATAATCCAAAAGTGAATCCGAACCCACTTTCTGAAATACCAAGGCAAAGAGGGTATTTTCTTTGCTAACAAGATCCAGGGGCACATCTACCCAGTTTTCATTCTGAATCTTTTGAGTGGCACCGGAAGCCCAAGCTCCATCTGCAGACTGCAGGTAGGAATAGGCCAGAAGATCCAAAACGGGTTTGTGGTAAAAGGTCACCAACCCCTCTTTACTTTTGGCATAGCGCTGCAAATCCAACACTGCATCCAAAAACGCATAAATGGGAGCATTTCGCATGGGATAGCCCATCGTCACGTTGAGCTTGGCAATCACTTCTGGAAGCTGATGCAACACGGGAAAAAGCAACTGCTCGTCGGGGAGAATAATCACGGTCTCCTCCAAGGCCTCATCAGCTCCCACCTGCTCCAAAAGTTTCCCTACCAAATTGGCTTGATTGGTTTTTAAAGGAATGGAATGGGTATGAATTTGTGCGCCCTTGTTTTTGATTTCGGCAGGGATCTTTTCTGGGAAGGTTTTTCCCAAAATTGAGTCTTTGAGGTAGTCCCTAAAAAACAATCCTGCTTCTTGCAGTGGATCGTCCAAGTAATAGCGGTCTACATCCCAAAAAATGGAAGCGCCATGCACCTCCAGGTAATGGGTAATGATCTTTTCTTCTGCGAGCGTAAAGGCATTGAACCCTACAAATACGAGCTGCTTGTCGGGTGGAGCAATAGCGCTGGTATTTTCAGCCACCTGCCGGTACAATTGCCCCGAATAGGCCAATCCATTTGCCTTTAGCCTTGCTTGAAATCCTTGGTACAGCAATCCCAAAATTTGCCAGAACTTCAGAAAGCGTTCTTTCTCCGTTTCATTTTGCCGCTCAAAGGCCTTCCAAAACTGTGCAATCAGCGCGCGTTGCTCCTCGGTGAGGAAACTTAAATCGGTTTCAAATTCCTTGATTTCCGCCAAATAGGCATACACCTGATTTACAGGAGCAAGGAATTGATCCAAGTCATTGAAGTCCTTCAAAATCAACTCTCCCCAATGGAAAAAACGATCAAAAGGCTCAGGATCCTTTTGCAACTGCCGGTACTCCTCATAGAGTTCAAATACCAAGGTGAGCTCATCTGTAGGTGTATTGCCTGCCAACTGGTACACCAGCTGCTCAATGGTGAGCACTTCTGGCATCCAAACAGGCTGATCAATGAGTTCCCCCAAGTACTTGGTAAAAAATAAACCTGCACGGCGGTTGGGCAATACCAGCCGAATGTCTTTCAAATCCCTACCAGAATCCAAAAGTGCTTTAGCAGTTTCTTTCAAAAAAGGGATCATAGCGCAATAATTTCAGTGGGTTCAAGGTAACAGAGGTACCCTTTTACAGGCAGCTGGGTCAAGGTCTGTACTAAAGTCATGTATTCCTTCACCTGAACAACATGGGAATCACGCTTTACTCCTGTTTTAAAATCAATGACCAATGCAGCTTCTTTGGTGATTAGAATTCGATCTGGGCGTTTCTGAACGCCCCCCGGCACCAAAATACCCTGCTCGGTCAGTGTAGGGAAGTCGGGATCAAACCAAGCCTTCACCTGAGGCAGCGCAAATAACTGCTCCAACTTGAGGGTGATTTGTGCAGCAATATCCGCTTCCCAACGTCCATCAAAGGTGTATTCCTTGACGAGTCGAAGAGCATCCTCCAAACCTCGGGCAGCAGCCAAAATATCGTGAATGACCACCCCAAAGTCTCGTTGTTCCCTTGCACGGATCCCCTCCGAAGAGAAGTCCCAAGGATAGGTCTTGGTCTGTAACTTGGATTTCCAATCCATGCATTCCCAGCGTAGCGCTGGAGCATGAGCTGGTGCTTCAGCATCCCTTGGGACAGCCACAGGCCATTGCCCCCAATCAAAGGTTAGGGACTCTGCATTCCAGGAGGAGGAACCTTCCTCCCCAAACTGAAAGCCTCCCGAAAATAGGCTGTACAACAGGTTTCCTGTTCGGGTCGGCGAGGCTTCTTTTTTAGTTTTAGAAATCGAATAGGTACTGAAACCGTAGAAAGCCTCTTCCGCTCGGGTAAATGCGACATAAAGCATGTTGAGGGAGTCCAAATAGGACAGGCGAACCTCTTCGTCGTAGGCTCCAGCAAAATGACTGTCTTTCAAAAGGCTTTGGTGCGTCAAGGGAACCACGGTCTGCATGCCATTTTCCGCTTCAAACGGAGCCCATAGGATAGGCGCTTGAAGACCAGAGGATACAATCCCCCAATCCATAAAGGGCATCACCACCACCTTAAATTGAAGCCCTTTGGCTTTGTGAATGGTGAGAATTCGCATCGCATCGTGATCCTCCGGAATTTTGACCGTACGCTTCTTTTTGTTCAACTCCCACCAATCCAAAAAGCCGAGTAGATCTGCACGGTTCTTTTTTACATAATCAAAGACCGCCTCTTTGAATCCAGACACATAGCTCAGGTCTTGCTGCTTTTGAGTAAGGCCAAGAAAGGTCAGTCCCTGCTCCACCAATTCAAGCAAGGGCATCTGTTGGAAGCTCGCTTGCCGCTGCAACAATTCGGCTTCTTTCGCTTGCAACTCGACAGGAAGACCTCTCACAAAAAATAGTTCATGGCTCAGGGGAATGCCGTGAACCAAAGCATAGTATTGCCAAAGGGTTTTTAGCGCAACGCGATCCGA
>Ga0164292_10002101_pt1 | contig 16243 bp, 14 predicted proteins | sample GEODES117metaG_FD_111486 | JGI IMG/M metagenome (GOLD analysis project Ga0164292, IMG submission 111486) | Eutrophic lake water microbial communities from Lake Mendota, Wisconsin, USA - GEODES117 metaG | ecosystem: Environmental > Aquatic > Freshwater > Lake | place: USA: Lake Mendota...
ATGGTGAGGGTTACCCCGGATGCAATGCTGGCAGTGCCGGCATCGGATACTGCGGTTTCCTGCAGCGAAGCCACTGTGGTATTTGCATTCACGGTAAGTGATGCGTTGTTTGAAACAAATACATCCGATCCGCTGCCCAGGTTTCCGCTACTGCTTACAGTAATGTTGCCTGCAGCAATGCGGGTATCACCTGTGTAAGAATTTATTGCGTTTACTGTTAAAGTACCGGTACCATCTTTATACAGTGAGGTTGTGCTGCCATTATTTGTATTACCACTTCCGCTAATGATGCCGGAAATGGTAGTATTCTGGCTGCCCCCTACAAACAATACGTTAGTTCCACCTGCAATATTGCCTGCCAGGGTAATGCTGCCTGTGCCGGCATTAACGCGGCTATCTGAAGCCAGTGTTACCGTTCCGTTCCAGGTTGCAGCTGAACTGCTGCTGTTCATCAATGCTCCGCTGCTGCTGATTCCCAGCCCATTGACGGTGAGAGATTCACTGTTGGCAAGGGTTACACCATTTAAATCCAGTACGCCTCCTGAACTAACAGTTGTACCGGCTGCAATCGTTCCCAATGGGCCATCCGGTGAGGTTCCCGCAGAATTAAGTCTTAGGGTAGCATTGGCGTTTACGGTTGTGGTGCCGCTGTAACTGCTATTTTGGTCCAGTATTACCGCCGTTCCGGAATTGCCGCCAATATTTACGGTGTTGGTTTGTGTAGTGACAGAGGACGTGCTTTGCAGCCCATTGGTAACCTTGCCGGGTGTGAAGGTTCCGCTGCTTAAAAAGTAGCCGAGGTCAACACTTCCTGAAGCATTGTGGGTAAAGGTTTGTTTCCAGTATATGTCTGCGTTTGAGGAACCATTCCAGTCGTCTTCCAGATAAAGCACAAAATGGCTGATATTGGCTCCCGCAGTACCATTCATAGTAAGGTTGTTTTCCCTTGCGTGAAAAGATCCGTTTACCCAAAGTTCTACGTTGCAATTGGTTTCGGATAGGATGTGAATTCTGAACTCGTAATCCCGTCGGGTAGTTCCCACATTATAATTCAAGGTAGAGTTACCGCCTGCGTGGTTCACATACCATGAAGATGTCACATCATCTACCTGTATATACAGCCGACTGTTATTATGTCTGTCTGCCCATGAAGCAGTAGCAGATGGTCCGGCATTCAGGGAGAGGCCCATGCATCCAATGGCCGATGTCGCCGACACAGTGATGGTTACCACATCACCCGGCTGCAGGTTCCTGTCATTGCCGGTGTTATCGCCGGCCGTTTTGAATTTTCTCCATGCTACTGCTTGTTTGCTTGTGCCTCCGCTGTTGGCCCACATCCCCAGTTCGGCAGTGCCTGCATTGGCAAAAACGCTACCCCCATTGGTAAAAGTCGTGTAATAACCTGTGTTGCCTAATGTATAAGTTACCTGTGCAGCAACCCGCGGTTGCAGTGCAACTATTGCTAAAACCAATAGTACCGAAGCCCTTGGTTTTTCGCATGTTTTGACAAATAGGGATAAAAAGTCCCGCATGGAGGGTTGAGGGTAAAAACGATGCTAAATGTAAATTTAACACTTATTCAAGACAGATGCAAGTAATTTGTGTTAAAATCGCAATGTTATTCCCCCCATCACATTTCTTCCCGCCTGGGGATACAGAAACACTTCCTGGGTAATATCTCGGCTTCCATAGGTATACATAAAGGTATAGCCATTCGATGAATAAAGGGTATTGAAGACATTCAACACCTGAAATTGAATGTCCAGCGCTGCGCCCGTTTTCAGGGTGTAACTTTTTTTCAGCCAAAGTTCTCCAAATTGATAGGGGTTTAAACTTCGGTAGGTATCGCCGGTGTTGTCCAGGTATTGCCGTCCTACATATTTGTGCAGGTATCGCACGCTTGTTTTGCCGGGTAGGGCATATTCTATCCAAAAAGCTGCATTGGTGGCGGGTGACATGGCAATGGGTACATTCCGGAAAAGACTGTCGTTTTGCTCATAGGTAAAATAATCAGGGATTACCGTGGCTATGCTTTCTATCCTGTTTTGGCTCAATGAAATATTGCCACCACCCGTGAATTTTGAAGAAAGTTTTTGCCCAAATCCGATTTCAATTCCCCTTCTATAGCTTTTTTCAACATTGCGCCTCAGCGGATTGCCTACATCATTGACTTCGCCGGTAAGCACCAGCTGGTTTCGGTAGTTCATGTAATAAAGGTTCACAAACAGCGAACCATTAGGCCCTGAGCGATTCCAGCCCAATTCGAAATCGGTGAGTTGTTCGGGTTTGGGTGCATCGCCGGTTTTGTGGTCGGTGAAATCACTGCGTGAGGGTTCTCTGTTGGCTATACTTACGCTGCCGTAGAAGCTCTGATTGTTTCTCCGGTAAACCAGGCCGGCCTTGGGGTTAAAAAACTCGAAATTGCCCAAGAAATCAATCTTTCTAAGGTCATTATCTGTGCCCAACCCTGAGTGATGTACTTTTCTGTATTGCAGGTCTATCCAGGTTTGCAGGTTTGGGGTCCATTGATGGGTGTTTTTAACAAATAGCGACAGGTCTCTTTTAAAACCGGTACCGTCATAATAAGACTGATCCGGAGTGGCTTGCGGTGCCTGAGAGGCCCACACTATGCGCCCGTAATGTTTGCCATTGTATTCATTGTATCCGATGCCCGCGATCCAGGATGATTTTTTTGTATTGAAATTCCAGTTGATGTTGCTGCCCAGCAAATGGTTGTCCAGCCAGCGACGGCGAACCATATCGCTGCGCGTGATGGTGTCTGTACCTGTGATTATAGGTGAAAAAAGATAATTTGACAGTTTGTCCTGATAACGGAATTGCTCAAAATAGCCCAATCCCCGGGTGTAATACAGGGTGGCATTCAGGTGGCTGTTCGTACCTGTTTTTGTTGTGAAATACAAATGGTGATGGTTTTGGGTATAGTCGTCTATTTCCCTTGGATAGTTGTAGTAATTATAGGTTCTGGGGTTTGAACCGAACAGGTTTGCGGAATCAGCGGCCGTTTTGTATGTCACACCCAGGTTGCGGTAGTAATGGTTCAATAAATCCGTTTCAGATCCCTGTAGTTTTTCTTTGGGTACACCCCACCAGGCCTGATAGGTTTGTTCTTTCCCGCCAAATGAAAGGTATTTCATGGACCAGTTTTTCCCCTGATATCCCAGTGAAGCCATATAGGAACGCAACTTGCTGCCGGCGCGGTCTACAAATCCGTCGCTGTTGATGGCAGATAGTCTGAAATCTGCTGTCCAGTGGCCATTTATCAAACCGGTTCCACCCGCTAAGGAATTTCTAAATGTACCAAAGCTTCCTGCTGTGTTTGAAAATAATAGATAGGGCTGCTGAGCGCTGAATGTCTGCATGTTTACCGTAGCACCAAACGCGCCAGCACCGTGGGTGCTTGTTCCGGCACCCCGCTGAATCTGCACACTGGAGAGTCCGGTGGCCATGTCGGGCATATTTACCCAGAAAGTTCCGTGGCTTTCCGCATCGTTGATGGGAACACCGTTAATGGTAACGTTGGTTCTTGTAGCATCGCTACCCCGCACCCGGATGCCGGTGTAGCCAATCCCTGCTCCTGCATCGGTGGTGATGGTTACTCCCGGCTGGAACTGCAACAATACCGGTAAATCGCGGCCGGTGTTCTGCAACTGAATCTCCTTACGGGAAACGGTGGTTTGGGCAATGGGTGTTCCCTTTGTTGCACGCGATGCCGATACCATTACCTCCTCAATAGTGCCGGGCAGTGTATCTTGATTTACAGCGCTAGTGTTGGCAGAAAGCTGTGCCCAAACAGGAACAGCAGCAATGGCCAGGGTTACAATCAGTAGTGTTTTTTTCATGGATGCGTATTGTTTGCATCCGGGGCGCCTTGCTTAAGGCGACACATTTCCCTGCGCAGGCATTATCCTGATCAGGTATTGCGGGTATTGTCTCAGCGTTTCCTATGGGAAAGCACCCCGAATGCTGCTACAAAGGTAGGAAAATGCGAACGGACTTCAGGTATGGAAAATAACCTTATCCCTTGAGGTATCCCTTTTGAATCAGTAACTCTGAGATTTGTACCGCGTTGGTTGCCGCTCCTTTACGCAGATTATCGCTCACTACCCACATATTCAGGGTATTTGCACGGCTTTCATCACGGCGCAACCGACCTACAAAAACCTCATCCTTATCGTGGCTCCAGATCGGCATGGGATAAACGTTGTGTTGCACATCATCCTGCACCAACACACCAGGCGCATTATCCAGCAGGGATTTTACTTCACCCAGGTCAAAATCTTTCTCAAACTCCACATTGATGCTTTCGCTGTGTCCACCCGTGGTGGGCACACGAACCGTAGTGGCTGTTACAGGCATGTCGGGTACTTCCATGATTTTGCGGGTTTCCAGTATCATTTTCATTTCCTCTTTGGTGTAGCCATTTTCGAGGAATACATCTATATGCGGAAGGATATTACGGTCTATGGGGTGGGGATACACCGGGTTTACAGGTCGCCCTTCACGCTCTGCATTCATTTGTTCAACGGCTTTTTGGCCTGTACCTGTTACACTTTGATACGTGCTTACCACAATGCGTTTGATTCCATATCGGTCATGCAGCGGCTTTAGGGCCACCAGCATTTGAATGGTACTGCAGTTGGGGTTTGCGATGATGTGATTGTTCTGGTTCAGTGCATTGGGATTTACCTCGGGTACCAGCAATGGAATATCTTTTTCCATGCGCCAAGCACTGCTGTTGTCCACTACGTATGTGCCTTTGGCAGCAAATTTCGGAGCAAATTCTTTACTCACGGAACCACCGGCGCTGAAAAGTGCCAAATCCGGAGCTGCGTCAATGGCGGTTTGCATGGAAACTACTTTCCATGTTTTATCATTAAAAATAATTTCCTTACCTACACTGCTTTCGCTGGCGACGGGAATTAATTCAGAAACGGGAAATTTCCGTTCAGCAAGCACCTGCAACATTTTGGAGCCCACCAGTCCGGTGACCCCTACAACAGCCACTTTCACGGCTTATTTTACCTCCTCAGCTTCGATGATAACCTTGGGTTCTTCAACCTTTTGGTTGTCAAGCGGATCAGGAACTGCAGATCTGGTTGCGGTATCGCCGGGCTTGGGTGCGTTTTGATTTTCCAGTTTTTCAAAATCGGCTTCCTGACGCGCATTGTCGGTGCTATCCTGTTCCTGTTTTTCTTCTTCGGTATAAGCACCTTCGCCGGAGCAAGAAGTACCGAAAATGAGAACTCCTACGCTAAAAATCATCAATACGTATTTCATAAGGGCAAAATTACACTAGCCAATTGAATTCTTAAAGAATTTCGAGGGCTTCAAAAAAATCATTCCAATCGGAGAAGTCTTTAATGCCTGTAGATACGGACTCAAAACAATCCATACTAATGCCCCAGGGTGCTGTTTCTTTGATTTTTTCGGCTGCTTCTGCATTGGGATTCGCCTTCATGAATTCATCCTCTCCATTCATTTTTGCATCGATAATCCATAGCAAGTTCTGTTCAGAAAATGCCTCTTTCATAGCGGGATGGTCATGCGCACTCACTTCCAGGCCATTAACGGGAAGGATGCTTAGCAGCGCCTTCACTTTTTCAATGGCAGCTGTATTTTTAACTTCTAGTATAATCTCCGGACCCGAGCACCAGCCAATGATTTCCTGAATGGTGGAAGTAGGCAATTCGTTTTCATCGCCAATGGAAAAACCGATGTAGTCCGCCATGACGGCAGCTGCATACCTCGCATCTGCCAGGTCGCGGATGTTGTTAAACTTAATTTTCACGCGGGGAAGGACAAGGTTAAACCAGCATTTTTACCGGTTCTTCCAGGTATTCTTTGAAGGAATTCAGGAAGGCAGCACCAATAGCGCCATCCACCACGCGGTGGTCGCAGCTCAGGGTTACTTTCATGGTTTTCACCGGCTTGATTTCGCCATTTACCACGCCTACAGTGTCTTTAACCGCACCCACAGCCATAATGCAGGCATCGGGTGGGTTAATGATGGCGGTAAATTCCTCAATGCCAAACATGCCCAGGTTGCTGATGGTGAAGGTGTTTCCGGCCCAGTCCTGGGGTTGTAGTTTTTTATCTTTGGCACGCTTGCCATAATCTTTCACCTCTGCGCTAATCTGGCTCAGGGATTTCTGATCCGCGAAGCGAACCACAGGCACAAGCAGGCCTTCGTCTACGGCCATGGCAACGCCAATATGGATGTGGTGGTTGTATCTGATTTTGGTGCCCAGCCAGCTGCTGTTTACCTTGGGGTTTTTGCGCAACGCAGCAGCAGCGGCCTTGATTACCAGGTCGTTCATGCTGATTTTTACCTCGCTGATGGCGTTCATCTGCTCGCGGGCCGCGCTGGCCTTGTCCATGTTGATTTCCATGGTGAGGTAGAAGTGGGGCGCAGTGAATTTGCTTTCGCTGAGGCGGCCTGCAATGGTTTTGCGCATCTGGCTTACCGCAACTTCTTCGAAGCTCTCTGTGCCTGAAACATGCACAACGGCGGGAGTAGATTGGGTCTGGGTTCCGGGTACAAACGACTCAACATCCTTGCGCACAATACGACCGTTTTCGCCGGTGCCTTGAATCTGGCTTAGGTCAACACCTTTATCCTGTGCGAGTTTTTTGGCCAGGGGAGAGGCTTTTAACCTTTCATCGCCCGATGCAACCGGGGGAGCTGATACAGCAGCCGGCGCAGAAACAGAGGGCTGTGCAGCTGGAGTTTCAGGCGTTTTCTCAGCTGCAGGGGCTGGCGCAGCAGCAGCGGGTGCACCTGCAAGCAAAGACTGATAATCTTCACCGGCGGCACCTACCACGGCAATCACACCATCCACGGGAATGGTACTTCCCTCATCCACAAGATACAGAATGCTGCCTTTGGCATACACCTCCATATCCATGGTGGCTTTATCGGTTTCCACTTCGGCAAGTACATCTCCGCTCTTCACGGAATCACCTACTTTGTAGTTCCATTTCACAATGACACCCTCGGTCATTGTATCGCTCATTTTGGGCAATTTAACTGCTTCGGCCATAAAAGGATTGCAAAGATAACAAAATTAGGAATTGAATTTCCCCATTGCTGCGGGTTTAAACCTTCAGCAATGAGGAAATTGCTACTAAGTATTGCCGTTACACTAATTTTACCGTTTGGTTAAGCAACTCTACATTGAAATTAATCTTTGCGTTAAGTGCTTTAAATACTTTTATGATGGTTTCAAATCGTGCGTCTGTCAAACAGTTTTCAAGTTTTGAAATTTGGGCCTTTTGAACACCGACAAGTCGCCCAAGTTCTTCTTGCGTTAAGTTTCGTTCGATACGCGCTTGCTTGATAGCTTCCCCGATTAAGTCAAGCCGCAATTCGTTTTCAAAAGCTTCACGCTTTGGTGTTCCACGTTTACCAATGTGTTTATCGGTAATCTCTTCTAAGCTGTATGTTTTTAATCCTTGCTTTTTATTCATGGTCGTGAGATTTTAACGGTCTTTAGTTTCAAAATATTTTCTTCTCAAACGTTCTGCTTTGTCTAGGTCACTTTGCGGTGTTTTGGCTGTTTTCTTAATAAGGCCATGGGTTGTTATTACTACAGTGTCGGTCTTTTCTGATTTGTTCCAAAAAGCAAAGAGTCTGTAGTGGGTCTTTTTAAACAGCGTTCTAAACTCCCAAATTTCATCGGTCAGTTTTTTAAAAAGTTCTTTGTCGTTTGAAACTCTCGCTTTTGTGATGTTGTAAATGATTTTATCTCTTACTTTCTCGTCAAGACTTTCAAGGAACGCAGCAGCTTCTTCTAAAAACTCAACTTTAAATTTGGGTTCCTGCACTTGTTAAACGTTTCTACGAAGTTAGAAGTTTCTTTATTAGGAAACAAATTTTTATTAGAGATTTTTTACTTAGGGAAGCTATCAGAGAATGAATATACGAAAAAAGATGAACAAAAACAAATTATTCCGTGGCCAAAAATCGCTTTCATCATCTTGTATATGTGACATAAATGTTGACAGCATTTTTCATGGCTGTATTACCTTCGCCTCATGGCTTGCAATCAGTACGAAACCTTTCTGAAGTATGTGTTTGAAAACGGCACCCGCAAAACCGACCGCACCGGCACCGGCACGGTTTCTGTTTTCGGCGGACAGCTACGCTTCAACCTACAGGAGGGTTTTCCGCTCATCACCACCAAAAAAGTACACTTAAAGAGCATCATTTATGAACTGCTGTGGTTTTTGAAAGGCGAAACCAACATTGCATACCTGAAAGAACATGGCGTTAGCATCTGGGATGAATGGGCAAACGCTGAAGGCGAACTGGGTCCGGTGTATGGCAAGCAGTGGCGCAGGTGGGAAGCAAAGGATGGACGTGTGATAGACCAGATTGTTGAAGCCCTGAACATGATAAAAAACAACCCCGACAGCCGTCGCATTCTGGTGAATGCATGGAATGTGGGCGAAATAGACAAAATGGCCCTCATGCCCTGCCATACCATGTTTCAGTTTTATGTGGCCGATGGAAAATTGAGCTGTCAGCTATACCAGCGCAGTGCCGACCTGTTTCTGGGCGTGCCTTTTAACATAGCCAGTTATGCCCTGCTCACCATGATGATGGCGCAGGTGTGCGGACTTCAATACGGCGATTTTGTGCATACCTTCGGTGATGCGCATATTTACTCAAACCATTTCGATCAGGTGAAGGAACAGCTTTCCCGCGAGCCGCGCAGCTATCCCACCATGAAAATTAATCCTGAGATTACTGACCTGTTTGCGTTTGATTACGCTGATTTTATGTTGGAAAACTACGATCCCTGGCCTGCAATCAAAGCGCCTGTGGCGGTGTGAGGCGATAGAGATGTTGTTGGGTGCGTCTCTACAAATAACAACAAATTCACCCATTAACAAAAACAAAAAACCCTTACCCCGGCGGTTGCCAGGTGATTGTATACCTCCGCGTGGTCATCGATGGATGAAAGGGTGGAAATAACCACATCGCCTTCCGAAAAAGCATAATAACGGTAATAAACGACGGGTTTATTATCAATCACATTACCGCCAATATGCGCTTTATGGGCCAGCCATATCATCGCAGTGCCGTCGGCCTCTACCATCTTTTTCAGCAACTTGCCTTTATCTAGGGTGCCGAGAATGATGACCGGCATTTCGGTTTGCAAAAACATTTCTTTCCAGTAATTCCATTTCAGCTGCATAAAGGCCTCAGCGCTGTAATGCCCGCTGTTGCGTGAATATCGCTGTGGGTGCTGCCGCCATAAATGACAAATATCTGGCGCAGAAACCACCTGAAACCCTTGTGAATAGAGCCGAAAAGCCATGTCGTAGTCTTCGGGATAAACGGCATTTTCAAAACAGCCCGCCTGCCGCAGTTCTGCAGTGCGCATCAGCCAGCAGGGACTGGGAATTACGCATTCGCGCCAGATGTGCTGCCAGTGATCGTTTTGGTCGCAGCACGCATTGAGCCATGCTTCGTAAAATTGGGTTCCCACCCCGCAGTTTTCTTCCGGAAAAAACTGCACCCTGCCTGTTACAAGGGTTTTGGGCGCTGCATCCATCAGGGTTTTTACCATGTTGTGCAGCCTGTTTTTGGGCATGATATCATCGGCATCCATGCGGGTGCATAATTCTCCGGCTGCAGCGGCCAGCAGGGCGCGGTTTGCATCTATCAGTCCGTTTCCGTTGGCGGGTATTTCGCTGAATCTCTTGTCCTGCGCAATAAACTGCCCCATAATTTCTGCTGAATCATCCTCGCTGCCATCGTTCAGCAACAGGCATTCCCAGTCCGCACAATCCTGTTGCACGATGCTTTGCAAACAGGCATGTAAATAGGGCGCTGCATTTTTCACCGGTATGAGTATGGAAACGGTTGGCACGTTGCAAATATGGGGGTGCGTGTGCTTTTTTGTACATGTGCAAGAATCAATGGCTTGCAAACCGCGCAATCATGCGAAATTGCAGGCATGCTTGATGCATTTTTCGATCCGGTAGACAAATCGGTGTGGGCGCCATACAGAAACAGCGACTCGCTGATGGGCGGAAAAATTCAAATTCACGGAAATACCTTTCCAAAACTGAAGAATATTCAGATTGCCATTGTGGGCGCCGGATACCCTGCCGATGCGGTAAGGAACAAATTATACGGCCTCTCATGGCGTTTCGAAAACCTGGGTATTGCCGATTTGGGCAACCTAAAACTGAACGGCGACGCCAATAGCAGGCAATTTGCCATGAGCGAAGCCATTGGCGAACTGCTGTCGGCCGGAATGAAAGTGCTGGTAATTGGCCACGATCCCTTGCTGATTTATGGGCATTACAAGGCCTATCGCCAAACCAAAGAGCCGGTAGAGGTGGTGAAAGTGAGTCCGGATGTGGACCTGGATGAAGGCACGCCCCTCAGGCAAATACTGGTAGAAAAGCCCAGCTACCTGTTCAATATCGATTTTCTGGCCACACAGGCCTATTACATCAACAACCAGACCGCGGCCGTGTTGGATAAAATGTATTTTGAAAACCACCGCCTGGGCGAAATACGGGCCGATATGGAAGAAACCGAGCCCATTCTGCGCAGTGCCCACATGCTCATGTTCGATTTGAATGCCTGCCGTTATGCCGATGTTCCGGGCACCACGCTGCAAAGTCCAAACGGGCTGTATGCCGAGGAAGCCGCCAAGCTGGCCCGCTATGCGGGTGTAAGCAATACGCTCAGTTCGGCGTATTTTTATGGGTTAAATCCCGAAGCGCCACATGACGCAGATCATGTGTTGCTGGCCCAGATGCTTTGGTATTTCATGGATGGCTATTGTGCAAGGTTCAATGATCACCCTGTGCACAACCACGAGGATTTTCTGATCTACCGCAACCGGCTTAGCAGCACAGGCCACGAAATTGTGTTTTACAAAAGCCGCAAAAGCAACCGCTGGTGGATGGAAATACCGCATCCCTACGATAATAAATCGTTTTTCATTGGCTGCAGTTACCGCGATTATGAAACGGTTTGCAACGATGAAATGCCCGATCGCTGGTGGCGGGCTTATCAGCGGCTGATGTGAGGGGTGGTTAATTAGTTGAATGGTAGATTGGTTTATTGGGTCTTGGGTAAAAACAGGATAGCCGTTTGGTTGGTGGCCCCGCCAACCACTGCTAAGGGCTGAATTTGTTATGTCGCACCTACGGCGCTTGTTTGCTGCTTTGTGGCATTTTCTACTAAAATGCCGCTCCTACGGAGCTTATACTTATGACTATCCGATTGGCGTCATGTTCGTTTTTTCCAAAAGCAGCACATTAAGCCCCGTAGGGGCGATATCTTAATAACACCACTTAACAACGAGTTCTAAGCGCCGTGGGTGCGGCATAGAAAACCAAAGCGGTTTAATGGGGAATACAAATGCTTAAATCTACCAGTAAACCAATCCACCAATAAACCAATCAACAATAAGTTTAATGGTATAATAGTTTAATGGTGAATACGGATTCCCTTACTAAACCGAGCAACCCATAAACCAGTAAACCAATCCACCAATCCACCAATCAACAAAAAGTTTAATGGTATAATAGTTTAATGGTAAATGCGAATTTCCCTATTAAAACAATATACGAATCAACCAATAACACTAAGTTTAATGGTAAATACGGGTTCCCTAACTCAACCAATCCACCAATCCACCAATCTACCCAAAACCCCTTGTCTAACATTTTCTGCATGTACATCTCGCCCCGAGACCGTATTTTTGCAGCATCATGTCAGAAGGATTCCACGCCATCGCGGTTCATAAAGTTGTTAGAGAAACGGCTGATGCTGTTACATTGCACCTGGATATTCCGGTTTCGCTTACCGAAACATTTGCCTACACTGCAGGCCAATACCTCACGTTTGAAGCCGAAATAAACGGCGAAAAAGTGCGCAGAAGCTATTCGCTGTGTACCTACGGTCCGGCCGACGCACATCCTGCCGTTACCATCAAAAAGGTGGATAATGGCCGCATGAGTACCTACATGAATACCGCCGTGAAAGAAGGCGATGTGCTGCAGGTGATGGCACCCATGGGCAAGTTTACCGTTATTCCCGATGCAGCCAAAAGTACTCATTACGTGTTGTTTGCAGGTGGCAGCGGCATCACCCCCATGATGGGCATTTCCAAGGCCGTGCTGATGCATGAAGCCGGCAGCAAGGTTACGCTGGTGTATGCCAACCGCAACGCCGACAGCGTGATTTTTAAGCAGGCCCTGGCCGATATGGAAAAACAACATTCCGGTCGTTTCAAAGTCATCCACAGCTACGATCAGGCTGCGCTTACCTGGTTTGGCATGAAAGGTCACCTAACCGAAGACAAGGTGGTGAATGTGCTGCAATCCAAGATTGGCGGTTCTTACGCCGATTACCAATATTACATCTGCGGTCCGGGTCCCATGATGGATGTGGTGAAGAAAGGATTGTCAAAAGCCGGCGTAGCTGCCTCTCACGTATTTACCGAATATTTTTCTGCACCCACTTCCTCAGAACCCAAAGAAGAAGCGGCAGCCGAGGCCTCTGCCTTCAATGGAACGGCCAAAATCACCGTTCATGTATATGGCAAATCACAGCAAATTGAATGTGATGACAAAACAACCGTGCTGAAGGCCTGCATGAAAAATGGCATTGATCCTCCCTACAGCTGCACCGTTGGGGTTTGCACCACTTGCAGGGCCAAGGTTACCAAGGGCGAACTGCACATGCTGGAACGCGAAGGCCTCACCGACGATGAAATTGCCAAGGGATATGTGCTTACCTGCCAGGCAGTGCCTCGCAGCAGCGAGATTGAACTGAGCTATGAGTAATGTAACTGCGGTTACAGGCCATTTCTTTTTACAATCCTTATTTTGATTTTTGATAATGCAAAACCTGAATTCCTATTGGGAAGCCGGTGTTTCCTGGGCTTCCTACCGAAAACAAATTGACGATTTATTGCTGGAAGGCAAAACCACCAATGCAGACAACAGCCCTGCCATGCTGGAATATGCCAAGCTCAACCAGGCGCGGATGCGAAGGCTGGAAACCCGCACAGAACTTGATGCCGCTGTTTTGGATTCACTCAAGAGCTTACCTGATGGCCTGAAAATTCTGGTGATTGCCGAGGGCTGGTGTGGCGATGCCGCACAGGTTTGTCCGCCCGCAGAACTCATGTTTCAGGCGCTGGGTGTAGAAAGCCGCTATGTATTGCGCGATGCAGACACTTCCCTGATTGATATGTTTCTGACCAACGGAGGCCGCAGCATTCCGGTATTCATTGCGCTGGATAAGGATGGAAATCTGCTTGGGGAGAAATGGGGGCCGCGCCCGGTGGCGCTTCAGGAATTGCGCATGGGCTGGATTAAAGAGGGGCTGCCCTACGAACAACAGGCCGAATTGTTGCATGGCTGGTATGCCAAAGACAAAACCGAATCCACCCAGCACGAGCTCGCAACCTGGTTGAAGGGGTTATCTCAGGCCAGATAACGGCGTATTTTATTCAGCAGCTGGCTGAAATCCTCCGGCAGCGGAGCGGTAAAAAGCATTTCTTTTCCGGTAATGGGGTGAATGAAACCCAGTTCGGCCGCGTGCAGCGCCTGACGGGGCATCATGTCGAAGGCGTTTTCAATGAATTGTTTGAATTTGGGCAATGCAGCGCCCTTGCGAATTTCCCTGCCGCCATACATTGCATCGCTGAAAATGGGATGTCCCTGTGATGCCATGTGCGCGCGTATCTGGTGGGTGCGACCTGTTTCCAGTCTGCATTCTACCAGACTGGCAAAATAAAAGGGCTCCAGCACTTTATAATGGGTGATGGCCAGTTTGCCATCCTCTTCGTTTTCAAAATGCTTGCTGCGCCTGCGATCCGAGGGGTCGCGTGCCATGTAGCCACGGATGGTGCCTTCGGTGTTTTCAAATTCACCCCACACCAGGGCCAGGTAGCGCCGGTGTATGTTGTGGTGAAAAAACTGATTGCCAAGATGGCTCAGCACAAATTCTGTTTTGCCCACCACCAGCAAGCCACTGGTGTCTTTGTCTATGCGGTGCACCAGTCCGGGGCGGTGGTTGGTGTCTTTCTGCGGTAACGTTCCGGCATGATAGGCAAGTGCGTTCACCAATGTGCCGCTATAGTTGTTACAACCCGGATGTACCACCATTCCTGCCTTTTTGTTTACTATAAGCAAATGCTCATCTTCAAAGACAATATCCAGCGGAATGTTTTCGGGATAAATTTCGGTGTCTCTGGGTGGTTCAGGAAGCAGAATGCGCACGTCATCGCCCGGTTTGATTTTGTAGTTGCTTTTGATGGGCTTGCCGTTCACCTGAATACAACCGGCTTCAGCAGCGGCCTGTAATTTGGTTCGGCTGGCATTCTGAATTTTGTTCATCAGCCATTTGTCTATGCGCATAAACTCCTGACCCGGGTCGGCCACAAAATGGTGATGCTCAAATAGGGCACCGTCGTCGTTCAGGAGTTCTTCTTCTTCCACGGTGCGAAGTTACGGCCATTCCGGCCGAGTAGCATTTTTTGTTTTCAGTCAATGATGTCGCCAATACTCGCTATATTGCGGGTATGGATAAAATGATGATCTTAAAAATCCTGGTGTTGATGTTTCCGGCGGTGGTATTTCTGCAGGCCGGACTGGACAAGTTGTTCAACATGAAATCCAACGCACAGTATATTCAGTCGGTTTTTGCCAAAACAGCGCTTAGCAGCGTGTCTGTGCTGTTGTTTGTGTTGCTGGTAATACTGGAGCTGGCTGCCGGTTTACATGCCGTTGCAGGGGCTATAATGCTATATGTTTCGGGCGATGCAATGCTGGGTTACCTTAGCATGGTTATTTCCACCATCACATTACTTGGTTTGCTGGCCGGGCAGCGCATTGCCGGTGACTATGCCGGGGCGGCAGGCATTGTGCCGTATCTGGCAGTGGTGCTGGGCGGTTTGTGGGTGTTTACAGCGATCTAAGCTCCCACAGCCCCACATTTTCCACGTGGTGGGTGTGAGGAAACATATCTACCGGTTGAACCTTCACCAGGCGGTATTTTTCATCCAGCAATTTGGCGTCGCGGGCCTGGGTAGCCGGGTTGCAGCTCACATACACAATGCGGGGCGGTTCGGTTTCCAGGATGCGCTTTACCACATCGGGGTGCATGCCGTCCCGGGGCGGGTCGGTAATGAGCACATCGGGCTTGCCATGTGCCGCAATGAATTCGGTTGTGAGGATTTCCTTCATGTCGCCCGCATAAAATTGCAGGTGTTCCATGTCATTGATTTTCATGTTTTCTTTGGCATCCATGATGGCTTCGGGCACATATTCTATGCCTATCACTTCGCGGGCTTTATCGGCCACATACAGGGCGATGCTACCGGTTCCTGTGTATAGGTCATACACCAGCTCGTTACCGGTTAAACCTGCAAATTCTTTGGTAATGCTGTAAAGCACTTCCGCCTGCTCGGTGTTGGTCTGAAAAAAGCTTTGTGGCCTGATTTTGAAATGCAGTCCGCCTAGTTCTTCTATCAAATGGTCGTTGCCATGGTAGCACTGAACCGTCAAATCCTGCAGGGTGTCGTTCTTTTTGGTATTGATGACATACACCAGCGAGGTAACCTGTGGAAACGTATCTTTAATGTTGTCCAGCAGCGCTTTGATTTTGGGCTCATCATTTTCAAAAAAGCTCAGCAGTACCATCCATTCGCCTTTGCGGTTGCAGCGCAGCATAAGGTTGCGCATAAGCCCCTGCTGGGCGATTAAATCGTAGTAGGAATAGCCGTTTTGGTTGCAGTACGTTTTAATATGACAATTTATGTCATTGACAAAATTTGTCATTAAATGGCATTCCTCAATGTCCATCACCTTATCAAACCTGCCGGGTATATGGAACCCCAACGCATTCGGCCTGGTATCTGCGTTTGGGTCGAATGTGGTTACCCAGCCGCGGTTGCTGAAGGTAAGATCCAGTTTGTTGCGGTATTCACGGGTTTTTGCAGAGCCCAAAATGGGCAGCACTTCAAAACCGGAGAGACCCGCCAGCCGTTCGAAGGCATCAATTACTTGCTGTTGTTTGAATGCCAGTTGCTCCTTGTAATCCAGGTGTTGCCACTTGCAACCGCCGCAGGTCTGGTAGTGTTTGCAAAAAGGTTCAACGCGTTTGTCGGAGGCCTTGTGCAATTTAACAATGCGGCCTTCCTGGTAGTTTTTCTTTTTGGCCACCACCTGTACATCGGCA
>Ga0164292_10002103_pt1 | contig 16237 bp, 8 predicted proteins | sample GEODES117metaG_FD_111486 | JGI IMG/M metagenome (GOLD analysis project Ga0164292, IMG submission 111486) | Eutrophic lake water microbial communities from Lake Mendota, Wisconsin, USA - GEODES117 metaG | ecosystem: Environmental > Aquatic > Freshwater > Lake | place: USA: Lake Mendota, Wisconsin...
GATATTATTATGAAAACACTGGAAGAAGTATATGAAAAATTGAAATGCGACAAAGACTTCATGGAAATACTGGAAGCCCATCCTAGGTTTGTTGCAGAGAAAAAGAATTACGAATTTGTCATGCAACTTATGTTTTCTTTTGATACATTTGATTTATTTCATAGTTGTTTGATTTATTTGCTTTATAAATATAGACCAATGCCAAGCGCAATAGAATCTTCTAATGCAGAGGCGGGAATTGGAACAGGGACACGAGAAGATACCGATAACATAGATAATATAAGTTTATATATCATTCCCAAAAATGTATATTCGTATTTTACGTTTTTGGATACTAAAAATAAATTAATTGAAATACTAAAAATATAATATAAATTATAGTTATAGATATAGTTATAGATATAGTTATAGATATAGTATCATAAATGGCTTCAACAAAAAATAAAAACACTAAAAGCGACTATTGTTTAGAGCAAAAACAAAACACCGGCATATTTACGCATATCACATACGAAAACGCACAAAATGGAAAAGCATATACCAATGCGCTTCCAACCCTAGGGTATCGTCCGACATATATGTCGCGTGAATCTTTCTCAAAAAATTCTGTCGATATTGAATCCGCATTATTTGGAATCAATTCCACGAATTTAGTAACTCCTCAGGCGCCTGTTGTGCCCGAACTTAAGAAACTACCTGAATGCAGTTTCTTTGATAGAATACCACTCATTATGCCAACGCCTCTTGTTGTTGAAAAAAATCAAAGACCATTTCCTATTTGATATAATGCAGCAATATATTGTTATATATTCTTAATATATGCATATAATATAATATAAATATTTATTTATTATATTATATAAATAAGTAAGTAGTAAACTATGTCGGGGGTTACAAATACATCAACCTTAGGATATATTCGAACATATAGAGATAATGTAGTAAGTGGTTCGGGTGGAGGTTCAGGTGCAACAGGAGCAACAGGTCCAACAGGGGCAACAGGTCCAACAGGTGCAACAGGTGCAAGTGTTCCAGGATATACGGGTCCGACAGGTCCGACTGGCCCTACTGGCCCTTTTGGTGGTCCAACAGGTCCTACCGGATCGACAGGTCCTACTGGATTAACAGGGCCACAAGGCGTGACAGGTTCTATTGGCCCAACCGGGCCATCAGGAGGACCAACCGGTCCAACCGGTCCAACGGGTCCATCCGGTGGTATTGGGGTAACAGGTAGTTTCTATGGTGATTATTTATTTTGGAATACAAATACTTTACCAGCAGCATGGGCAGTTGGTGGTTCAGATATTAACTTGGGAAGTTTTGCAGGACAAAACAACCAAGGAACAAACGCAGTCGCACTTGGATATCAAGCAGGACAAAATAGTCAAGGAGTAAATGCAGTCGCTATTGGACTTCAAGCAGGACAAAATAGTCAGCAAACTGGTTCCGTAGCAATTGGTGTTAGTGCGGGTTCTATTGCACAGGGTTCATATGCAGTAGCACTTGGACAACAAGCAGGTTATAATGGACAAGCATTATATGGAATATCGATTGGATACCAGACAGGTTATAACACACAAGGTCTTGATTCAGTTGCAATTGGTAGAACTGCCGGATTTAGTAGTCAAGGAACAGGTAGTGTAGCTATAGGATTTAACTCTGGTTACCTTAGCCAAAAACAATTTAGTGTTGCAGTTGGTTACCAAGCGGGGGAAAATGGACAAGGAACTGGTTCTATATCTATTGGTCGTAGTTCAGGCGGCTATCAAGGAAATAAGTCAGTTGCAATCGGCAATTTTGCTTCTAGTGGAACACAAGGTGATGAGTCAATCTCAATTGGTCATGAATCTGCAGGAAATTCTCAAGGATTTTCATCGATTGCTATTGGAAGTAATGCGGGTTCAATTCAAGGCAATGGGTCAATTGCAATTGGAAGACAAGCCGGACAAATTGCTCAACTTGGTGCAGATAATACGATTAATATGGGATACCGGTCTGGTTCTTATTCGCAAAATAGCGGAGGAATATCGATTGGTTACGAAGCGGGAGTAAGTAATCAAAAAACAAATGCAGTTGCAATCGGAAATAGTGCAGGCACAATATCACAAGGTCAAAATTCCATAGCAATAGGCTTTCAATCGGGTATGACAAACCAAGTGAGTGGTTCTGTAGCAATTGGTGTAAATAGTGGGTCATTAAATCAACAGCGTTTATGTGTAGCAATTGGTTCAAATGCTGGAAATATATCACAGAGCGAAGTATCAGTTGCAATAGGTAATTCTTCGGGGTCTTCATATCAAGGTGCATACTCTGTTGCGATTGGGAACTCTGCTGGTTCTTCAACGCAAGGGGCTTCAGCAGTTGCAATTGGCAATGCTGCAGGAAGTGGATTACAAGGTGGGCAAGCAGTTGCAGTAGGACAAGTTGCAGGCTTTAATAACCAAGGTGTATCGGCGGTTGCTCTTGGCAACCAATCTGGTTCATATAACCAAGGAACAGAGTCTATAGCAATCGGATTTTATGCAGGCAATAGTGGGCAAAATATTCAGTCAATTGCAATTGGCTCTGAAGCTGGAAGAAGTAATCAACAATTTAATGCGATTGCAATGGGATACCAGGCAGGTCAACAAACACAAGGTCAGTATTCGGTTGCACTTGGATATGTAGCAGGACAAATATCTCAAGGTTCAAACTCAATTTCAATCGGTTATGCATGTGGGCAAGTTAACCAAGGCTCCGCGGCAGTAGCAATCGGTAACCAAGCCGGAGGAAACTATCAAGGCATTGGATCGGTTGCAGTTGGACAAACTGCAGGAAGAGTTACACAAGGAAGTGGTGCAGTAGCAGTAGGATACCAAGCAGGAAATACACTGCAAGGAATAAATAGTGTTGCAATAGGAACTAATGCAGGTAGTGGAACACAAGGAATAAATTGTGTCGCAGTTGGTCCTGAAGCAGGAAATAATAGTCAACAATCAGGTTCTATTGCTATTGGACATAGAGCAGGAACTAGTAACCAAGGAGCAACAAGTTCACCATTTGTAGGCGAATCCATTGCAATTGGCACCAGCGCAGGTAATTTAAACCAAGAATGTTTTAGTATTGCAATTGGTAAATCAGCTGGTTCATTCAGTCAAAAGTCGTCTGCAGTTGCAATCGGATGGGCTGCTGGTCAACAAAATCAATCATTTGGTTCAGTAGCTATTGGTTCATTTTCAGCTGATGCATCACAGGGTGATAGAGCAGTTGCAATTGGATATAATGCTGCTAAAAGTGTTCAGGGTAACTATGCAGTCGCGATTGGTTTACAATCAGGTGAATCAAATCAGTCATCTGATGCAGTTGCTGTTGGTAGAAGTTCGGGTGGTTCCGGTCAAGGGTCTGCCTCTGTTGCTGTTGGTAGTTTCGCCGGGTTTTTACAACAATCTGGAAGTTGTGTTGCAATAGGTAACCAGGCAGGGTATACAAATCAAGCATTTGGTGGTATAGCAATTGGATATCAATCTGGTTCAAATAGTCAGTTAGCATATGGTGTTGCCATTGGCTATGAAGCAGGTAAAACAAATCAAAATTCAGGAGCAGTTGCTATTGGTTATCAAGCAGGACAACAAACACAAGGTTCAAATTCGGTTGCTATTGGAACATCTGCGGGTAGGATTAGCCAAGGATACTTTTCAGTTGCTATTGGTTTCGGAGCAGCTGAATATAATCAAAATATTACCGCAGTTGCAATTGGTCACAAAGCAGCAAGTACAGGTCAAGCTGGAAATACTATTGCGATTGGACTTGAGGCAGCAAGCGATAACCAAAGAGGAAATTCAATCGCAATTGGAACATATGCTGGAAAAATATCACAACAAGGTGGTTCTATCGCCATTGGTTTATTTGCAGGATGGACAAATCAAAATACTGAATGTGTTGCGATTGGATCGAGTGCAGGTGAATTTTTTCAATCAACACGAGCAGTAGCTATTGGTTCAGATGCAGGTAGATATAACCAAAGATCTCATTCTATTGCGATTGGTTACCAATCTGGATTTACAGGTCAAGGACAAGATGCAATAGCAATCGGAAGAAGCGCAGGACAAACAAATCAGCCCGCGAATAGCATAGTAATTAATGCAACAGGTTCAGGATTCACTGCATCAAACACATCTGCATGTTATATTGCACCGATAAGGAATGCAACACAATCAAATTTTATCTATTATAATCCAACCTCGAAAGAGGTAAATTACTATGGTGCTGCAATTGGTGGTGGATATAATGGGTATTATATTGCACCTTGGGCTACTGCTGTTCCTAGTTCTACATCCGGTGTATCTTTTAATATTCCGATTACTGGCGTATATTCTATTACTGCAAATGCAAGCGCTTATCATAGTGTTAGTGCAGCATTAATGGTTATTGAAATATGGATTAATGGTGTAAATACAACTCAATCAATTAAAGGCTTTACAAATGAACCAGTATCACACAAGACTCTAGTTCCTTTGACATTCCAATATACATTACCTAGTGGAACAAACTATATATATTATCGTCAAACGGGTGGTGGTTCGGATATTAATGATTTTGGTTCGTTTTCATGGGTATATGCACCATTTTAAAAAATATGAAAATATAATTTATAATTCATTATATGTTATTTATAATGAATTAAAATATGATATTTTATAATATAATAATATATAAACTATAATGTCATCTAGTGGTTCTTACTCTGACTACTTAAATTCTAAATTATGTTGTAAAAATAATACGATAGTTGGTGCAACTGGTCCAACAGGTCCAACGGGTCCGCGAGGAACAACTGGTGCAGTGGGTCCTACTGGCGAACCTGGCGCTGATGGTGCAACAGGTCCTACAGGTGCTACTGGTCCGACTGGCGCGACAGGTCCTACGGGGGCAACAGGTGCAACTGGAGCAACTGGGGCAACTGGGGCAACTGGTCCAGCCGGTCAAAACGGCGCTTCTACCAGTTTTTTCAACTATACTGCAATAACATCAACACAAAGTCCTTTAGGTCCTCCTCCTATTGCAAATGGTCAGATTATATGGGATAATAATTCACAAACTTTAGCAAATACTATTTACATTAGCGATTTTGATAATAATGGAAATGATATATCTATTATTTTGTCAACACTAACAGGAGGTGATAATTTTATTATACAAGATGCATCAGTTTCCGGACTTTATCAAAACTGGGAAGTAATAAGCGTTACACAAATTGGAACTTATATAAGTATAAGTGTTGACAATCCCGCACTTAGTTATACAAATTCATTTATTGGTGGTGATCCTGTTCTTTTGTTACTTAACTTGGTAGGGCCTGCAGGACCGACAGGCCCAACAGGACCGACCGGCCCTACGGGTGCGCAAGGTGTCACAGGAGCAACGGGACCTGCTGGACAATCCAGTAGTTTTTTGAATTATCGAGCAACGACAAATTCTCAATCAGCTCCACCTATCCTTGATGGACATATTGAATGGAATAATGCAACGCAATCTTCGTCTACACTTTTATATGTATCTCATATAGATCAAAGTGGAAATGATCAGGATGTTTTGCTTGCACTTGTATCTATTGGAGATAGTATAATTATACAAGACAAAGCCATTTCTGGAAATTATCAGAAATGGAATATTACAAGCACTGCTAGTGCTGCGGGTCTAGTTACTTGGGGTATTAATTTAGTCACTTCAACTCATTCATTTTCAAATAATAACCAAATTCTCTTGATTTTGAATAAAGTTGGTCCACAAGGCCCAACAGGACCAACTGGAACTTTTTCACCCCTTGGGACAAACTATGGAGACTACGTATATTGGAATACAAACACGCTACCAGCAGCATGGGCAGTAGGTGGGTCAAATATTAATATTGGAAGTTTTGCAGGACAAACAAATCAGGGAACAAATGCGATTGCGATTGGTTATCAGGCAGGACAAACAAATCAAGGAACAAAAGCCATCGCAATTGGATATCAAGCAGGTGCATCAGTTCAAGGAACAAATGCACTAGCAATTGGTGATATTAGTGGTTATCAAAATCAAGGTCAGTATGCAGTTGCAATTGGTTACCAAGCTGGTAATGCAAATCAAGGACCTGCGGGTATTGCAATTGGGCAAAGTTCTGCTATATCTTCACAGGGTATTGCATCTATTGCTATAGGAGGTTTAAGTGGATATCAAGAACAATCAGAAAATTGTATAGCTATAGGGAATGCTACAGCGTATAATAGACAGAAAACTGGTAGTATTGCATTAGGTTATTTTGCTGGATATAATACCCAAGGAACAAATGCTATCGCTATTGGTGTAGACGCAGGTAAGATTTCCCAAGGTTCCGGGGCTATTGCCATTGGTTATCAAGCAGGTTCAACCTTACAGCAACCTACTGCAGTTGCAATTGGTAACCAAGCTGGTGTTTTAACACAAGGACAAAATTGTGTTGCAATTGGAACAAATGCAGGATATTATGGCCAAGTAAATGATTCGATTGCAATTGGAAATGGAGCTGCATACACATACCAAGGAGGATATGGAATTGCTATAGGTTATCAAGCAGGACAGCAAACTCAAGGTGGTAATTGTATGGCAATTGGTTTTAATGCAGGACAAATATCGCAAGGTGGAAGTAGTGGAAATGCTATTGCTATAGGTTCAGGAGCTGGACAATATACGCAAGGTGGTAGTTCTATTGCAATAGGATTTTGGGCAGGTAGAAGTTCACAAAAATTTAACTCCATTGCGATTGGAATTTCTTCAGCGAATGCAAATCAAGGTTCACAAGCAGTTGCAATCGGGTATCAAGCAGGATATACAGGACAAGGTGGGTATGGAATTGCAATAGGAAGTGAAGCGGGAAAAACAAATCAGCCAAATAATTCAATAGTTATCAATGCAACTACAACTCCTTTAAGTGGAGCAACTGCAAGTGCTTTTTATGTTGCACCGATAAGGGCTGGTGCTGGAACAAACGGAAGTTTGAAATATAATACATCTACTTTTGAAGTAACATATGATGCGGCTAAAACATTTGTTATCGACCATCCAAAGGATGAAAATAAATACTTAGTTCATGCTTGTTTAGAAGGACCAGAATCCGGTGTATATTATAGAGGGCGAGGTGAAATTACAAATAATGAAAAAACGACTATATTTTTACCTGACTATGTTGAAAAATTAGCTACATATTTTACGATTCAACTTACTCCCATTTGGCCGTTGCGCCGGCCGCACGCTTCTAGTGAGAAAGGAAAAGAGGGGGTCATATGGGAAAATTCGGTTCCCTTAGCAGCTTCTGAAGTAGAAAATAATAGTTTTAATGTTTATGGTGAAAATTGTAAATTTTATTGGTTGGTTCAAGGAAAACGTGCTGACATTGAAGTCGAACCATTGAAGCAAAGTGTAAATGTAAAGGGAAGTGGACCCTATAAGTGGATTTAGTAACTAATATTGTGACAAATTATGAAAATAGAATACATAATTTATACATAAATTATTATATATAAATTATTATATATAATATATACGATATATAATATATACGATATATAATATATATAGAATACATCGACATGTCATCATCAAGTGGCTCTTATTCTGATTATTTAAATTCTAAACTATGTTGTAAAACGAATATAGTCGTTGGGACAACCGGTCCGACAGGTCCTACCGGTCCAAGAGGAACAACTGGTGCAGCAGGGCCTACTGGTGAACCTGGTCCAGAAGGAGAAACCGGTCCGGCTGGTGTAACTGGTCCACAAGGTGTAACAGGTTTAGCAGGTCCAACGGGGTCATCTGGTCCATCTGGTCCAACAGGTCCAACCGGTCCAACAGGTCCGACCGGTGCAACTGGTCCAGCAGGACAAAATGGTGCTTCTACAAGTTTTTTTAACTATAATGCATCGTCAAACACTAGCCCTCCCATAACTTCAGGAACTATTGCTTGGAATGATTCTACACAATCAAATGCAGTTACAATTTATATAAGCCATATCGATGGTAACGGAGATGATATATCCATTATTTTATCATCATTAAACACTGGCGATAACTTTGTTATACAAAATCCTGCAGTTTCAAGTGAATACCAACAATGGGAAATTTTAAGTGTTACACCTACAGCTGGTAACAACTATATTACTATTAGTGTTACTAACATTTCAGCAGTTTTTCATTCATTTAGTAGTGGCGACCCGGTTCTTTTGTTACTTAACTTGGTAGGACCTGCGGGGCCGACAGGACCTACAGGCCCAACAGGGCCTACAGGAACATTTTCGCCACTTGGAACAAACTACGGAGACTACGTATATTGGAATGCAAATACGTCCCCAGCAGCATGGGCAGTTGGTGGGTCAAATATTAACATTGGAAGTTTTGCGGGACAAACAAACCAGGGGACAAATGCAGTAGCGGTCGGTTATCAAGCGGGAAACTTTAATCAAGGAACAAATGCAGTTGCTATAGGCGCATTTGCAGGGCAAACCAATCAATCAGCTAACACGATTGTTATTAATGCAACTACTGCAGGAGTTACAGGCGCAATATCAAATGCAACATATATTGCACCGATTCGGTCTTTAACACAAACAACTGCACTTGGTTATAATGCTACAACGTCGGAAGTGACATACTACAGCCAAACTGCGGCATCAACACCAAGTGGATTACCAACAAGTGTTAGTGGAAGTGCAAATGCTACATTATCTGTTAGTTTTAACAACTCTTTTTCTTCTGTGACAAATTACTTGGTAAACTATACTGCAACTGGAACATCGACAATAACTACAAACGCATATTCATTTAGTAATTCAATAGTTGGCGGGCAGTATACTATTGTGATACAATTAGTTGCTTCTGGTGCTGGAACTACAACTTGGGTATTTAATGGTCCTTCTTCAACGGGTCCACCTTCTTTGAAATCAAACTTTACAACTATTACAACAGGTGCATTTGGATCAGGAACCACAAGGTATGTTGTATTAACTATTGCATTTGATGGAACAAACTATCTTGTATCAGGGTCTACTTTTGCTTAAATTTTTTATGGTATATGTATTTGATTTTATTTGGTTTGATTTGATTTGATTAAATTTAATTTTATTTCAGAATTTATTTTACTTTAGATAATATAACACAAAGTAAAATAAATAGTATAAAAATGTCAGCCTTCTTTGGAAACATGCTGATATCATTAAAAACTGGTATATCCCCTACAACATTGAGTGCAGTAGCAAATGCAACAACGTCGTCCGTTACTGCAAGTGTTTCTGGAGGTAGAGGAACATATACTTATTCGTGGGTATTATCGGGAGTTTCGTGCACGATTACAAGTCCTACCGCTGCTACAACCACTTTTACAGGTTCAAGCGTTACGGGAAATACAAGTGTTTATTGTGTCATAGCAGACACTATTACAGGAAATACATTGATTACGCCAACATGCACTATAACATGGACTGCTATTCCAATATCACAAAGTGTAGTAATTAGTGGCGGTCCTGTAGTATATAATGGTGCAGCGAGAGCATATACACTTACTGGAACTCCAGCTAGTCCTGCACCTTCCGGAATACCAAACCCAAGCACATTTGTCGATGCAGGAACATACACATATCCAACAAATATTACTTCTATTACCCCAGGTTCTGGTTATACGTTGGGTTCTGTTACAGGTAATTTTGTTATAAGTCCGGCAACTATTTCGGGAACTCCTACCAATACAACGCTTACTTTTAATAATTCACAGCAGTCTGCGGTAGTGATTACAAATGTTTCTCCAGCAGCAGCAACCTACACGGGAAGTCTTACTGCTTCAGGAACAAATGCTGGCACTTATACTTCATCGATTACAGGCAATGGAAACTACACGGGTTCAGTGAGTGGAGGAACTTTAACGATTAGTAGACTTCCAATAACTAATATGTCGTTTACACTAAATGGTGTTGCTTTTACTACTGCTCAAAGTAGAACTGCAGGAACATTATATACAATAGCGGTTAGTTCGGTAACCCCATCGGGTGCAACTTATTCTCCTACATCGCTAACCGCCAGCACTGCAGGAACTTATTCATTAACTTCTTCAGGAACATTAAACTATACCGGAAGTAGAACAAGCCCTGTTCTTACGATAAATCCTGTAGTAGTTAGTGGTTCAATAAGTGAAACAAATAGATTCACGGCGTGGTCGGTTCAACTTACGGCTACACTAACAGGGGCTACCCCTACAGGATATGCATGGTCACGAATCGGTGGCACATGGACTGGTGCTGTTAGTTTTTCACCCTCTGGTGGTAACCCTGTAACAGCTTCAGTATCTTCAACTGCAGGAATGAGAAATAGTATAGTTCAGTGTATAATTTCTTATAGTGGTGGTTCTATTACACGAAGTATAACAATACCATGGGGGTTAATCTAATTCTAGATATATGAAAATACTAGTATATTTTGCTAGTGTATTTGTTTAGGTATAAATCTAAATATATACGGCAAGTAACATGCATTTAGCATTTTTAAGATAATTACTATAAAATATTATTCATGGTATTTTAATAAATAATTTATAGTCATAAGTTATAAGTCAATAATTATAAATTATATTATTTATAATGTCTTCATCATACTCATCATATTTAAATGCAAAACTTTGCTGCAAAGATACCGGCTCATCTTCAGGAAGCGGAGGCACTGGTCCTACCGGTCCTACTGGCCCAAGAGGGTCAACTGGGCCTACAGGAGCAACTGGTGAAACAGGCCCCACAGGTATTGATGGTCTAACAGGTGCAACCGGTGCAACTGGTGCAACCGGTGCAACTGGTGCAACCGGTGCAACTGGTGCGACTGGTCCAGGTGGTGGTGGTGGAATCACGCAAACAGGAACTTACTATGGCGACTACTTATACTGGAATACAAATACTCTCCCTACTTTTCCAGCTTCATGGGCAGTCGGTAGTTCAAATATTAACTTGGGTGCATATGCAGGTAGCTTTAATCAAGGTTCATTTGCAGTTGCACTTGGATATCAAGCTGGACAAGCATCACAAGGAGGTAGCTCTATAGCAATAGGATATAATGCAGGTCAAACAAGTCAAGAATTCACTTGTATTTCAATTGGAGCAGGTGCAGGAAGTAATAATCAAAAATGTGGTGCCATTGCAATTGGTGAGTATGCTGGAAATTCAGCGCAAAGTTTATATGCAATTGCACTTGGAAGAGGCGCAGGTTCTACATCACAAGGTTCATCTTCTATTGCAATCGGCACTTTTACTGCTCCAACTTTTCAGGGTGCAAATTCTATTGCGATTGGAAGTAGTGCTGCGCAAAATACACAGGGCGAAAATGCGATAGCCATTGGTTTTCAAGCAGCACTTACAGGACAACAATCTGGTGCAATTTGTATTGGATATCGCGCAGGACAATTGACACAAGGAATAAATGCAGTCGCGATTGGAAATGATGCTGGACAAGCAAATCAAAACTCTGGTGCAGTTGCAATTGGATATAGCGCAGGTCAGGCAGCGCAAGCATCGAATAGTATATGTATTGGTGTTTTAGCACAAAGCTCTGATCCAAATAGTAATAGTATAGTTATTAATGCAACAGGGTCGACACTTTCAAGTGCAACTGCGAGTGCGACCTATGTTGCGCCAATACGAAATGTCGCCCAAACATCTGTTTTAGGATATGACACGATAAATAAAGAAGTTACGTATTATAACTTTGTTGGACCGGCATCTTTCATTTCAACTATTTTACCAGCATCCACACTCACAATCAACTTTGGTGCATTTTATCAAGGAACAACCAATACGACGATATCATCTAACACATCTATATCCGCATATTCGTTTTCTAATGCAGTTACGAGCGGGCAGTATACGATAGCTTTTAGTATAAACTCAGGCGTTACACTGACCCTTAATTCATTGTCGCCAGTGGACTCAATATATCGGTTTAGTTTTGCAAGTATCTCAGCAACTGGTTCTGGTGGTGCATCTGCATATATTTTATTAAGTGTCACATATGATGGAACAAGGTATTATATAACTGGTGCAGCATTTAATAGTTAAACATAATGTATGTTTAGTTTGTATAACTATAATGACAATGACAATGACAATGACAATGACAATAACAATGACAATGACAATGACAATGACAATAACAATGATAACGATAATATAATCATAATATTATATATTAAATTATAATATATAATGTCAACCTTTTTAGGAATCGTAAGTATAACACCTTTTGCAACAATATCAACGACATCAATTACTACTGGCAAGTCTGCTACAACTGCATTAATTACCGCATCAGTAACAGGACAAAATTTGGGAGGTTCTTATAATTATTTATGGAAACAAACAGGAACAACATGTACTATAAACACGCCTAATGCGGCGTCTACAACAATAATAGGAGGTGGTGTAGCAGGATTTAGTGAAGTTTTTTGTGAAATAACATATTCTACAACAAAAATTACCACGAAAACACCAACGTGTCAAATTACGTGGACGAATACAGGAATACCAATTACATCTGTTACATGGAATATTTTAGTATCAGGAAATTCTTCTTATACTGGATTGGCACAATCTGTTAGTGTGTCATCAATTACACCACTCCTTTCGACATATACAACATCTATAACTACTGCAACAAATGCAACAGAACAGGCATCGACTACTATTGTTGGAACAGGTAGTTATTCGGGCGTTTTTACTAGTCCAATATTGACAATTATACCCCGAATAATATCTCTTTCTTCGTCTGGTTCTACATCATTTATATATGTAGGAACATCACAAAGTGTTGGATATGTAGTAAGTGACGTTGTTATCCAAGATACAAATTGGTCGGTAACAGGTATCAGTGAAACCAATGCTGCCAATTATACTGCGCAACTATTAACCACGTCGCCAAATTATACACTATCAAGTGGTGCAAGTAGTTTTACATGGGATATTCAACCTGCTGTAATTTCTATATCCGTGTCTGGTCCATCTATATTTACATATTCAGGGCTGTCGCAGTCGGTGGGATATAATGTTACAGGTGTTGTTCCTCAAGATACAAACTGGTCAGTTTCTGGTGTAACGGGAACTAATGTAGGAAGTTATTCGGCATCATTATCTGAGACATCTCCAAACTATACGCTTGGAACAAGTAGTTTCCCGTGGTTAATTAATCCACTCACTATATCTATTGCTTCAACTGGTTCAACCTCATTTACATATTCGGGGCAGCTGCAGTCAGTGGGGTATAATGTTATAGGTGTTGTTCCTCAAGATACAAACTGGTCAGTTTCGGGTGTTACTGGAACAAATGCAGCAACATATAGTGCGATACTTAGCGAGACATCTCCAAACTATACACTTGGAACAAATAGTTTCACGTGGACGATTGGCACAAGCACTATAACTATTGCTGCATCTGGGTCGACATCGCTTACGTATTCGGGTGTGTCTCAATCCGTAGGGTATAATGTTACCGGTATTTTTCCCGAAGATACAAATTGGTCTGTAACTGGTGCCAGTGGAACAAATGCAGCATCATATACTGCTACACTTGCTGAAACCTCAAATAACTATACACTAGGCGTGCCGAGCACATTAGCATGGACTATTGGCACGAGCACTATATCGATCGCATCATCTGGCGCCATATCTTTTGCATGGAATGGAAGCGCACAAAGCGTTGGATATACTATATCTGGCAATGTTCCAGAAGATACGAACTGGTCTGTCACCGGTGTGAGCGGAACAAATGCAAATAACTATACTGCAACACTTAGCGAGACGTCGTCTAACTATACGCTTGGAACAAGCACTTTTGCATGGAATATTACACCGACCGCGCCTGCAAATTTTTCGGTGACATCGGTAGATAGTTATTCTATAGCAAATTTTTCTTGGGATGCAGTTGGTGGATGCACTTATCAACTTTGGGCAGCAGTAGAACCTTCCTATGTTTTTTCACTTGCCCAAGATAATATTACAGGGACAACCGCATCATACGCCGGTGCAACAGATTTTAATTACCAGTTTTATGTCAAAGCGGTTGCACCATCGGGAACAAGTGGCGATTCAAGAACTGCATTTGTTTATATGGGTCGCGCTAGTTATAATGACACTATCGGTTATGATAGTGGATGGTTAAGTGCAAATAGCACTGCAAGGAGAACATTTGTTACACCAGGTTGTTTATCTGGTTCTGCAAGTGGAGAAGTTGGATTGCGCACCTGGACCCAAGGTAGTAATATTGCTGCAGATAGTGCAAATAGTGTTATTATAACAAGTGTTTCAGTTAGAAACTGCGTATGTCAGTTTTCAACGTCATTACTATGGGGAACTGCAACAAGAAACTTAGACTGGAACTTAAATGGTTCATTGGTTAATTTTCCTTTATCTACTTCTACTTCAGCACCGAACCCTTATACTGCTACTTCAACAAGAAATGTAACGCAAACATCTGGAACAATATCATATACTCTACGAGCGAGTGGAACAGGGTGGTCAACAAATAATAACCCCGTTAGTGGAACTTTCTATTTTGTATGCGAATGGAGAAACCAAGGAACACAGGTTGTTACTATTCCTGCCAACCCACCCACGTGGTCTTATAGTTAATACTGCTACACTTTTTGAACAAAAACACGACTTGCAGCATGTAATATTTTAATATTGTCTTTATATTTTTCTAAAAATTTATTGACTGCATGATAGGGTGAGACTAATATACCATCATTTACGTTATACAAATAATCATCAATTGCCATCAGCCCTCCCATATTTAATACCTCCCATGCCAGCAACAAATCACTATAGCAGTCTAAAATCATGTGACTACCATCTACATATATAAAATCATATTTATCCGCCGACTTTATCATATTCATCAAGACTTCCGTAGAATTCCCTTTTACTCCTTTAATCCTATCTTGGAGTCCTGCTAAACGTACATTGTGTTCAAATGATTTCTCTATACCAAGGTTAACTATATTATTGTGAATTCCGTCGATGCCGGTTTCTTTGTAATCTGACCACATATCAAGGCCAATGCCTATCGAGTTTGGAATAAGTGACACGATATGTATAAGCGACATTCCTGTATATGTTCCAATTTCAAGAACTTTAATGCAGTTTTCTACTGGTATATGTATGTCAGATGTCACAGGTTTTTTATAATTCGTGTTAAAATATTCAATCGCATCAAGAAAATGTTTCTTCTCTCCTTTTGGTAAATCGTGTGTCCAGTTATACATTCCCTTATATTCAAACTTATCTTTCAAAATAAATGTATCCAGTAAAACACTTGCGCGATTCTCCCATGACAAATCTTTTGCCCAATCATAATTTGCTTCTATAAGCACATTTTTCATTTTATTGTCTGTGGAATCCATGACTTTAAATATTTTTGTCAATGCTTTTTCGTGCCACTCTTGTGTTGTAGCGTCACCCTTAATAATTATACCCCGATTTCCTACACTATTTTGCAATGCAGCAAGATGGTTTGTAATAACAAGTGTCTTTGTTGCAGCAGCTTCAAGAGCAGTCAAGCAAAATGTTTCCATAAATGTGCACGGATAAAACCATATATCCGCAGTTAACCATGCATTTGCAAGTGTTTTCTTATTTACCCATCCGTGGTAGTAAATATTCATTCCATGATTATATGCATCGTATTTTTCAAATAGGGTTTTGATATTTTGCATTTTTTCTGGTTCTACATCATTGGACCACTTATGATTCACATCGCAATAAATATGAAGTGATGCCTTGGGTTGATGTTCGTAAATTCTTGGCCACATTTTTAGCAGCTCGAGTAGTCCACGATTTGGGAAAGAAGAGTAGATGAAATTATGAGGAACTTTTTGAGACTTTTCCGAAATTTCAATAGATATATTTTCTGTTTTGGATGAATCTTCTATTTCTTTTATTTCTCTCGTTTCTCTCGTTTCTCTCGTTTCTCCAGCCATAAAGTTTCCAAAATCAATGCCATAGTAAAACGGCTCTGTAATATCTTTTAGCGAAGGAAAAATAGCCGTGAAATATTCTACATGCCACTCTGTCAAGCAAAATATCTTTTTTAGTTTTATATTCATAGGAATAACAAACCCTGATGGCGACAAATCGTGAACTACAAAATATATGTTTTCTACAAAGCTTTCAAATGTAACAGGCAAATATTCCGAAAACCGACTTACCATACAAGAGTGCAC
>Ga0164292_10002107_pt1 | contig 16229 bp, 15 predicted proteins | sample GEODES117metaG_FD_111486 | JGI IMG/M metagenome (GOLD analysis project Ga0164292, IMG submission 111486) | Eutrophic lake water microbial communities from Lake Mendota, Wisconsin, USA - GEODES117 metaG | ecosystem: Environmental > Aquatic > Freshwater > Lake | place: USA: Lake Mendota...
CCCTATATCCGCAGGCGTGCTATCCGTCACCTCGAAAAAGGGCGTGTTGTTATTTTCGGAGGTGGTACCGGTAATCCCTATTTTACAACCGATACGGCCGGATCATTAAGAGCTATTGAAATACAGGCTGATGTTATTTTGAAAGGAACCAGGGTAGATGGTATCTTTACTGCCGACCCGGAGAAAGACCCCACGGCAACCCAGTATAAAAAAATCAGTTATGGCGAATGTATAGCTAATAAGCTCAGTGTGATGGATATGACTGCATTTACACTCTGCATGGAAAATAACCTGCCCATCATCGTTTTCAACATGAATACACCCGGGAACCTGATGAGTGTAGTTACCGGCGAGAAAGTAGGCACGCTTGTAAGTTAAAAATCAAATCTCAACCCCAAACGCAGCCCGGCCATATTGTATTTTTGTTTGAAAGTAAGTTCCGCCTTACTTGCTGAAGTGAAATTATACCGGTAATAGGGTTCTGCCAGAATGTGCATCCTGTCGCTAATCTTGTAATATAAGGAAACAGAACCCAGAAATCCCAGCCCGATATTCGATTTGAACTGATATGGCGATTCCTTGCCACTGCTATTGATATTAACCGGGTTCAAATCATAATCAACAACATCCCCTTTTTGCCAACTGTGTACATTGATAATAATACCGGCATTGATATTGGCATGAAAACGGGTATTGCCCATTTCGTAACCAACTACCAGCGGAATGTCGAGCATACGGAATTTATTATAGGTTATTTTGTACCTGCTGCTCGATGCCATGTAACTGCCTGTGGTATCACCATTATTATCGGTGATGTAAATGGTTTGGATGATATTTCCGTTGACGTAACTGAATTTTTCATTCACCTGACTGTAGTTCAGGCCTGTTCGAAAACTCATTCCATTGCTGAAAACTTTGGTATAACGCATCCCGGCGCTGTATGCAAAAGTAAACTTGGTGCTTTGTTCCCTGCTTTTCGCATATGCTGCTGTTCCGGTATCAGAGAAACTTCTGAATGCATAATCCGGGCCTGCATAAAATTCCAGGTATTGCTGGTTTCCGGAACTGTTATCTTTCTTTCCCGGGCAGGGGATATTCAGGTTCAATAATTTTTTATCTGTTAAGCCGGGTTGAAAATTGCGTAGGTTCATCAATAAATCAGCATTAGTAACCATGCTGCTTAATGCAGTTTCATCAGTAGTTTTTTCTTCTCTTTCGTTTTGGCCGGTTGCAAAATCAGCCTCGGCCCATCCGGGAACGATGCTATGGTTACTGGCTGCTTTACTTCGAAATTGTTTTTTAGTTTTTTTGTTTACTAAGGAGCTTGAAGAAGTTTCAGTTTTATCCGGATTTGATTTGTTGTTATTTGTAGTAACCCAATCTGTTGTTGCTACTAATCCCTTATCTATACTAGAATTGAGTACTGATTGTTGAATTGCATTTTTCTCGTCTTTTTGAAATTCATCTGCCTGTTTATCATTTGCCGGAGATACAGGGTTTAGGGTTTCCTGATTGGATTGTTGAAGCAATTTTTCAGCAGGGAAAGTTGATTGAGCAGGCAGATTCGGGTCCACCGATGTAGCAACAGATTTTTTTTCAGCCATAAAATGCCGGGTTACAAGTGTGGCAGCAAGCAGTAGGATTAAACCCAAAAACATCTTGCCAACCGGTTGTTTAAACCAATAAAACAACACGGGCCTTTTGGTTTCTTTTCCTGCATTGATTTGCGTCCAGATATGAGGAGGTACATCCGGACTATAATCCTCCAGTTGTTTTTTAATTTGGTCGTCAAATGGTATGTGTTCGTTCATACAGCTACCTTTTGTGATGCGATAATTTGTTTTTGTAGTAACAGCCTTGCCTTCACCAATTGGCTTCTGCTGGTACCCGGCTGTATGCCCAGCATTTGGGCAATCTCTTCATGCGGGTAACCTTCCAGAACGTATAGATTAAAAACGAGCCGGTATCCATCAGGCAAGCCATTAATCATTGAAAGCAGGTCTTTTTCCGAAATATGAGAATAGGCGGTAGGGTCTTCCAAAGTGTGGTGATTGTCTGCCACTTCTACTACCTGCAACTCTCTGCTATAACGAGTTAGACTGTATTTTTTCAGTGCCGTGTTCACCATGATTTTTCGTATCCAACCTTCAAAAGAGCCTTCAGCTTTGAATTGTTCGATTTTTGCAAAAACTTTGATGAACGCATCCTGAAGAATATCTTCTGCATCAGCCGTATTGCGGGCATAACGGTAGCATACACCAAGCATACGGCTGGCATAGCGGTCGAATACCGCTTTCTGGCTGGCTGATTCACCTCGGATACAGCCCAGGATGATGTCCGCTTCGGTCAAAATAAACCTGTTTTACACTTTCCGTATGGTATGAAGATACGTTGAACTGGCCTTTTGCTGCCTTTCTACTGGCAGCTTCTACTTTTTAAAAGCATATTTGGATAAATTGATTACATTTAATTGCCTTTTTTTTCTATGTTATCTGAAGACATCATCCAGCAGCTTAAAAGTGATAATGCGCTGTTGCACGTTCAACTGAACGACCTTACTGAATTGATTCAGATTAGGGAGGAAGAGCTCGAAATCTTGCGCATAAAAGCAGCTCAGGTTGCCGCTTTACAAAGTAACCTGGATGAGAATATCTACCAGCTTGAACAAATGCAACTTTTTTTAGGCGATCAGGAAAGGGGAGTAGCTGGAGCCAACCGCAGAGAACAATCGATGGAAACCGAAATGCTTGAAAGCTTGCAGATGGAGAAAGATTACTATACCTTAAGCGACAAACTTAAAAGTACGAGGGCAGCGTTGGATGATATCAGTGAACAATTTGCGGAAGCCTCCACTCTTTTTCGCGAAGTGGCTACGCTCAAGTCAACCATCGCAGAGCTGGAAAGCAAATTGGAAATTGAATCGCTAGACAATCAATTTTTGCGCGAAGAATATGGCAAACGATAACGATCCCGGTTTACATTTGTATTTCAACCTTTCACATGACAGACATCGCATCTATCCGAAAAGAGTATCGTTTACAAGTTCTCAATGAACAGGAAACACAGCCGCATCCGATCCGACAGTTTGAAACCTGGTGGCAGCATGCGTTGGAGAGTGAATTGGATGAAGTAAATGCAATGACTCTGGCCACGGTGGATGCAGATGCAAAACCTGCAGCAAGAACTGTTTTGCTAAAAGGATTCAATGATGCTGGTTTTGTTTTTTTTACTAATTATGAAAGCAGCAAGGGTAAACAAATGGCCCATAACCCTAATGTAGCGTTATTATTTTTTTGGAAAGAATTGGAGCGGCAGGTTAGAATTGAAGGGTTAGTAGAAAAAGTAAGTGCTGAAGAAAGCGATAATTATTTTGATTCCCGCCCCGAAGGCAGCAAGATTGGTGCCTGGGTTTCTCCTCAAAGCCGTGTGATCAGGAGTAGGGAATCACTTGAAAAAGAAATGGAGGCACTTACGTTAACATACGCCGGAAATCCGATTCATCGGCCACCTCACTGGGGTGGATACCTTGTAAAACCTGTTGCCATTGAGTTTTGGCAGGGAAGACCCAACAGATTACACGATCGGATATTGTATGAAACTATGGGAGAACAAGAGTGGAGGCGGAGCAGACTGGCTCCATAAAGAGGAAAAATAAGTTGACCGGTAAAACCAGTCAACTCATCGAACATTATTTTGCATCTTTTTTTACGGCAGCTTTCTTGGTAGCTACTTTTGGTTTTGCAGGCCTTGTTTTGCCAAAGCTTCCTGCAAAAGTTTTTCCTTTCTTGGTTTTGATATCACCACGTCCCATATGATTAATTTTAGTTGATAAAGGTAGCATAAAAAAGCAAGGCGCTTAGGCGTCTTGCTTTTAATTTTTTTTCCTGCAAATTAGATTTTAGCAGAGAGTTCTTTTCCTGCTTTAAACTTCGCAACCTTTTTTGCTTTGATTTTGATAACAGCACCTGTTTGTGGATTGCGTCCGTTACGTGCAGCTCTTTTAGAAACAGAGAAAGTACCGAAACCAACCAAAGTAACTTTGTTGCCACTTTTTAAGGTTTTAGTTACTGCTTCGATAAAAGAATCTAAAGTAGCGTTTGCTTGGGTTTTGGTGATGTCTGCATCATCAGCAATTTTTGCGATTAATTGAGCTTTGTTCATAATTGAGTTTTTGAAAATGTTAACGATAACAAATATAGAAGGTTTTTAATTGCAAGAAAATTTTATTTGGTGAAATTTATTTTTTGTTGAAAGGGCTGCAAACCGCAGTTGGATTGAGTTTAAGGGGAACTTACCATCAAAATAATATCATGCATAGATATGTAGAAGATCATGAAACCCTTTACAGTAAATGGTTTCAGCTTGTGCTAGGAGCAAATCCTTTGTTTATAGGGCTTTAGAAGAAATGGTAAAAAATATCTTTCCGTGATTTTTTTCTGTTTTATTGTTTTGCACAATTAGTTCACAGCTTCCATGATAGAACGGAAAGCGATGAATTGGTCGCCCCATTTGTTGAAAGACTTTTGCCTCATATCATTTGCAAACAACTCAATATACCGAGCATATGCAGCCCTGTTTTCAGCCGTATATTGTACGGCAAAACTGGGCCCTTCGCTATCGTCTAAATCAAGAATACGAAGAATGCGGGCATTGTTGAAACAACCTGTGGCCAGCACTTCTGGCACATGCTCGTTTTTAAGCCATTCCAGCCATTGCAAAGAAATTGCATTGGTAACTTTAATGGTGACGTTATAAAGAAACATGGTTGTATTGCATTTAGGTTGTTACTTCAAATTTAGTTGGAGATAAACAGGACAATGATCGCTGTGTTTGATATCAGGGAAAATAGTTGCATCTACCAACTGTTTACGAAGCGGTTCTGTAACACAGATATAATCTATACGCCAGCCTTTATTGTTCAGCCGAACACTTGGGAAGCGCTGGCTCCACCAGCTGTATTGATGCGGTTCGGGATGAAACATCCTGAAAGTATCCACCCAGCCCGAATCCAGGAATTTTGTCATCCAGGCCTTTTCTTCCGGCAGGAAACCCGATGAATTTTTGTTTCCTTTAGGATCATGGATGTCTATATCCTGATGGGCGATATTGTAGTCGCCACAAAGGATGAGTTTGGGATTTTTCTTTTTTACTTTATCGAGCCAGGAATAAAGTTCATCGAGCCACTGGTACTTATAAGCTTGTCGCTCTGCGCCGGATGTGCCAGAAGGGAAGTAAGCATTGATGAGCTTGACATCACCAAACTGCAGTTCTATGATGCGCCCTTCAAAATCGCTTTCACTAAATCCGTTTCCTGTTTTAAATGCTGTAGGTTTTATCTTGGTAAAAACGGCCACACCACTATATCCTTTTTTTTGGGCACTGAACCAATGATGGGTAAACCCCAGTTTTTCAAGTTCAGCGGTATCTATGTCATCTTCTGTGGCCTTGGTTTCCTGCAAACAGATCACATCAGCGGGATTGGTTTTCAACCATTCGATCAACCCTTTCTTGATGGCTGCGCGAACACCGTTCACATTATAGGAAATAATTTTCATGCAATTATTTTGGTAAATGTACGCAACGTGATGGTAAAATGAAATGGATATAGTTGGGTAAATAATCGCTGAGCGTTGAACTTAGGAAACTATGATAGTAATCAATTTTTTCGTCATTTCAGCACAAAGAGCTGTTTATTCCTGTAACTAATATTTCTTGATTAAATGCTCAATTACAAAATCGGTCCCAACCATTTCTTTGCCTCCTCAACAGGCATATTTTTACGTGAGGCATAATCGTGCAACTGATCCTGATCTATTTTGCCTACTCCGAAATACTTGCTTTGCGGATGAGCAATATACCAGCCACAAACCGAAGAGGCAGGATACATCGCTAAAGATTCGGTAAGGGTTATTCCCGCATTTTTTTCAGCGCACAACAAATGAAAGAGTTTGTATTTTTCTGTATGATCGGGGCAGGCAGGATAACCCGGGGCCGGACGAATGCCCTGGTATTGCTCTTTATTCAAGGATTCTTTACTTAACGTTTCTTCTTTGGCGTAGCCCCAGATTTCTTTTCTTACTTTTTCATGCAAACATTCTGCAAAGGCTTCTGCCAGCCGATCGGCTAAAGCTTGCAGGATGATTTTATGGTAATCATCCAGTGCGGTTTCAAAGTTCTTGATATGTGGTTCAATACCATGAATACTTACAGCAAATGCACCTATATAATCTGTTGCATCCGGGTTGATGAAATCTGCCAAAGAAAGATTGGGTTCGCCGGCTGCTTTAGTTGTTTGCTGGCGTAAAAATTCAAGCGCAATGGACCCAGTACCATTCTGCACAGTTACCGTGTCGGGGCCGGTTCTTTGAGCTGGCCAGCAACCGGCCACACCTTTCGCAGTGAGCCATTGTTCTTCAATGATCTGATCGAGCAATATTTTAGCATCAGCGTAGAGTTTTTTTGCTTCAACACCAACAACTTTATCTTCCAGAATTTCAGGAAAGCGCCCATGCATTTCCCAGGCAATGAAAAAGGGCTGCCAATCTATATACGATGCGATTTCAGCCAAATCATAGGATTCATAAACTTGTAAAGATTTATATTTCGGTTCTATGGTATGATAATCTTTCCAATCTATAAGGAAGCTTTTTTTCCGGGCTTCCGCTAATGGTAATAATTTTTTTGCATGATGCTTTTGCTTGAACTCGACTTCCAATTTCTGATATTCTGCCTGAATGCTTTCCACAAAAGCCGGCTTTTGTTCCGGATTCAATAAACTACCGGCAACGGTTACACTGCGTGAAGCATCCAGAACGTGTACTACCGCATTGTTGTATTCCGGTGCAATTTTCACTGCGGTATGCATGCGGCTTGTTGTAGCTCCACCAATAAGGAGTGGTGTTTGCATTTTCAGGCGCTTCATTTCACGGGCAATATGAACCATTTCATCAAGCGAAGGTGTGATGAGTCCGCTTAATCCGATCAGATCTACCTGATATTTTTGGGCTTCCGTAAGTATTTTGTCGGCAGAAACCATCACGCCCAGATCGATAATATCATATCCATTGCAACCCAATACTACCCCCACAATATTTTTGCCGATATCATGAACATCGCCTTTAACTGTAGCCAATAATATTTTTGGGGCACCTGAGCTTTCTTCATTAACGGTTCCGGCCATCAAATGGGCTTGCTTACGGTCTTCTTTTTCTTGTTCAATGAATGGTGTTAGTACAGCAACAGCTTTCTTCATCACCCTCGCACTCTTCACCACCTGGGGCAGAAACATTTTCCCGGCTCCAAACAAATCACCCACGATGTTCATACCATCCATTAATGGGCCTTCAATTACATCTAACGGTTTCGGGTATTTCAATCTGGCTTCTTCAGTATCCGCATCAATATAATCTGTGATGCCATTAACGAGGGCATGAGCTATTCTTTTTTCAATAATTGCTTTGCGCCAGCTTTCATCTTTTACAGTTTCTTTGCCTTTTGCCCGAACCGTTTCTGCGAATTGGATGAGCTTTTCTGTGGCTTCGTTATCATTGTTATTTCGGTTAAGCAATACATCTTCACAAAGTTGTTTCAGTTGTGGTTCAATATCATCATAAATTACCAGTTGTCCGGCATTTACAATCCCCATATCCATACCGGCTTTGATGGCATGATAGAGGAACACACTATGGATGGCTTCCCTAACATGGTCATTTCCACGGAATGAAAAAGACACATTACTCACACCGCCACTGATTTTAGCGAGAGGCATACGCTCTTTGATGATCCTTGTTGCTTCAATAAAATCTACTGCGTAATTGTTATGTTCTTCAATACCGGTTGCTACAGCAAAAATGTTGGGATCGAAAATGATGTCTTCCGGAGCAAAACCTATTTTTTCTGTTAGGATTTGGTAGGCTCTTTCACAGATTTCCACTTTACGGTCACGGGTATCTGCTTGCCCGGCTTCATCGAAAGCCATTACAACTACTGCTGCACCAAAGCTTTTGCAAGTGATAGCCTGTTCAATGAATTTAGCTTCCCCTTCTTTTAGAGAAATTGAATTCACAATACATTTGCCTTGTACACATTTTAAACCTGCTGCGATGATTTCGAATTTACTGCTATCAATCATCACCGGTATTTTGGCAATATCGGGTTCAGCTTGTAAAAGATTTAAGAAGGTAACCATAGCTTTTGCACCATCTAGCAGGGCATCATCCATGTTCACATCCAAAATCTGTGCACCACTTTCAACTTGTTGCCTTGCCACAGAAAGGGCTTCTTCGTATTTGTCTTCACGAATCAGGCGTGCAAACTTCTTACTCCCGGTAACGTTGGTACGCTCACCAACATTGATGAAGTTTGTTTCAGGGCGAACCACTAAGGGCTCTAATCCACTTAGCCTTAAAAAAGGTTTAATTGTTATGGGTTCATTCATACTATGATAGCTTTTTGCTATGCTAAACTGGTTTCTAATTGTGGTAAAATACGTGGCGGATATTTTTTCACTTCTTCAGCGATATGTCGGATATGATCAGGTGTAGTGCCGCAGCATCCACCCACTATGTTCAGAAAACCTTCTTTTGCCCATTCCTCGATGATATGTGCGGTTTCGGAAGGCTGTTCATCATATTCACCAAAGGCATTGGGTAGGCCTGCATTTGGATAAGCAGAAGTGTAGCAGGTTGCCAACCCCGACAATTCTTCTATATGGGGCCGCATTTCCATAGCACCTAATGCGCAGTTTAATCCGATACTTAATGGGTTGGCATGTTTTACAGAAATATAAAACGCTTCTAAGGTTTGTCCGCTTAAAGTTCGCCCACTCGCATCCGTTATGGTACCACTGATCATGATGGGGAGTTCGGGTTTGCCTTGTTCCCTGAAATATTTTTTGATGGCGTAAATCGCAGCTTTGGCATTTAAGGTATCGAATATGGTTTCTATCAAAAGCAAATCGACGCCTCCATCAACCAAACCTTTTATCTGTTCTTCATATGCCATCGCTACTTCATCAAAATCTACGGCACGAAAACCAGGGTTGTTTACATCGGGCGATAAAGAAAGGGTTTTATTCAACGGACCGATGGCGCCGGCTACGAATCGGGGTTTGTTTGGGTTTGCAGCGGTGTATTTATCAGCAGCGGATCGGGCACATTCGGCACTCGCAACATTCAACTCATAGGCAAGCGATTGCATGTCGTAGTCTGCCTGTGCGATAGAGGTACTGCTGAAAGTATTGGTTTCAATGATATCGGCACCTGCATCTAAATAGGCTTTATGAATAGCCGTAATGATATCGGGCCGGGTAATACTGAGCAGATCATTGTTTCCCTTTACATCTTTATGCCAATCTTTAAATCGCTCACCCCTATAACCTTCTTCACTAAGTTTGTATTGTTGAATCATGGTACCCATTGCTCCGTCGATGATGAGGATACGGTCTTTTAGGGCTGATGTTATGTCTTTCATTCCTGTTTGTATTAAAAATTACTTGATCTTAACTTAAAAAGATCACTGTAAACATGCTGACAAAAAAAAGGAAGAAAAACGAGTTACCGATCCTGGTGAAGCGATGAGAATGGTTTCGTTTATTAGTTCAATTTTTGTAGCACATACCGGGATTGAACAATAAACAAATCCGCCCCGGTGAAGTTGCAAAGCTAATATAAGAATGCTATAAAACAAAATGGTACCTGTAAGCGGGTTTACTATATCAGGAATAATGATGTGGAAAGGGGTTAACCGGTTGTGGAAATATATTGCTCAACAGCAATCCGGTTGCTGATACTTTTGGCCAGGGTCATTTCATCAGCGAATTCGAGTTCCCCTCCAAACGCAATACCACGGGCAATGGTAGTAATTTTTATAGTTTCGGTTTTGAGTAAGCGACCGATGTAGTAAACAGTGGTATCACCCTGAATATTGGGATTAAGGGCAAAAATAAGTTCTTCAATATCGCCGGCTTTCACCCTTTTAACCAGTTGATCAATATTGAGTTGGTCCGGACCAACGCCATCCAATGGAGATATGATGCCACCCAATACATGGTAAACTCCATTAAATTGCTGGGTACTTTCTATGGCCATCACATCGCGGATGCTTTCTACTACGCATATCATTTCCTTTTTCCGTAAAGGATTGCTGCAGATATTGCATTCTTCCTTATCCGAAATATTGAAGCAGTTGCTGCAAAACCTTATCATACTTCTCATTGCTGCGATAGCTTCGCTAAAACGTGCTGTTTCAACAGGTTCTTTTTTTACCAGATGCAGTACCAGGCGAAGTGCAGTTTTTTTACCGATACCGGGAAGTTTTGCAAATTCATTAACTGCATTTTCCAATAAGGCGGAAGAGAAGATCATTTGGCAAAATTAGGTATTCGGGTAATTAAGCCGGAACATTTATAAAGGGTATTTGGTAAGTACATCATAGCTGGATATCTCTCTCATTATCCCAATCGGCCCTGATATTGAGCTTTTGGGGAAGACTCAATACTTTTTCGGGTTGCTTCCTGCTTTTATAGTTTCCCGGTGTCCATTTGCCACTCTCATCTTCATCATATAAGATGCGCAGTTCGTATTCACCAGGATTAAACCGGTTATTGTTGTATGTTGTTCCGTTTATGGCAGCACTGAAAGCCAGTTCGTTATTTTGGAGGAATTGAATAACTGGGTGCTTTCCCGTATCCAGATTGGTGAAACGAAGCAAGATCCTCCCATATTCCTCAATGGCTCTGGTGCTGAAACGGATAGTATCCGATTTGAGGTTACCATTCCCCAGTGAATCTTGTACAGCGCCGGCAGGTAAAAGCAACACATGAAAGAATTCGGGCTGCCAGTTATATGCAAACGAAAGTTTTTGGCGAGTACTGTCTACCGTTAGCTTAGCATCTTTCAATGGCATAAAATTCGTATCACAGAGCAAAATGGAATCGGATGCAATTTTTTTAAGCGGGTTATTGAAACTGAGTTCCAATGGTTTCAACAGATCTTGCCGGTTGCTGTTGATATTGATTTTATAGCGCAATTTCTTTTCAGGAGTTTTCTTTTCACCTGAAGATTGTTTTTCCACCTCTTTTTCGGCGTAGGCATAAAGCAAAGGTTGTGTAATGTTTCCCGGAAGTTCAATGCTGGTATCCTGAAAGGCAAATAATTCCGTAGCTGCATTATAGGTTTTACTGCCATCGCCATCTTTAAGTGCATAAACCTGATAAGTGCCGGAAGGCAAATGATAGAAATGGAAGTTCCCCAAACCGTCGAGCCGGGTAACATAATCGGGTTTCCGGCTTTGTATAGCCGTATCTGGAGCATTTCGGTACAGTAAAACAAAAAGGGTACTGTCAGTATTGCCGCTTTCAGCTAGAATCACTTTCCCGGAAAGTTCAAGAGAGTCGATAAAACTGCCGGTAGAGAAAGTATAAGTGAAATTTTTCAAAACATTCCCTTCATTCACATCTTTTATGGCATTGCCAAAATGAATGGAATAGGTAGTATTGGGTTTCAAACTGTCTTTAAACCGGAAGCTGAGTGTTTTGAGATTGCTGTTAACCGACGGGTTAGATTGTTGAAAAGGCGATACCAGTAAATTCTGCGAAACATCTTCAAGTTCTATGTACTCATTAAAACTGAGTACTATTTTATTTCCGGTGAAATTAAGTTGTCCATCTTCAGGTATCGCTTTTATCAAAACCGGTGCGATCGTATCTCTCTGACCTCCTGTTGGAGATCCTATTTGTGCACAGCCCATCCAAAGTAAAGAATTGCAACAAAAGGAAATGAGCAATAAGGCGGTAAGGATCTTAATTTTTTGCATGTACCGGATTAGGATGCGAAAATGAATAGTTCAAACGTTTATAAATCTTCTTGATCATTGTTATCATGCAAAACGATTGCAAGGTCGTTTGTTTTTACAAAATTGCAATATTCGCAATCTTTTTTACCGCAGCCTGTATAAAATTCCCGTGCCTGGATTTTTTCCCAACTCTCAGTAATTTGAGCGGTAACGGTACTGATATCTTCCGGTGTTGTAGTGATTTCGTGTTGCCTGAATTTCTTCTTCTTATCGGGCTCAATAAAATCGAATATGGTTTTTTGAGCTTTCCAGTTTTTTCCGGATACCTGATCTACCAGTATTTTATAAAATGCGGCCTGGCGCCAGTAATCGCCTCCATTAGGATCTTTTTCTGTAGGCCCATTTATTTTTTTTCCGCCGTTTTCCGGATCGCCGGTTTTATAATCTATAATTTGTACCACCTTCCCGTTGAATTCAAGTTTATCGAGCTTTCCTTTGATGGGGACACCATTTACAACTCCTCTCAAACTTTGTTCCACGGCAACTATTTTATGAAATGAGTTGATGTTTTGATCGTAATAATTGCCCAATATTTCATCACCATACTCTAACCTTCTTGCAAATTGTTCTTTGGTAAAGCTTTCACGGTGCTTGTGCATATACCATTCAAAATCTGCAATGAATGATGATTTATCTGGAAATTTTTCCGTTTTTGAATCCTGCATTTTTCGGAATAACTTTTCAAGGGCAAAATGAACAGCGGAACCAAATTCAAGGCTTTCATTTTTTGATGAAGGGATACGAAGGATATTTTTGTAATAAAATGAAAGCGTACATCTAAGGTAATTGTTCAGTGCTGTTACATTCATTACGAATTTTTCCAGTACACGGTTGATGTAAATAGATTCATGCTTTTCGATTTCCGGCGAAAGTGTATCACTCAGGCGCAGCGTAGAAAACCGTGAGATGAGGTCTTCCTCAAGGATGATTTTTTCGATAGCGATACCGCTCGAAGCAGTGAGTTCAGCAATAAACATGGAAGGTTCCAATTCTTTTCCATCGGCTTTGAATTTGCAATAGGAAATATTCAATGCCGATTCGGCCCTGGTTAGCGCTACATAAAATAACCTTCTCAATTCTTCTTCTTCATTATGGCCATGGGTACTGTTAAAAATAGTATCAGGGAGCGTATAACCCTGCGAAGGTTTCTTCTTTTTTTCCCAGCGTATCGAATTACAATCCGCCAAAAAGATATGTTCAAATTCCAATCCTTTTGCACCATGTGCTGTGAGGAGGTTGATTCCTTTTTCAGTACCACTCACTTCAACAATCGGTAGCGGAATATTTTCGTGTTCCATCAAGCTGATGATATTCACCAGTTCCTGCAGGCCTAGCAATGGATTGCGTTGTGTTTCATCTTTGATGAAATCGAATATGCCAGTTAGCAACTGCAATTGCCAGTGTTTATCAGGAGATTGTAAGATTTGATTCAACACGCCCGCTTTTTCCAAAATCATTTCAAACAATTGTTGCAGCGTTACATTGGGTACAGCCGCTAAGAGCGCTTCAATGGCATTCGCAGCGGTTTTCAGGGCAGGATGAACTTTAGCACTGAAAAGGTCCTTGGGAATATCTGCCGCCTTTTCACTGATCAACTGGCGAAGTGATATTGGTGGTTTTTCGTACTTCTTATTAGAAGCTTCAATGCTCAATTCAGCTATCAGCAGGGGGGGTATACCAAACCAATCGAGGTGGAGCACCTGGAAAAGCATTTCATCGCCACTGAAAGAACGGTCGTGTTCTGCGGCAAGATATTTCAGGAGAAGGGTGATTTTTATGCCCAACGGAAGGGTAAGGATATTCAAACTGCGTTTACTGTATACCGGTATATTGAGCATTTTGAAATAATGGCTCAATTCCTCCCCGTATTTGTTTTCTTTGTAGATGATGCCGATACGCCCTTCAGGAACTCCCTCCTGCAGAAGCTTTTGAACTCGCGTCACTATGCCAATCATTTCCTGCCGTTCTGTTTGGTATTCTAAAATACGCGGCTTGGTGGTTATCCCGAGATGTTTCGGGTTTGCGGTATTTAATAATTTGGTAAGGCCCGGAACACTATGTATCAGCCTTTCTTTATTCCTTTCAATTAATGCGGTAGATAAATCAAGGATGGGTTGTATGGAACGATAGTTGCTGCTAAGCACAACGGTTAGTAAATCTTTTTCATAGTTTTTCCTGAAGGTTTCCATATTTTCCACATTGGCACCCTGAAAGCGGAAGATACTCTGATCATCGTCGCCAACAACAAAAATATTGGGGGCTTCCCAATACTGGATAAGCAAGGATATCAGTTTGTTTTGTGTGCCGCTGGTATCCTGATATTCATCTACCAGAATATATTGGTATTTCTCCTGATACTGGCTGAGCAGATTTGGGTTTTCTTCTAAGGCTTTGATCACCCAATTGATCATGTCGTTGAAATCATAGCGATTCCTTTTGCGCATCAGGCTTTGAAACCGGTCGAATTGCCCGACAGCAGCTCGCAATTTTTCCATTTTATCTTTTTCCGCATTGAGCTTATTAATGTTCACATCTCCGGCCTTGAAATCACCTTGTTTACGTTTGTAGATGTAATCGTCACGAGTAGGGAGATCGTTTAGGTATTCATCAATTTTAGTATTGATGAAATCTGACGTCCATCCTTCCTTTTTCATATTGTTGAAAAGGGTATCGAGGCTTTTGATTTCGTAGTACACATCGCCCCGGTATCTTTTGAGTGGGTTGTTTTTGGGAAGGGTATCGATGAGTTCTTTGAACAATTCGATTTTTTCCAGATCTGAAACCGCATCAAGTACGGTCTTTTCAAAAAGGTTTAGGTTTTCCTGTATGATTTCATTGCAAAATGCATGAAAGGTGAAGATGTTTACTTTGTAAGCATCGGGACCGATAAACCGCATCAGCCTTTTGCGCATAGCCACGGCTCCTGCATCGGTATAAGTGAGGCAGAGGATGTTATCAGGGTTGGCATCTGTTTCAAGTAAGATCTTCCCGATCCGGCTGGCGAGAATCTGTGTTTTCCCGGTTCCCGGTCCTGCAATTACCATAACCGGCCCTTCAATATGGTCAACTGCTAAACGTTGTTGCTCATTAAGCTGATGATAGGCTTCTTCGTATTTCTGTTTAAGGGGTTGATGGGTTTGGGGCATACTCAAAGATACGAAGCCACCGCACAACAATTTTCCCTTGCTGCTGTTTTAGTGGCATGAGTAAAGTGTATAGTTTAAAAACAGTGCAGACCATTCCTGTTTCAATGGATGAGGCATGGGCATTTTTCAGCGATCCCGGAAATTTACAAGCTATTACGCCTGCAAACCTGGGTTTTAAGATCATTTCTAAACATCATGGAAATAAGATGTATGCCGGCCAGATCATTGAATATACCGTGAAGCCCTTATTGGGTATTCCATTATATTGGATGACTGAAATCACGCACGTGAAGGACGATGCTTATTTTATCGACGAACAGCGTTTTGGTCCTTATTCACTTTGGCATCACCAGCATCATTTTAAACAAACTCCTGCCGGAATTGAGATGACAGATATCGTCCATTACAAATTGCCTTTCTGGTTTTTGGGAGATATCGCCAATACGTTATTTGTAAAAGCGCAACTGAAAGGGATTTTCGATTACCGTTTTGCTGTTGTAGAGAAAATGTTTGGAAAAGCGAAGTGATCATTTTTTTCTTATCCCGGCATGCGAGTAATGTACTTTTCAATTTGTTTGATCTGATCAACAATCTGTGGTGTGGTAGCTTTGAAACTCTTCGCTTTCCTGAAATATTCTTTCGCGGCACGAAATTCGCGTTTGTTCATCATGATAGAGCACAACTGCAGGTAAGCGGCAGCGTTATTCTCATTATCGGGTAACCCGGCGCGAATGGCCTGACGGATATAGGCTTCTGCCTGTTTGATATCCCCTTTTTGCATACTGAGCATTCCGAGTTGCAATTTATTGGGCCCTTCCGCCTGTTTGGTAAGGGCACCACCACCCAAAGCAAGCCCTTTTTTCATCATGGTTTCTGCCTGGTCATAATCCTGATTTACCATAGCGAGATTACCCTTCAAAGTATAATAAACCGAACGTATGGGTTTGATGAGCAGACCTGGGAACTGAATAGAATCTATAATTTTTTTGGCAGCTTCCATATCACCGGCTTCCATAGCGGTTTGGATCAGTCGCATTGGGCCAAACAGGAAATGCCCGATTATTAGCAGAATGGCAATAAAATAGATGATAAAGGAGGGCCAGAAACTGGTTTGGATATTTACAAAAATGGCAACAGCTAACAATCCTAGCCCTATCCAGAGTCGGTATTTGATGATGACGTTCATCCACTTCATAATGCATCAATTAGGCGGCAAAGATAGGGTTTGAA
>Ga0164292_10002108_pt1 | contig 16228 bp, 15 predicted proteins | sample GEODES117metaG_FD_111486 | JGI IMG/M metagenome (GOLD analysis project Ga0164292, IMG submission 111486) | Eutrophic lake water microbial communities from Lake Mendota, Wisconsin, USA - GEODES117 metaG | ecosystem: Environmental > Aquatic > Freshwater > Lake | place: USA: Lake Mendota...
CCCACTGGGGATCGCGGGGCAGGAACACCACCCGGGTGTCATCGGCCGGAGGACGGGCCGCCGGGCTCATCTCGGCCTCGATCGCCGCCAGGTCCGCCGCCTCGGCAGCGGTGACGGTGGTAGCGGTAGCGGTGGCAGCAGAGGCAGCAGTGCCGTAGATCCCCACGGTGGGGGCGGGTGTTGCGGCGATCGCTTCCAGCAGGCCGGCACGGTTCAGGGCGCTGTAGCGCGGCACTTCCAGGGAGCGGGCCAGTTCCCGTAGCTCTCCCATACTCAGCGCCTCAAGGCTGGTGGTGGAGAGGCTGGCAGGGAAATTGCTAAGGGAGTTGTTGCTCATTCTTTCCGGAATCCGAAATATTTCGATCCATGTTCCGGGATCAACAGCGTCCTCCGGCCGCCTGTCAGCAGATGGCCACATCCAAGGCCCGGTCCTGCTCCCGAGTTGCTCCCAGGCTTGTTTCCGTGGTCTGCCGGAATCGATGCCGTTCCAGGGGCGAAAGACTGCGTTCCTGCAGACCCGCCAGCACGGCAGACACGGCGATCAGCGCCGTCAGCCCCAGCCACAGCCGCCAGTGCTGTCCCGTGCCCCGTCCGCTGCCCAGCCGCCTCCGGGCCCCTATCCCGAGGGGTTCGCCGCAGCGGCCACACACCATCCTTCCCGAAAGGCTGCGATCGGCCTTGATGGCCCAGCTCCCACAGTTCGGACAGGCCATGCTCCCGGCGCTCGCTTGCTCCATGCTGACCGATTCGGGCGCGGTCGGTTTGCTCACCTCGCCAGAACGTATGTACTGTCCGTGGTGGTGGTGCCTGCGGCCGGCGTGTCCTTCTCCTCTTCTGCTCCCGGGTTCTGGTTGTCTTCCCTGCCGGAGCCGTGGCGTTCGCTGCCCCCCGGTCTACCCGTGCCGCTGCGGCCCGATCCGGAGCCGCTTCCCTTTCCGCTGGCCGCAGAGGCGGTGGCCGCCGGCTTTCCCAGCCCGGCCGATGACTACGTGGAGGCCAGCATCGATCTCAACCTCGAGCTGATTCCCCGCCCGCTTTCCACCTTCTTCATGCGGGTGCAGGGGGATGCGATGGCGGGGGATGGCATCGTTGATGGTGATCTGCTGGTCATTGATCGCAGTGTTGAGCCCCGCCCCGGAATGCTGGTGGTTGTGGTTCATGAGGGGGGATTCCTGCTGCGGCGGCTGGTGCGCCATGGTGCCGGCCTGGGCCTGGTGGCCAGCGATGGCGTTTCCCCTCCCCTGCCCCTGGCCCAGGGGGAGGAGCTGGAGGGTGGCGAGGGAGCCCAGCTGTGGGGAGTGGCCCTGCATGCGGTGCATCACCTGGCGGCCGCCCCTTCGCGGCGGCGCTGATCTGGCACGGCGAGAGGATGGCGATCACGAACAGCTGCAGGCAGAGTCGGGTCACGGCCCGGAACTGCACCAGCCAACACGCTATGTCCGATCCCCTGCCGCTGCTCAGCAGCGCCGACCTGGAAACCCTGCTGGCGGCCCTGGATCCGGTGCTCGATGGCTTCGCGGCCGGGGGCTCCTGTCTGGATGATGCCAGTGCCTATCTCGACCGGTTGGGGGTGCCATGCCAGGAGGGGGAAGGATCCTCGCCGCTGCTGGCCTGGATCGAAGCCTGGCGCGGCGCCGGCGGCAACCGCGAAACCCTGCGGTTGATGGTGCGCACCCTCATCGCCGATCGCGAAGCCCAGGCCTGATCCGGAGCGATGCGCCTGATCCGGAGCGAAACGGCTCACCGTGCATATAAAGGTGGAAGAACGTTGACCAGGCCATGCTCGAGTTCCATTCCGGCAACACCCGCGCCGTCAACCCACAGCGCGCCGTGCTTGAGGCCCTCGAGCTCGCCTATGGGGAAACCGATCCCCAATGCGATCTGGTGTTGATCAATGCCACGGTCGGCCATGACGTGGCCGCCCTTTCGGAGGTGGTGCGCAACCAGTGCCCAGGGGCGAGGGTGCTGGCTGCCTCCTGTGCCGGCGTGGTGGGCCGCGACGGCCCCGGTGAGTCGATGCACGACATCGCCCTGATCGGCCTGCGGGGGGAGGGATTCGTGGTGGCCCATGTCGACGGCCTCTACGGACACACCTCCTATGAGAAGGGCGTGGAGCTGGCGCGGGGGCTCCAGCAATCCGACCATCCGCTGCGGATGATCTACCTGCTGGCCTCCGGCATCGACATCGCCAACGACCAGCTGATCGCCGGCATCGAATCGGTGCTCGGCCCCGATGTGGTGATCTTCGGGGCCACCTCCTCCGACCAGATGCAGGGGGTGGCCACCTTCCAGGCGATCGATGGCCAGCGTTTCCAGCACGCCGCCTTCGCTGTGGGGATCTGGGATCCGGGATTGGAGGTGGAAACCCAGGCCACCCATGGCTTCGTGGCGGTGGGCGAACCGCTGCTGGTGACCCGTTCAGAAGGCAACCGGATCATCGAACTCGATGGCCGGCCCGCCTGGACCACCTATCTGGAGCGGTTGCAGTTGCCGGCCACGGCCACCGAAGGCGACACGATCCCGATCGGGGCCCTGGCGGAGAAGCTGCCGGGGAGCCTCTCGGAAGAATACGGGAACAGTCACATCCTGCGGGTGGTCACCCATCACTCCCCGGAAGGTGAGATTATTTATGCAACCGATTGCCCGGAGGGTTCGCAGCTGTGGCTCACCGTCCGCGATGAAGACCTGATCTTCCGAGACATGGATCGGATGATGCAGGCGATGGTGACCCGTAAGCCCGGGCGCAAGCCGGTGGCTGTGTTTCATGCTGACTGTCTGGCCCGTGGTCGTCGTCTTTTCAATCGCGTGATGAAGGAGGAACTGGTGCATCGGATGCAGGAACCTTTCTGCAGTAATGGCGAAGTGCCGCCCTGGTTCGGGATGTATGGCTTCGGCGAATACGCCCACCTCGGCGGCCGTAATGCCTATCACAACTACACCACCGCCCTGGCCGCTCTCTACAGGAGCGCGTGATTGATGGTGGAGACCGGCGCTGACCAAGGCAGAAACTATGGAGCCAGCGCTTACAACCTGCTGCAGCAGGAACTGATCGCCGTCCGTGCCCGTCTCGATCGTCAGATTTCCCAGCTGATTCGTCTGAATCGGTTGTCCAACACCCTGCTGGCTGATTCCCATGGCCAATCGGTGCAGGAGATGTTCGCCGAGGCGATCGTGGATGTGCTGGATATCGCGATCGGGGCCGTCTGGCGCCTGGGATCCGGCAGTTCGGAGCAGGAGAGCTTCGCCGTGTGCGGCATCAGCATTCCCGAGCGGTCCTGGGCCGCTGCCGGGGTGGCGCTGGAGGGTCAGATGGCGGCTCAGATGGAGGGCCGCAACCGGCGCCGCTCGGTGCGGCTGGCGCCGGAACACTTTGCTCTGCTGCCGGGGCCGGAACTGGAGGATGTGCTGCTCTGCCGTTGCGTCGGCCGGGATGGCAGCTGCATCGGGCTGGTGCTGGCAGCCAACAGCAACACCACGGCGGGCATGTTTGATCCGATCAGTGATGAAACCTTTGAGGTGCTCACTCTGATCGCCGAGAAGTTCGCCGCCCACCTTGATCACGAGGCCGATCGCAGCCTGATCGATGCCCAGGTGCATCAGTTGCAGGAATCGGGACAGCGGTTGGAATCGGTGCTGAAGGGCACCAACGATGGCTGGTGGGATTTTGATCTGGTGCATAACACCACCTTCGTTTCACCCCGCTGGCTGCAGATGATGGCCTGTCCGCCAGGATCGCAGAAGCTCGAGGGCAACTTCTGGCAGCAAAGGATCCATGCGGCCGATCGTGAACGGTTCGAATGGCAGTTTCTGCAGGCGCTCAGCGGAGTCCATGAGAGCGTGGAGAGTGAAATCCGGCTGCTGCGGGATGACGACCAGTACCTGCCGGTGCTGGTGCGCGGCACCATCTTCCGAGATGAACAGGGGGTGCCGGTGCGCTTCTCCGGTTCGATCTTTGATCTGAGTGAACGCAAACGCCATGAGGCCCATGTTCACCAGCTGGCCTTCTACGACGGCCTCACCGAACTGCCGAACCGCCGCTTCCTGCGGGAGCGGCTGGAGACGGCGATCTCCGAGGCGTATCGCACCGGTCGCCTGGTGTCGGTGCTGATGATGGATCTGGATCGTTTCAAGACCCTCAACGACACCCGTGGCCATGCCGCCGGCGACCAGCTGCTCTGTGCCGTGGGGGAGCGATTGCGTCGCCATGTTCGCGCCCATGACACCGTGGCTCGGCTGGGGGGCGACGAATTCGTGGTGTTGCTCGAAAACCTCGGTCAGGACGTGGATCTGGCCACACAGCGGGCGATTGAGGTGGCTGAGAAACTGCTGAAGGCCATCAACGATCCGTTCATGATCGAATCGGGTCTCACCCATCACAGCGCCAGCTTCGGGGTGGCTGTTCTCACGCAGATGGGGGTGAGCATGGACACACTTCTGCAGCAGGCGGATGTGGCTCTGTATGAGGCGAAGGCGGCCGGCCGCAACACGGTTCGGGCGTTCCAGGACGAGATGCAACAGCGGGTGGATCGCCGTTCAAAGCTGGAGGCGGAGCTGCGCGAGGGGTTCCGGGAGCACCAGCTGGCGATCGCGTTTCAGCCCCAGGTGACCATGGAGGGCACCCTCTACGGGGTCGAGGCATTGATGCGATGGCAGTCGCCCGATCAGGGGTGGGTGTCGCCAGCCGATTTCATCCCGATTGCCCAGGAATCAGGCCTGATTCACCCGATGGGCGAATGGTTGCTGCGGCAGGTATGCGAGCAGCTGCATGCCTGGGGCCCCGACCTGCCGCCGGGCTTCCGGGTGGGCGTGAACCTCAGCGATTCCGAGTTTCTGCATCCCGACTTTCCCGAGCGCGTGATTGAGGTGCTGGCGGAAACAGGGGTGGATGGCAGCCGACTGCTGTTTGAGATCACCGAAGACACGGTGCTGAGCGACCTTGATTTCGCCGCCAACCGCATGCACAGGCTGCGCGATCATGCCATTGAATTTTCCCTTGATGATTTCGGGACCGGCTATTCCTCCTTCACCTATCTGCGCCATCTGCCCGTGAGTGAGCTGAAGGTGGATTGCAGCTTCGTGCGCCGCTTTCTCTCGGACCGCCAGGATGCGGCGATCGTGCGGGCGATCCTCACCCTCGGGTTGTCGATGAACCTGCGGGTGGTGGCGGAGGGGGTGGAGACCCTCGAGCAGCGCCGCAGCCTGATCAAGGAGGGCTGCCGCCACTTCCAGGGTTTTCTGTTCGGCAGGCCCGAGATCGGATTCCATCCTGGGCGGAGTCCGGTGTGTTCGCTGGGCAAGGGGCCATGAACGGGCGCGAAAGGGGTGTGCTGCGGAGGCTGCCGAGCCTGTTTCGCTCCTGGCGCAAGGAGGAGCAGCGCACACTCCCATCCCCGGACAGCCTGCGCCGCTGGGGGATGCTGCTGGCACTTCCCGCTCTGCTGCTGCTGGCGGCCGAGTTCAATCGGCGCGAGGTGGACCTCAAGCAGCGGCAGGAGCTGCAGCGGCGGGAACCGCTGGCGATCGTGGTGGCCTCCCTGGCCTCGATCCGCCGCAGCGCCCTCGACTGGGGCCACTGGGACGACCTCTATGCCTATGTGAAAGGAGACAATCCCCGCTTCCTTGAGACCGATATCAGCACCACGTCGCTGTTCGAGGAGGACGGGGTGCTGGTGCTGCTTTCTCCCACCGGTGTGCCGCTGCTCACCTACAGCGACCAGGGGCAGGATCGGGCGGAGCACCTGCCCCTGGTGGCCTGTGCCGAAAGCAGCCGCGGCCGCCTCAAGACGGTGAGCAGCACGGTGCGCCTGGCCTGCCGTGCCGGCAACGGACGCACCTATCTGGGGGTTTCCACCCCGATCAGCAACAGCAACAGCAGGGCACCGATGCAGGGCACCCTCACCCTGTTCGAACCGCTGCTCAAGCAGGAGTACGGCCCGGCCATCAACACGCAGCTGAAGGACCTGGCGGCCAGCTTCGTTCCTGGCAAGGAGCAACGGCTGCAGCCCGAGATCCATGGCGAGGGCGGGGTCTTTCTGGCCCTGCGGCCGACGCAGTGGCAGCGGCCGCTGCTGGCTGGAGTGCTGCGCGATCTGCTGCGGTTGCTTGCCGTGCTGGCGGCACTGTTGCTGATCCGGGGCCTGGTGGTGCTGGATCGGCGGCGGCGCCTGCTGCTGCAGCGTCGCGGCGAGCGCCTCAGCAACCAACGCATCCGCCGGGCCAGCCATGAGCTTGATCGACTGCTGGAGCGCATGGGACTCGACAGCCGCTCTTCCGCCCCCGAGGAACGGATCCTGGCCCGGCTGCTCACCGCGGAGGGCTCCGCCCAGGCCTATCCCTCCTGGCGGGAGCCAGCGGTGATCGAACGCAAGCTGGAGGAGCTGGGCGATCGCTTTCAGCATTTCCTGGTGAATGCCCGGAGCCTGGCTCTGCTCGATTCCCTCACCCAACTGCCCAACCGCCGCTACTTCATCGAAAGGCTGGAGCTGGAGAGAGAGCGGCTGCGGCCGCTGGGGCGCTCGTTTGCCCTGCTGTTCGTGGATGTGGATCGCTTCAAGGTGATCAACGACACCTACGGCCATGGGATCGGGGATGCGGCTCTGTGTCTGGTGGCGGAGAGGCTGCGGGCGGTGCTGGGGCCCCACGACTTCCTGGCCCGCTATGGCGGCGATGAATTCGCCATCCTGATCGGCCTGGAGGAGCTGGCCCCGGGCACCGATCTACGCAGCGAGGCCCATGGCTTGGCCACCCGCATCGCGCGAAGCTTCGACAGCCTGGCGCGGCTGCAGGAGATCGAGGTGGATCTCAACATCAGCATCGGCGTGAACGTGGTGAACCCCGCCGAATCCGATTCGGCGATGGCGATGAAACGCTCCGATATCGCGATGTATCGGGCCAAGCAGCTGGGCCATACCCGGATTGCCATCTTCGATGTGGACGATGGCGCCGTTCAGCTGGACAACTACTACCTGTTTGTGGATCTGATGGCGGCGATCCGTGACAGGGGATTGCGGGTGGAGTTTCAGCCGATCGTGGATTGCGGTCTGGCCCTGCACAGCGTGGAGGCACTGGCCCGCTGGGACCACCCGCGGCTGGGTGCGATCGCACCGGATGTGTTCCTGGATCTGGCCGAGAACCATCGCCGCATGAACATCCTCGGCGATGAGCTGATCCGCCTCTCGCTGCAGGGGTTTCGGGAGTTGAAGGCCCATTTCCCCGGGCTGCGGCTGTCGCTCAATCTCTCCCCATCCAAGCTTTCCGATCCCGGCCTGGTGAGCCGATTGCGTCATCACCTCAGCCAGTTCGACATTGATCCCCACGCTCTCACCGTGGAGCTCACCGAGCGGTCGGTGCTGATGTCCAACGAAGCGGTGAAGGCCAATCTCGCCGGCCTGCGTGACCTGGGGACTCGCCTGTCTCTCGATGACTTCGGCACCGGGTATTCATCCTTGAGCTTGCTGCAGTCTCTCCAACCGGACGAACTGAAGATTGATAAGTCGTTTGTGATGGCGGCAGAGAAGGATGTGTTCGCCCACCAGATTGTGATCCTGGTGGTGCAGATGGCCAAACGGATGGGGCTGGAAATCGTGGCCGAAGGGGTCGACAATGAACGCAGCGTACTGCTGCTTCAGCAGTTGGGCGTTGCCTACTTCCAGGGTTATTACTATTGCCGCCCGCATTCAGCCGCCGAGCTGATTCGTCTCGCCCAGGAGCGCAGCGTCTCCCGCCTGATCCGCCCCGGCTCCGCAGCGGATTGAGAGCGTCAATTCCTCGGTGATCACCTCGAAACCAGTGAGCTGATGCGCCCCGAAGGAGCGGAGGAAGGGCACATCGGCGGCATCGCGTCCGCGGGCGATCAGCACCCTGCCGCAGCGGGGGATGTTGTGCCGTGCATCAAAGACATACCAGCGATCGGTGAGGAACACCTCAAACCAGGCGGAGAAATCAACCGGAGCCTCCCCCTGGGGGATGCCGGTGTAGCCGAGGTAGCCGGTGCAATAGCGGGCGGGGATATTGAGGCAGCGGCACAGGGTGATCGCCAGGTGCGCATAGTCGCGGCAGACCCCAGCCCCCTCGGCGAGGGCATCGCTGGCGCGCTTTTCCGGGGTCACGGCTGCGTAATCAAAACGGATCTGCTCGTGCACCCAGTCACAGATGGCCTGCACCAGGGGCCAGCCGCGGGGGATTGCCGCGAAGCGGCTCCAGGCCAGATCCATCAGGGCGGCGGTATCGCAATAGGTGCTGGCGTTGAGGAAGCGGTAGGTGTCGATCGGCAGGGCTTCGATCCGGCAGGGGCCCACCGTGGCGCGCACCGGATCGGTCTCGTCCGGGCAGTGGATGGTGGCGGCGTAGTGGAGGCTGGTGCGGCCTGGGGGGGCCAGCAGGCGGCACCAGCGGTTGCCCGCCTGATCGGCCAGCACCTCATAGGCGCGATCGGGCTGGACCTGCAGTTGCTCCGGGGATTCAAGATCCGCAACCAGGCTGCTGTGGGGATGCACGAGCGCCAGCAAGGGCGTGGCCGTGTCGCAGTGGAATTCAATCTGGCAACCGATGCGCAGATGCACAGGAAACGGCCGTGGTGTCTTGATCCTGTCGCCGCAGAGGCCGATCTGCTGTGCTCACAACGCCCACAACAGCAAGTGCTGATGCCGCGCTGCTACAGGGGGTGTGACGGCCGGGGGCATTGGCTTCTGTGAGTGCTTGCGCTCCTGCAGTTGCCCCCCGTGGTCATGGTTTCTCCCTCAATCTCCCCCCCAGCGCCAGGCGCTGCCTCTGCGGCGAAGGCTGCCTCTGCGGCGAAGGTCTCGCCGGAAGAGAAGTTGGTGGCTTCCCTGATTGCCCAGCTGGAGGCGGGCACCACTCCCTGGCGCAAGGAGTGGGACAACGCCGCTGGCGGGCACCACGTGAATCTGCTCTCGGGTCGCCGCTACAGCGGTGCCAATCCGGTGCTGCTCACCCTGGGCATGCATCTGCGGGGCTCAGCCTTGCCCTATTGGTGCGGCTTTGCGGAGGCCAAGGCCCTGGGGCTCGTTCCCCGTAAGGGAAGCAAGGCCGTGCATGTGTTGCGGCCCCAGGTACATCAGCGGGAAGAAGACCAGCTGGGTGAGGCTGCTGGCCGCAGCTGGGTGAGCTACAGACCTGTGGCGGTCTTCAATGCCGCGGATCTCGTGGGGCCGGCTCTGCAGGAGCTGATCCACAGGCGCCGGCAGGCCGAAGGGCTGAAGCAGCGGCCCGAGCCCGAGCGACTGGCCGCCGCCGAGGCGGTGCTCAGCGGCTGGCCGGTGCCGGTGCGCTTCGGCGGTGATCGGGCCTGTTACCTGCCGGCGCTGGATCGGATCCAGCTCCCCGATCGCGGCGCCTTCCATTCGGCGGCGGCTTTGTATTCCACCTGGGCCCATGAAGCGATTCATTCCTCCGGCCACAGCTCCCGGCTGGCCCGGGATCTCTCCGGCGGCATGGGGGAAGGCGGGGATGGCGGCCGGGCCTATGCCCGCGAGGAGCTGGTGGCCGAGCTGGGGGCGGTGTTGCTCGGGGATCGCCTCGAGATCGGCAGTGCCATGGCCAATCACGCCGCCTATCTGGGCCATTGGATCGAGCTGCTGCGCGCCTCACCGCGGATGCTGCTGCAGGTGCTCAGCGATGCCCGCAAGGCCGCCGATCTGATCTTCCCCGAGCCATCGTCAGCGGAATGACCTCAATGGTGATGGCGGTGATGGGCATCACTGCCATGGGGATGGGCATGGGCCGTTGCGTCATGGTCGTGTTCATGGGCATGCCAGTAAGGCCGATCGCGGCGAATCTCCGCGCTCTCCTCCTCGCTGTGGCCGTGGTCGTGGTGGGGATCGCCATGGCGTGGCTCATGGCGTGGGTCATGGCGATGACGGTGGGCGTGCCGCAGCGGTTCGTGGTGATGCCAGTGGCTGTGCTGCTCACCGAGCAGAAGCGCCACGCCGAGGACCATCAGGGCGGCGGCGGCAGCCAGGGCCGCCGTTGGGGCTTCCCCCAACACCAGAACGGCGAACAGAGCACCCACGAAGGGGGCGCTGGCGAAGATCACCGCTTCCCGCGCCGCACCCAGTGCCCTCAGGGCCAGCAGATCCAGCCAGATCGAAAGGCCGTAGCCCAGCGCTCCGATCACCAGCAGCGCCGCGATCACCGGTGCTGCTGGGAAGGGGTGCCCCAGCAGCACGGCCCCCGCGAGCATCGGCAGGCCGGCGCCGATCGCCTTGATCGAGGCGATCTGCATCGGATCGCGCAGGCTCAGGCGTTGGCTGATGTTGTTGTCGATCCCCCAGGCCAGCGTGGCGAGGGCGATCAGGCCGGCGCCCTGCCAGTTGGCTCCGCTGAGGGAGCCCTGGGACAGCACCACGGCACCGGCGATGGTGAGCAACGCCGCCAGCAGCGCGCGGCGGCCCAGGTGTTCGCCGCCCACCACCACGGCGATCAATAGGGTGAACACCGCTTCCAGGTTGAGCAGCAGGGAGCTGGAGGCCGCCGGTAGGTGCGCCAGGCCGAACACCAAGGCCACCGGTGCGACCACCCCGCCGAGCAGGGTGAGGAGCGCCAGCCCTGGCCAGTCGGCCCGTTGCAGGGGGGTCTCCTGAGCCTTGCGGGGCTGGGCCAGGCGCAGCAGCAGCAGACCCAGGCTGGCCCCGGCGTAGAGCAGGCCGGCGATGCTGAGGGCCGAGCCATCGGCCGTGAACAGGCTGATCAGCGGTGCGCTGCAGCCGAACAACAGGGCGGCGGCCAGGGCGGCCAGCTGACCATGGCGCTGATTCATGGCAGGAGGGTGGTCAGGTGCCGTCCACATTCTTCATCGGCTTCCAGCCGGCCGGCATGGCAGCCGGCTCAGAAGCCTGAGCCCGGTCCACCCAGCGCAGCACTGCCTCGGCTGTGGCGATCGCTTCGCGGGCGTCCTCCGGGTCGAAGAGGTCCAGGGGCGGCGTGTCGTCGAGCGGGTAATGGCTGGACACCGTCATCCGGGTCAGCGCCCGCAGGGGCAGAGCCGCCAGGGGCTCGCCGTTCACCCCCTGCGTGATCAGCACAGTCAGCAGTCGATTCAGCACATGGGTGTGGGGCGGTTCCTGGCCCAGCTCCACAATCGCCCCCTTCAATGCCTTCTCCGCAGCTTGGGCCGCGAAGAAACAGGCCTGGGGACGCGCCTGGCTCATGGCTCCGGATGCAGCTGCAGCCGCTCCCGCAGCTGGCGCAGCCGGCTCTCGCGCTCGCTCTGGCGCAACCGCTCGAACGTGCTGAGAGGGGGAATCATCCTCTCAGCCTAGGCATCGGGATCAGGTCAGAGGTAGCGATGATGAACGGAGTGTCAGGGCCAGGCCCCGACAAGCCCAGAACCCGAGAGCCCCGTGCTGACAACAACCTTCGCTGAGTTTGCACAACGGGCCGATTATTCGCTGCTGGATTCCCTGCAGGCCGATCCTCAGGCCACCGGCGATGGTCACGATCACCGGCCCCGCCAGGTGTTCTCCGGGCATTACGTGCCGGTGACGCCCACGCCGCTTGCCGCGCCGGAACTCGTGGCGCACAGCAGCACCCTCTTCCAGGAGCTGGGGCTGAGCGAGGCGCTGACCCACGACGAGCAGTTTCTGCGGCTGTTTTCCGGCGACATCAGCGTGGCGCGGCAGCCGATGCGGCCCTATGGCTGGGCCACCGGCTATGCGCTATCGATCTATGGCACCGAATACATCCAGCAGTGCCCGTTCGGCACCGGCAATGGCTACGGCGATGGCCGGGCCATGTCCGTGTTCGAGGGCGTGTTCAACGGCCGGCGTTGGGAGATGCAACTCAAGGGCGGGGGGCCGACGCCCTACTGCCGCGGCGCCGATGGTCGCGCCGTGCTCCGCTCCAGCGTGCGCGAGTTTCTGGCGCAGGAGTTGATGCACGCCCTGGGGGTTCCCACCTCCCGCTCGCTGACGCTCCTGATGTCGCGAGCGGAAACGGTGCGCCGGCCCTGGTATTCGCCGAACTCCCGTTCGTTTGATCCCGACATAGTGGTAGACAATCCTGCGGCGATCACAACCCGGGTGGCGCCGTCGTTTCTGCGGGTCGGCCAGCTGGAGCTGTTTGCGCGGCGCGCGCGCAGCGATGCGCATCCGGGGGCGCTGCAGGAGCTGCAGATGATCACAGCGCACCTGATCGAGCGGAACTATCGGCTGGAGATTGACCCAACTCTGGCGTTCAGCGAGCAGGTGGTGGAGCTGGCGGAGTTGTTTCGCGCACGGCTCACCACCCTGGTCGCCAACTGGATGCGTGTTGGCTACTGCCAGGGCAATTTCAACAGCGACAACTGCGCCGCCGGTGGCTTCACCCTCGACTACGGCCCCTTCGGCTTCATGGAACTGTTTGATCCCGGATTTCAGCCCTGGACCGGTGGCGGCGAGCATTTCTGCTTCTTCAACCAACCGTTGGCGGCTGAAGCCAACTTCCACATGTTCTGGACAGCCCTGCGGCCGCTGCTTGAGGGCAATACCGAGGCATTGGCAAGGCTCGATCAGATCCGTGAGGGCTTCGCCGAAGCGATGCAGCAGCAGCTCGAGGCGATGTGGGCCCGCAAGCTCGGCCTGAGCCGCTACGACGCCGACCTGGTGAACGAGCTGCTGCAGCTCTTGGTGCTCTCCAGGGCCGACTACACGATCGTCTTCCGCCGGCTGTCGGCTATTGCTGCTGACCCTGCTGCTGAGATCGCAGCGCAGCTCTCAGCCCTCAAAGAGAGCTTCTACCAGACCAGTTCCGAAGAGCTCGATGGGCAATGGACCCGTTGGCTGGGACGCTGGCGCGATCAGATCACGGCCAACGGCGACCCCAGCGAGATATCTGCCGCGATGCAACGCACCAACCCGGCGATCACCTGGCGCGAATGGCTGATCGCTCCGGCCTATGAACAGGCCGGGCAAGGAGACACCACCCTGATCCAGGAGCTGCAGGAGCTGTTCCGCCATCCCTATGACGCGCCATCACCAGAGCTGGCGGCGACCTACGACCGCCTGAAGCCCCGGGACTTCTTCAACGCCGGTGGCGTGTCGCACTACAGCTGTTCGTCGTGAGCAGGCACGTCCTGGCGGACGCCCAAAGACCCAGCTCACTCCCCGAGCAGATGCAGGCTCAGCTGCCGGAGCTGGGCCTGGGCCCGATGCTCCCAGAGATAGACGGCCTGCCAGGTGCCGATCACCAACCGCCCGCCCCGGAACGGCAGGGCGAGGGTGGTGCAGGTGAGGGCCGTGCGGATGTGGGCGGGCATGTCATCCGGGCCCTCGTCGTCGTGGCGATAGGGGCGCAGTTCGCCCCGGCCGCTGATCGGTCGCACCCCCTCCTGGGGCACCAGGGCCTGGAGGTAGGCGGCCAGATCCAGCAGCACCCGCGGATCGGCGTTCTCGTTGATGGTGAGCGAACAGGAGGTGTGCAGACAGGCCAGGTTGGCCAGGCCGGTGGCCAACCCGCTGGCCCCGATCTCCCGGTTGAGGGCGGCGGTGATGTCGGTGAAGCCTTCGCCCCGGGTGTGGAGGCTGAGCTGGTGGAGGCTCTGGCGCAACATCGCCGCATCGGCAGGGCTGTTCTCCATAGCATCACTCCATAAGCACCACTCCATGGAGAACCAGGCGGCGATAGGCGGGGTACCAGAGGGAAGGCCCGCCGCCGCCACCGCGGAGAGCCGGTGCCAGATCTGAACGGCATGCCGCCGGCCCAGGGGCCGGATCTGGTGGTGGTGGGCAGCGGACTGGGGGGGCTCTGCGCCGCCGCCATGGCCGCCCGCCATGGCCTCGAGGTGCTGGTGCTCGAAGCCCACGACCAGCCCGGCGGCGCGGCCCATGGCTTCCAACGCCAGGGCTTTGCCTTTGAATCCGGGCCCTCCCTCTGGAGCGGTCTGGGGAGCTGGCCCAGCAGCAACCCCCTGGCCCAGGTGCTGCGGGCGATCGGGGAGGAGGTGCCGGTGCACCGCTACCACGAGTGGGGGCTGCTGCTGCCCGAGGGCCAGTTGCAGGTGGGTGTGGGCCTGGAGCCCTTCCTGGCCGTGGTGCGCGACCTGCGCGGAGCCGCCGCCGCCGACGAATGGGCCCGCTTCATGCAGGTCCTGCAGCCCTTCTGCGCCGCCGCCCGCTCCCTGCCGCTGCTGGCCCTGCGGCCGGGGCTGGGCACGGCGGCTGTCCTCGGCGGCCAGGGTCTGGGGCTGCTCGCCCAGGCGGGCCGGCTGGGCCAGCTGGGGGGTGCCTTCGGACCGCTCGCCCGCCGCCACCTGCGCGATCCCTTCCTGCTCCACTGGGTGGAGCTGCTCTGCTTCCTGATCTCCGGGCTGGGGATGGAGCAGACCAGCGCCGCGGCGATGGCCACCCTGTTCGGCGAGTGGTTCGAGCCCGACGCCGCTCTGGACTACCCGATCGGTGGCAGCCCCGCGGTGGTGGCGGCCCTGGTGCGCGGCCTGGAGCGCCACGGCGGCCGGCTTCAGTGCCGCTCCCCGGTGGCGGAGATCCTGGTGGAAGGCGGCAGGGCCTGCGGGGTACGGCTCACCGGGGGCGAGCGCGTGGGTGCTCGGTTGGGCGTGATCGCCAACCTCAGCCCCTGGGATCTGCCGGCCCTGCTCAGCGAAGCCGCCATGCCTGCCCGCTGGCGTTCTCGCCTGCAGGCCACCCCGGCCTGCGCCAGCTTCCTGCACTGGCACCTGGGCCTGCGCGGCGACGACCTGGCTGAGCTGCCGATCCATCACGTCTGGGTGGGCGACTGGCAGCGGGGCATCGGCGCCGAACGCAACATGGTGGTGCTGTCGATGCCATCACTGCTGGATTCCTCCCTGGCGCCTCCGGGGCATCAGGTGCTGCATGGCTACACCCCCGCCAACGAACCCTGGGAGCTCTGGAGCGAACTGGAGCGGGGCAGTGCCGATTACAAGCGCCTCAAGCAGGAGCGCTGCTCGGTGTTCCACCAGGTGTTCGATGGCGTGCTGCCCGACTGGCGGGAGCGGGTGGTGATCGAGCTGCAGGGCACGCCCCTCACCCACCGCCACTTCCTGCGGTTGCACCAGGGCAGCTACGGCCCGGCCTGGCCCGCCGATCGGGGGCCATTTCCCGGTGGCGGCACTCCGGTACAGGGGCTGGTGCTCTGCGGCGCCGGGGTGTTCCCCGGTATCGGCGTGCCGCCGGCGGCCGTGAGCGGCGCCATGGCGGCCCACCACTTCGTGGATGCCCGCCGCCAGCGGCTGCTGCTGCAGGAGACGGGCATCCTGGGCGGCCTGAGCTAAGCAGATAGGTCAACGATTAAGTTGTGGAAGGATCGTTATTCAGCATTTCCAGAAGGCAGCTTCGAAGGCTGGGGACAATCCGGCGCAAATCCGGAATGGCGTTGACCAAGTTGGGATCAGCTTCCGAAGCTCGTTTCAGGGCTTCTCCGATAATCTCGAACTTACGTTCCACGGCTGATTGGATCAGTTCATAGTTGAGGTATTGATCCAGCGTGGAATTCGCGATGAACCGCTCGATCGACTCGATGGCCGTGAATGCGTCAAACAGACGTTTCGGGCCTCCGTTTGCATGTCAGCGTTCCAGGAGAAGCCGGCGAGATGCGTCCACGTCTTTGCGGAAATAGGGATTGTGGATCATGGATTCCGTCAATAGATCCACCGGACGGCCGAAGAGAGCTTCCAATTCATCCGCGAAGTCACAGAAGCGCCGGGCATAGCCCGGTTCTTTTTGGCCCTTCATCTGCACGATGAAGTCCAAGTCACTGCTGGCAGGGTCAAACAGGCCCTTCGCCGCCGAGCCGAACACTTCAAGCCGATCGACCCCGTAGCGGTCGCAGAGGTGCCTGAGCGGTTCCAGCCGGTCGATCAGCAAGGGCAGAAGCGGGGCAGCCGTATTCATGGGTCCACGCTAACGGAGCCCTTAGGCATGCCAGAGCACCGCCAGGGCCTGATCGAGGGGCCGCCACAGGCGGCCGGTGCCGAAATCCGGCTCCAACCCTGCCGTTGTTGATCCTCTGCTGGATCCGAGGACTCTCCTGCTGCCCACCAACCCGGCTCCTGCTGCAGCGTGCCGAGAGGATCGTGGCCTGTCCTGCGAAGCTTCGCGATGATGAGCCTATGACCACCACGCCGACCCCTCTGGTGACCCGCGAGGCCCTGCTGGCCTTTACGCAGCAGTTGGTGGAGCACTACGCACCCGAAAGGGTGATTTTGTTCGGTTCCTTGGCCCGTGGTGAGGCGCGCTGGGATTCTGATGCCGACATC
>Ga0164292_10002109_pt1 | contig 16224 bp, 24 predicted proteins | sample GEODES117metaG_FD_111486 | JGI IMG/M metagenome (GOLD analysis project Ga0164292, IMG submission 111486) | Eutrophic lake water microbial communities from Lake Mendota, Wisconsin, USA - GEODES117 metaG | ecosystem: Environmental > Aquatic > Freshwater > Lake | place: USA: Lake Mendota...
CTGACCTAGCCTTTGCGCCCGGCACGATCAATATCGGCACCGGGGCTGTGACCACCGCCAAGCTGGCCGACTCCTCGTCAACCACCACCGGAGTCACCTACGCCAAGATCCAACACGTCACCGATGCTCGTCTGATCGGTCGCTCTGCTGGCACCAACGGCGTCGCCCAGGAGATCACGGTCGGGTCCGGGCTGTCACTGGCCAGCGGTGCGCTGACCAACGGCATCCTGCGGTATACGACGGCGCTGAAGGATATCCCTGGTGCTGGAGATGCGAGCCAAACAGTGCAATGGAAGACCAGCCTGACTGAGCTTCCGGCTGTCGTTTCATCGACGCTGCCTCAGTTCATTCGTGTGGTGCTGCGTTGCAAGACCAACGACGGCGACTTTGTTGTAGGCAATGAGCTGGACGTTACCAGCGTTGTGATGGATCAGGCTTGGAACAACGGCTATTTGGAGTCTGTTTATCCGATCAATGTCTGCACTGGGATGGAGTCTGCCAGCACGACAAACATTTTCTTGAACGTGTTTTTCGCAAAGCAAGATCCAGGGAACCGTGCTTGGAATCCTGCTGTTAATGGAGCAAGTAATGCTTTCTCTCAGATCACATACCTCAACAGCACTGGCTCGCGTGTTGTTCTCACCCGTGCCAACTGGCAGGTGCGTGCCTATCTGATGTACGCCTCGACCTGGGCATGATCCCTGCCATCACAGACTACCTGCTGCACAAGCTCCCGGACAGCTTCAAGGGCTGGACCCGCGAGGCCGTCGAGGACTACGTCATGTTCCATGCGGAGCAGGGCACGCTCAAGATCGCCACCCAGGACGACCATGTGGTCGGTGTGCTGGTAGGTTGGCGCCAGACGGGTCCAGAGCCTAAGGCCTGGGAGTGGCAGCATTCCGACCCCAATGGCGACCACTGGTACTGGCATCAATTCGCCGCGGATTGCGCGGTATTCGCCATGGCGGTGGCGGCTAAGTTCTTCCATGACCGACCGGAGGCTGCAATCCTCCCGGCTATCGGCTATCGCAACGGCAAACTGACCACCTACAAGAAAGGCTCGATGCCGATCTACCGGGTGGCCTCCAAAATGATATGACAGTCGAAGCACCTCCAGCACGCAACTACGCCCAGGAAACTCGGGAAACACTCCGAAACCAAATTGATTTGGCACCGGAGAAGTACGCCGCGGAGGCACAGTTCGCGCCCAAGTATCAGGCGCTGAACATTGATATGCTCAAGCAGGCAACTCCTGAGTTGCTGCGTCTGTACGAAGAGCAGATTGCGCCAGCAATGGGGCGCACCGAGGCTGCCAGCCGTGCATCTTCCCGGGCTGGCGACATTGCTGATATTGCCAAGCTCGGGCCTCAAGCCCGTGCTGCCATCCAAGGCTTTGCCCCGGAGCAGACCCGCATTGCCGACATCCTTGCCCAGAACGCGACCTCTAATCTCCTTGCCGGCTCCCGGCTAACCCCGGAGCAGCAGCGGATGGCGCAGCAGCAGGCCCGCGTAGCCTCTTCGGCCCGTGGCATGGCCCAGGGACCCAATGCCGCGCTGCAAGAAGCCCTGCGCTCCCAGATGATCGGTGCCGGCCTCCAACAGCAGCGCCAGCAGCAGGCCATGGGCGCACTGCAGGCCGGTCAGGGCGTGTATGGAGACGTGTTCCAGCAGGTCTTGGGACGGCCTTCTCAGGCCTTTGCAGGATCTCAGGGATTTGTAGGCCAGGCCTCGGGCTTCAACCCCGGACAGCTCTTCAACCCGGAGAGCGCCTACGCATCCAACATCTACGCAGGCAACCAGCAGGCCATTGGCGCTGCTCGGGCTGCCGGTGCATCCGCTACATCCGGCTTGATCGGTGGCGGCCTCGGTGCTTTAGGAAGCATCGGTGGTGGATTGTTCAGTGGTGCTGGCTCTGCTGGCGGTTTCGGCAAACTCTTCGGAGGCTAATCTATGGCGACTTACAGCTACTCAGCAGGCTACCAGGGCGGAGGACCTTCCGCCGTGCCTTCCGGCTACATCGAGGCCTACTCGCAGGCCGGGCGCAACATCGGTCAGGGCATCCAGCAGATCGGCAATGCCATCGGCGAGTCGTTGCAGCGGTACGGGCAGAACAAGGCTGAGAACGAGTTCCTGACGTCACGCCTTGAGTCGCTGGCCCCGTATCTGAACACCGTTGCCCAAAGCGGCAACATCATGGACAAGAACAGCGCGGAGTCGAAGCTGCTCGGCGACATCGAGAAGTTCTCGTCGATGTCCATCCCGCAAAAGAAGGCCACGCTGCTCAATGCAGAGTTCTTCTTGGATCGGGCTGATAAGCAGCGTGCGCGGGAGCTTTCCGACGAGGCGACTCGCCAGCAGTTACAGCTCGGTGCGTTGCAGTTGGATGACGCTATCAATAAGCGTAAACAGCAGAACATTCTCACTGAGGCTATCCGGTACGGCATAGAACAGCCCACAACGACCACGCAGACGCAGCAGGTCACCGACACAATTGAGTTTCCGCCAATGCCGGGCGTATCGACTCCTGCCGTTCAGGCTACGCCATCACAGGCCGAGGCTACTGCAGCCCGATACTTCATGGGCCAATACGGTCAGGCTGCTCAGGATCTTGCCAGATACGGCACAGACCTCGGACGACAGGCAGAGGCACTGAATGTCTCTTCAGCAGTTGCTCCAAAACCCGCAAGCACCGCATACGAAATATTCGGTGCCGCATTTCAGGGGCTTGGATCTCCTCTTTCAATTCCTCCGACTGGGATTTCCAGGCCGAATTACGAGAACCAGATTCAAGCCGCTGCCCGCGCTGAGGAAAACACCCGTCTCAAGCAGCAGCAGCTTGCTGAGTCTCAAGCGGCTATTCAGCAGGCCGGGATCATGTCGCGCTCCCCTGCGTTGCAGACGATTGCGCCGCGTATGCTGCAGCCCGAACAGCAGGCGCAGCCTATCCAGCAACCTCCTCAGACCATTACGCGCAATATTTCGACGCAGGTTCCGATTAGCTATGAGGATCAGTCCAGGAGACTTACGCAGTACCTGATACAGCAAGGAGCAACCCCGGAGACGATTTCAATGGTTCCGCAAATCCTTGAGAGGGTTGGTCAGCGCAGGCCGACTACCATTGAACAGGTTGGAGGTATTGGGTCTGTCGTAAGATTCGGAGACAAGGAGCAGTTCGTTCCTGCAAAGGAAGCGAATCTGGAGAACATCCTAAAGGTGCGCGGTCTCACCGTCGATTTCCCTGAGTTCAAGGGCACCGCTCCCACAGAGGCTGAGGCCGCCAAGTTCCGCGATCAGTATTCCAACGTGCTTGAAAGTCGACAGGCAATTGCTGACCTGTTGGAAATTGCAAAAATGGGTACTGCTATGCAGCAGACTCCCGAGGTGAGGGCGAAAGCTAACTCATTGGCCACAGGTCTTCGCGGAGTTGAGCGTATCAACATCATTGGTCCTGGAACCATAACTCCTGAGGATTTCAAGCTGTTGGAAAGCGTGATTCCGAATCCGACCGCAATCTTCTCGCTGAAGAAGTCGAACATTCAGGCGTTTGAAACCATGCTTCAAAAGTCAGCGAGGGCTATTGAATCGAAGGCAAAGGCTATTGGTCTTAAGGTGGTTCAACCTGAACAACAATCTGTTGCTGGGCCTTCTGGTAGTTTTCTTAAATGGAACCCGGTTTCCCAAAAGCTCGAATAATCTATGCCATATCAGGTGCAGGTCGGTGCTCAGGTTGTCGAGTTCCCTGACTCGGTCAGCCAAAACGAAGCGCAACGCATTCTTGCCGACCAGTTCCCGGCAACCGGCGAGGACATCTCGCTGGCCATGCAGGACCCTGCTTTCAAGCCAACGCAGCAGGATTACCTCAAGTACGAGGAGTACTAAGAACAAGCAGACCGACTGGGTCAACACTGCCGCCCAAGCCGCTGATGCTGCCATTGGAATGATCGGTGGCGCTGTTTCTGAAGGCGCTCAAGGCGCTGCAGCAAACCCACTGAACTACCTAGAGGGATTTGCTCAAGGCACTCGCCAGCTTTACGGATTGGCCGCTCAATCTCAGGACCCGGCCTCGCCGCTCTTCAAGTTCAAGGACCTCGTCGCAGGCACCGGCACACCGGAGTCCCGCTACCAGCAGTTCCTCGAGGCCCGTGACTTCGCCAATACCACGGCCCGCCTGGAGCGAGGTGAAGAAGGACTTGTTGTTCCGCCTGAGTACACCAATCCGGAGTACGTACAGGGAGTCTCAATGATTCTCGACCCGACGCTGTTCGTGCCCGGCGTTGGTGAAATCCTAGGCGCAGGCAAACTCGCCACCCGTGCTGTCGGTAAAGGCACCCAGCTCGCAGGACGTGCCGTTGCCGGCGCTGCAAGGCCTCTGGAGCGCTTTGCCGGTGCTGCCGAGCGTATGACAGCGGAAGCGATTGGAATGACGCCAGAAGCGCTTCGCACCGCTGCTTCCACAGCCGGTGTTGCCGGCGCTCTTGGAATTGCTCCGGAGGCCGCTGCCTTCGCTGCCATACCTGCCGGTATCCGTACCGCACGCGAGGCCGGTGAGGCACTGGCAATGGCCGGCGAGAACCTGATGACCCAGCCTTCGCGCATCGGGCCTTTGGAGGCTATCGGCGCTGCCCCGGGGGCCAACCTGCGCCAGCGTATGCTCGGTGTGGTCGGGCAGTACGGCGGTGACGCTGCATTGGATGCCTCACTCAGGGGGCTTGCCGGAGGAATCGAAGGCGGAGTGATTGGTACAGGCTTGGGCTATTTGTCCGGAGGTGAAGAGGGGGCCGCTGCAGGCTTAGGTGCTGGCGGTGTGCAGGGCGCTGCCGGTGCTATCGGTGGCCGTGCCTACCAGAAGCTCACCGGCAAGGCTGCCGCGGAAGCCCGTGCCGGCGACCTCGGGCGCTTCATCGACGCCCAGCAGGATCCGACGACCAAGGCGCTGTTTGAGCGTGTCAGAGACCAACACGGCGTCGATACCGCATCGGCACTGATGGACGTCGAAGGACTGGTCAAAGGTCGGTTTGGCGATGTTGACGTAAAGTACCTTTCAGACACTGACTTCGTTGATCAGTACAAGGGCCGTGCCCGTGGCGTGCAGGTTGAGATTGGAGACCGCCCGACCATTGTCATCAATGCCGACATCCTCGGAAAAGGCAAAGGCGACAGCTCCCTCTACACGCTGGGCCACGAGCTGTTCCATGCTCTCGAAAAGAGCGAGCAGCTCGCAGGCGGTGCAACTGAGATCAAGAACGCTCTTGTCGGACGCTGGATTCAGGAAGGCGACACCATCCGCAAGCTGGCCGAGGGCGCTTTCAATGACGCCGAGATTGAGGCTCGGTTCAACGAGTACCGAGACAAGCTGTCCGCAGGCAGTCCGCAGCGTGCAGCAGAACTTGCTCAGTTCGACACGATCAACAAGAAGGCCGACTACATTGCCTCGGAGCTGGCTGCTGAACACTTCGCAGCACTGATTGCTGGTCAGAAGCCGGACGCAATGCTGAAAGGCTTCTCAGGCCTCACCAGACAGCTTTTGGATGCCGCACTGACGCAGAACGCCAGCAAGGCCATCGCAAACGCTGCTGCTTCGATTGAGCGCACCTTCGGCGTGAAGCCGACTGACTCGGTGCTGTTCCCTGATCTGAAGCAGGCATCTCCCCAGGTGAACGCCATGTTGCGTGACCTGGTGCGTGCCCGTCGCAAGCTGGACGAGAAGATCATGCTCGATGACAGCCGCGGTGGCCGCGTGCTGAAGCCGGAGGACATTTCCAACCCGTTGGCAGCCAAGGAACTGGTCGACCTTGGATTGGCTGAACGGATGCCCGATGGCAGCATCAGGAACCTTTCCAGCGAAGAGATCCGAGCGCGTGACGACAGAGATGTCACGTCGCTACGGTCGATTGTTGAAAAAGTGCCCGGTGCTCGGCTTGTTGATGGAGAAGTGCTTGGCAGGTACAGCCCAGAGCAACTTAGTGCCATTGAGCAGTCGCAGACGATTAGCTCCCGGATGAAGGACTTAATCCGAGGCACCAATCTGGCAATTGAGAACGGCAACAGCCTGTTCGTCACCTACTTCGCCGCACTTCGACGAGTGAGGAACAAGCTCACCAAGAAGTACTCTCCGAAGTACGACAGTGGCATCCGTGTCAGCGAGCGCGAGTTCTCTCCGTACAGCTTCAAGATCACAAAGGCTGACAACCCGGTGGTCAACGCCATCGACATCACCAAGGTCAGAAACGAACTCAGCAAGCTGCTGAAGAAGGATGGCAGCATTGGAGGCCTGTGGAACAACACCGATGGGTTTATGACCGATCTGGCGAGGTACTTTACCAACCTCGACCAGAGAGAAGGTGCCCGTCGTTCCGCTGAGATATTCGGAGTCGAGAAGGCAAAGTTCCTTGGCGACTTTGTTGGCGCTGCTGAGAAAGGCGGAAGCAAGTTCGTTCGCAGTTTCCGGCTGGATCGTGTTGGCTCGATGTCTCCGATGGACTTCAAGGCGAAGTTCTCCGAGGAAGCCTACCAGCTCTCGAAGCAGCGCTGGATGCCCGCCGAGACCATCGGCGACAAGTCGATCATCAACTCCGATGAGGGCTACCGCATTATCAGCGGTGCCAAGCACAAGCTCTACGGTCCCGATGGAAAGCTCATCGGAATCTACGACACCCAAACCCAAGCAGAAAGGAAAGCAGATGCCACTCAAGCAAGGCTACAGCCAGAAGTCGATCAGCAGCAACGTCTCCCGCGAAATGAAGTCCGGCAAACCGCAGAAGCAGGCCGTGGCGATAGCGCTCTCGGTCGCACGCAAGGCCGAGAAGAAGGCCGGCAAGAACTCGGGACGGTTCGACAAGCGGGGGATGTGAGGTTCATGCCATCCAGCCTTACTGCTCGCGATATCAACGCGATTGCGGACGAGGTTGGCGGTGGTGACGTCAAAGGTGGTGCCAAGGCCTTTGGTGCGTTCATGCGGTCGATGCGCGACAAGGGCATCACACTGCGCGACGTTGTCAAATCCTACGGCATCACGCTGTCATCGATTCAGCGCCAGGAGCTGCCTGTTTCTACGATCAAGAAGAACTGGCCGGACGCTCCGTTCACTGAAGGGACCAAGGTGCGACCAGAGGACGCTTTCGCGCAGCTTCTCGGCACTCCTGAAGGGCAACAGTACCTCAATGCCGCAGAGCGCGGCGTGTTTGATGAGCAGGCCGCTGATGCGGTTGTGCAGAAGTTCCGATCTTTCGGCTTCCACAACAAGCTGAAGGAGCAGATGAAGACTGCTGTCGAGCAGTTCTACCCGAAGGCTCAGGAGATCATCGACGCGGTGAACTCGATGCCGACTGACCAGTTCATCGACTACGTCAGGAACAACTTCAAGGGCATCAGTTACGGCAAGGTCGGATTCTGGTCGGGACAACTTGGCCGGGGAGACATCCCGACATTCGACAGCCGTCAGGGCAAGCTCGTTTACGGCAAGGAAGTGCCCGTCACCAAGCAGGTGCTGATGGATCAGAAGGACCGCCTGACTCAGCTTGGAATCAAGGTTCCTGCTGCATTCAAGGACTTTGCGCAAACGCTACTGCACCACGAAGTGTGGGATCGTTTGAACCAATCCGACACAGAGCACGGCCCGATCAAAGAGGCCATGCTCCGCTTCATGCCTTCCGACACCGACTATCTTTCCGCGGTGCAGCAGGGCGACACGGCTGCCGCGCAGCGGATGGTGGATGAGGCGGCGAAGGCGGCGGGGTATACAATCGGTCCTGTCTACCACGGGACGCCTACGGGTGGGTTCAACGTATTCGACAAGCGGATGCGCGGTGAGACATCGGGTGTGTCGCGTCAGGCGTTTTCGTTCACGACCGACAAGAAGGCCGCTGAAAGCTATTCCAAGCGCCTTGGTGACGAGGCTGTGCGATTGGACGCCGGCCTGCGCGTTGCAAACGACGCGATGCGTATATTCGACGAGGACGTAGCAGCGCAGGAATACTTCACCTCTAAGGGGTACTCCTCGGTCGATGATGGAATGCTGCCCGAGTTTGACTGGGGTTCGATTGACGACGTACCAGAGTTCATCAAGGAACTGCGTGGTTACGCCAAAGACCTGAAGCCTATCAACAAAAGGTTGTCCGACAGCTTTATTGAGGCGGCCAAGGTGATGACCTCGACAAAGGCCGTGCCCGAAGTGAAGCGGGTTTTCCTGCGCATTCCTGAAGGGGCTCCCGTATTCCAAGCTACACCGCAAACGCTTGGGCAAGTGATGTCTGGGTTCAGTGCGGAAAATCAACCTACCAAGGCTGGCATTGTCGAATTACCCGGCAACGAGCGTATCTACTACGTCGCAGATTCAAGCCAGGTCAAACTGGTTGATGCGATCACCAAGGACGACGCCGGCAACGTCATCCCGCTTTCGCAGCGGTTCAAGGCTACCTCGGAGGACATCCGGTATATGCCCTCCCCCGACTCCGCCATGCCCGGTGCCTACTCCTTCCCTGGCGGCTACCGAGCCATCCCAGGCAAGGCCAGGGGCTCCCTCCGCCTCTACGGCCCTGCCGGCAGCCTGATCGGCATCGCGGCCAGCCTTGACGAGGCGCAACGCATCATCCGAAAGAAGTCCAAGCAATGAGCTACGATTCACAGACCAGCACGATCCTGATCAACAAGCTGCGCAAGGACGTCGACAGCCTGACGCAGAAGATCGCGCTCATTGAGGACCGCAAGGCCTCGGGCACATCGGGCGGCAATGGCGTTGCTGCGGTGTGGACCAAGCGCGATCTGAACACCGTAGCCAGCGATCCGAGCGGCCTGATCCTCGACCTGGCCAATAGCGAGTTCAAGTTGGCTGCCGGTGCCTACCAGATCCGGGTGATCAGCCCGTTCCACCATACCCGGGAGACCCGAATGCGGGTGTATGACGTCACCAACAGCGTGGTGATCGGATACAGCGCCTCGGACGACGTCACCAACCAGGAGAGCCAGTACCTGCACACCAACGTGCGCATCACGCCGCACAAGGACACGGTGTACCGGCTGGAGTACTACATCACCAGCAGCGGCGCATCGCACCTTGGCACCGACTCCTCGATCACCGGGGTTGATGAGATTTACACGGTCTGCGAGATCACCCGGCTCGACACCGGAGCCACCAAGCCCCTCGGTGCCGGCGGTCTGCAGGGTCCGCAAGGGCCTGCTGGCCCCACCGGCCCTGCCGGACCTGCTGGCCCCACCGGCGGCGGTGTGACCAGTGTCAACGTCTCTGGAGGCCTGACAGGCCTGACGACCTCGGGCGGCCCGATCACCAGCAGCGGCACAATCACGCTGGGAGGGGTTGTAGCCGTGTCGGCAGGCGGAACCGGTGCAACCACTGAGGCGGCTGCCTTGACGAGCCTGGGGGCCTACCCTGCGTCGAATCCGAATGGCTACACGTCGAACACCGGCACGGTGACGTCCTTCGGGTTCACCAATGCCAACGGCGTGAGCGGTACGGTCACCAATGCGACCAGCACGCCCAACCTGACCGTAGCATTGGGTGCCATCACCCCGACCTCGGTGGCTGCCTCGGGCACGGTTACCGGCAGCAACCTGTCGGGCAGCAACACCGGCGACCAGACGATCACGCTGACCGGGGATGTCACCGGGTCTGGCACGGGGTCCTTCGCTTCGACCATTGCCAACAACGCGGTGACCTTCGCCAAGGTGCAGCAGATTGCCACCGACAAGATCCTGGGCCGCGATACCTCGGGCACGGGTGTTGTTGAGGAATTGACCGTCGGCGGCGGTGTGGAGTTCACAGGCTCCGGCGGCATCCAGACCAGTGCGTTCACCGGGGACGTCACCAAGGCTGCCGGTGGTACGGCCCAGACAATCGCCACCAGTGCGGTGACCTACGCCAAGATTCAAGACATCTCGGCCGCCTCGAGACTACTGGGCCGCGGTGCCGGTGCCGGTGCTGGGGTCGCCCAGGAGATCAGCCTAGGCACCGGCCTGTCGATGTCTGGCACCACGCTGTCGTCGACTGCTGCCGGCTCTGTGACGTCGGTCGACGCTTCGGGCGGCACGACAGGCCTGGCCTTCTCGGGCGGCCCTGTGACGACCACAGGCACGCTGACGCTGGCCGGCACGCTGGATGTGGCCAACGGCGGCACCGGAGCGACCACGGCTGCCGGAGCCCTGACCAGCCTTGGGGCCTACCCCAACAGCAACCCGGCCGGGTACACCGCCAACGCCGGCACCGTGACCAACGTGTCGGCCTCGGGCGGTGCCAATATCTCGGTGGCTACCGGCAGCACCACCCCGGTGATCAGCCAGGTGGCGGCCACGACCACGCAGAACGGCTACATGACCTCGGTACAGGCCACCAAGCTCGACGGCATTGCCGCAGGGGCTTCGGTGACGTCTGTGGGCGTGGACGGTGGCACGACAGGCCTGACCACCAGCGGCGGCCCGATCACGTCGTCGGGGACCATTACGCTGGCCGGGACATTGGCTGTGGCCAATGGCGGTACCGGAGCCACCAGCGCAGCCAATGCGCTCACCAACCTCGGAGCCTACCCGGCGAGCAATCCCAGCGGCTACACCAGCAATGCGGGCACGGTGACCAGCGTCAATGTGTCGGGAGGCAGCACCGGGCTCACGACTTCAGGAGGCCCGGTGACGGCCTCTGGCACCATCACCATCGACGGTGTTCTGAGTGTGGCCAATGGAGGCACCAGTAGCACCTCGGCATCCTCGGCCATCTCCTTCCTGGCCGGCGCAACGACCAACGGGCAGTACCTCCGAGGCAACGGCACCGTGGTGCAGATGTCAGCCATCCAGGCCGTCGACCTGCCGCAGATTGCCCTGGGCGGCTCTGCAGTCAGCGGCACGCTCGGCGTGATCAACGGCGGCACAGGCCAGTCCAACGTCTACAGCGACGGCGACCTGCTCATCGGTAAGAGCCTCGGGAGCACGCTTGCCCGGGCAAAGCTCACCGCGGGCGCAAACATCACCATCACCAACGGCTCCGGCACGATCACCATCGCAGCCACAGGCACTGGCACCGGCAACGTGGTGGGACCTGGCAGCGCGACGGATGGCGACTTCGTTTTGTTCGATGGCACCACCGGAAAGCTGATCAAGGGGGCCAGCTACCGGCAGGTGGGCGGGGATATCATTGGGCCGATTGGCGGCAGCTCGATGATCGACGGGTTTGTCTACATCCCGGCCGGCTCCGGGGCTCCGACAGGCACTCCGACCAATGTTTCCGGCACCAATGTCCCGATGTTTTTCCACACCAACAACTCGACCAACACCAACGTGTTGTACATCCACAACGGATTCGCTTGGAAATCGGTTGCTCTAACCTAACCTGAAGGCCCATGAAGCACACCTTCCCCTGCGTCGAATCAATGCGGCGCGTGAACCTCTCCAACGGTCGAGTGGTGCGCGTCTGGCGCGACCGTACCAAGGAGAACCTGTCGGCCTCCTACGACGACGCGGACATCGTGTCGACCTGCATCGCCAATGCCACCAACGACACGCAGCTCCTGGCCGCACTGGCCAAATTGAAGGGCGTGAACGCTGTCGAGCTGGTCGACGCCAACGGCCAGGGCACCGTGGTCTACACCGCCTGGCCGTGACCTACCGCAACCGGACAAACCGGGCGATAGTGGTCGAAATACTGGCCGATACAGCGGAGCTGCGTTTGGGCGAGCTGCGGTGGCCCGTGGTGGTCTACCGCCGGCTCGACAACGGCACGATCTACGTGCGCTCGAGGGCCGAGTTCGAGGCCAAGTTCTGCCCTGAGTGACCCCTGTTTGACCCCTGCAAACATTGGGGTTTCTTCAAAATCTACAGAAAAATGGTTTTCTCTGTAGACTCATGTCTGCCTCTGTGGCAACTTGACTGCCGTCGGTGCAATCAAGTCCAACGCAAAACACCATGAGCAACGCAATACTTCAGGAACAAGAGCACTACGAACACGAGGCCGGTGCCTGCAGTGAACTGCAGAACTGCCTGTTTGAAGCTCGGTTGTCGGTCGCTGACAAGGCAGCCCCTGATCGTGCCAACATCAACCGTGCATTGGCCCTTGGGTTGTTCGTTGTGGTTAAGGAATTCCCGCAGTACTGCAAGGCAACTGATGCTTTCGCTGGTACTTTTACCGCTTTCGTTTGCGCTTATCCGAGCCGTGAGGCTGCAGAAAAGAAGGTCGCCAAGCTGTGCGGACCTTACGACGCCGATTACGATGTCTCTTTCGGAATCATCGCACCATAACACATCTTAGGGCATGGCGGTGCCCATCAAACCGCCCATCCCGCCGGTGAGGAAGTCCGGCACCAGGGGCGCGACTGGCCAACGCGCACAACTCTCCAAACCATGACCATTATCTCCAACCTCATCTCGGCCCTGATCATCGTGGAGTCCTCGGGCAACGATCTTGCCATCGGCGACAACGGACGCGCCATTGGCCCCCTGCAGATCCACCGCGGGGTGGTGCAGGATGTGAACCGGATCACTGGGAGCCACTACCGGCACTCCGAGATGACCAACCGGGTGGCGGCCCGGGCTGTGTGCGAGGCCTACCTGAAGCATTGGGGCAAGGGCAAGACAACCGAGGAGCAGGCCCGGATCTGGAATGGGGGGCCTCAGGGTCACAACAGGAAGAAGGCCACCGAGGCCTATTGGGCAAAGGTGAAGAAGCAATTAAAGCAATGAATCAAATGAAACTAACAGGACACGAAGCGATGCTCGCATGGAATAAAACATTTAAAATGCACCACATACCAAAGTGGCTGAAACCAAAGATCAATGCTACCATTGTTCTTAGGGATTGGAGCAAGTATGACGACAACCGTGTTTTAAGCTATCCACTTTTTGATCACTGGGGATCTGCATGGATAAAACACATACCTGTTATTATAACACAACCATATAACGATGTGCGCAAAGAAGCACTTTGTTTTGCGGAAAGCATGAATCTTAATATTGATATCAAATCAGGTGTTTGGAACGAAGGAACCACTATGTATTGTTTTTGGCTCAAGATGTACGGGAAACTACAATGACCAAACCGAAAACCATCAACGTGACACCCACCACCCACAAGGCCCTGCGAGACTACTGCCTCGCCACCGGCCTCAAACTGCAGGCCGTGGCCGACAAGGCGATTGCCGCCTGGCTGAGAAAGGCTGCCAAGTGACCAGGATACTTGCCATCGACCCTGGCATGAGCGGCGGCCTGGCCTACCTGGGAGCCTCCGGCATCATCCTAAACTCAATGCCGGAGACCGACCAGGACATCAGCATCCTGGTGAGCGACAGGCTGGCGATCTCGGATGTCTGCTATATCGAGAAGGTCGGCGGTTACGTCGGCGGCAAGGGCGCCCCGGGCAGCTCGATGTTCAACTTTGGCTACAACGTCGGCTTCCTGCACGGCCTGATCGCAGCCTCGAAGACCCGGGTGATCGAGGTGCCGCCGCAGCGCTGGCAGAAGACCATCGGGGCCGGCAGCAAAGCCACACACGGCGCCAAATGGAAGAGCCACCTGAAGGGTATTGCTCAGCAGCGACAGCCCCGCCAGGTGATCACACTGAAGACCGCGGACGCTGTGCTGATCCTGGAACACGCCATGATTGCGGAGGGCCTCAAGTGATCACCAAGAAGACAATCACCAGCGCGGTGGCAGCAGGCTGGATCTCATTCCCGGAGCCCAAGGCCCGGGAGCTGTCGAGGAACTGGGCGCAACCTATTGAGGCCTTCGACGGTGAGCTGGCCTACCGGCTGTGGGACAACGGGGCCGACACCGACACCGTGGCCCGGGCCATCGGCTGCAAGCGCCGGTTCGTGGCCCAGATCATCCAACAGCACAAGCGATGAAACCCAAACCCAAACGTCCCGTTGCCAAGATGTTTGTCGTTAGTGACGACACGCACAAGCGACTCAAAGAATACGCAAAGCGCAAAGGCTATAAGCTGCAATACGTAGCAGATGAAGCGGTCAGTGAATATCTAAAGAGACAGGAAGCGAAATGAGCGCATCAATCAACGACGGAGGAAGCGCTTTCCCTTCCCCTCCTAGCCAGCATTCAAATGGTTTCTGCTCCACCGGAGAAGGCATGACCCTGCGCCAGTACGCAGCAATCAAACTACGCGTTCCAGACAGCGGAACGGATTGGCTGGACGACATGATCCGTAAATCGAATCGCGACTACTTTGCGGCGCATGCAATCAACGAAGTGGGGTGGTATGAAAACATGGATAACTCCGCAGCAATGGCATACCTCATCGCCGACGCGATGCTCAAAGCGAGGGATGGAAAATGAAAGACAACATACTAAACAACATGCAAATCCTAGATAAGTTCAGCCTCGATGGCATCGAACCAAACATGATCGAATTGAGGAATCTAAACAAACCAATCCTAACCATCCACGCCGACGGTCGAATCACTGTAGCCGAGCATCTCAAACCCACAGAGACAGCGGCCGAGGTGCTGAAGATCCTGCAGGATATGTGGCTGAGTAATCAGCAGGTTGTGAAGATAAAGGAATTACAAGAGCGCATCAAGCGGCTGGAGGAGGCGGGAAACAATCTACTCTGGAATTTCTGCCCAGAGTACACATCTGATTTAACTCAAGAACAGTCTGATGCTCTGAAGCAATGGAACAAAGCCAAGGAGGCCAAGCCGTGAGAACCTCAACCGAAACACTGATCGCAGCCATGCACATATTGGCAACAGAAATCCAATCCGAGGACGGCGCGGCCAACGCGGCAGTCGCTGAAGCAGGGGAGCGACTAGCGGAACAGCATATGCGCATCGCCCAACTAGAGCAAGAGAACGACGCTCTCCGCGCCGATCTGCTGCTGTGGGAGAATGGAGGGCCGTTGCCATGAACCATCTTGGTAACGCCAACAAAATGGTCAGCGATACCATCCAATGCGAGCGATGCTTCCGAGTGGCTGTCATGTCCAAGAGCGGCAAAACCTACGTCTGCACGATCTGCAAGCATAGGGAGAAGGTGAGGAAGATGTGAACGTCCCAATCGGACCTGCCGCATTCGTGTTCCGCCACAAGAGAACCGGCCAGATTGTCGTCGCACCCAGCGAGCGGTGGCATGAGTACTACGACAACAAAGAGGACTGGGAACACACTGCGAGCGTGAATGCTTGCGGAGCTTTACAGTACATCATCGACGCCAAACCGGCTGAGAGGAACCGATACATTAAGTCGCTTACTACCGAGAAACCATGACCATCGAAGAAATGAGAACCATCGACGCCGTCAAGACTTGGAAGGAATTGGAGGAGGCCCGAGCCAGGATCAAGCACCTGGAGGCAGCACTTCGCAGGATCGCCAACCAAGACTATCGCGGCAACCGCTCGACCGAATCTCAGATCGCTGTTGAGGCGTTGAAACCATGATCACCAAACTGCACGAACTGCCGCCCGACCATCACCTGCGGAACACAGCCATTCAGAACATCGACGTGAGGATTAAGTGCCGGCACAGCGGGACAACCCGGGACCCGCGGACCTGGCGCATCAAGAACGACACCTACAACAGGCTGAACGACACCTGGCAGAACAACTTCGACTTCATCATCCAACCAGCACCATGAGCGAGAACACAGTGGCCAAAAAAATCAAGCAGGGCGACGGCGTCTACTGCATCAGCAAGCAGCAGGCCGGCGCGATCTACAAGGCGGCCCGGGACTACAAGGTCGATGACGTCAGCTACTGGCGGCGCAAGCGGGGAAAGGCCGGCAAGTGATCACCGACCGAGACGTGGCCAAGTGCATGGCCGAGTACGGTGGCGGGTTTGTCAGTCGGCTGGGCAGTGCTGCCCTGGCCGCCGACCCGAGCAATCTGAAGAAACTGCGGGATGCCTTCCCGGACTACTGGGCGAACTACGCCCGGATGGCACAACAACTTTTCGAGGTCGAGAAACAGGCCTCGGTTCAACACAACAACAACAACATAGGTAAGACGATAACATGATAATCAGTGCAACAGGCGGTAAAAAGGACTTCGCGCCGTGCCCCGAGTTTTCGGGCCGGGCGGTGTGCGTGGACGTGACTCCGCTCAAGGAGTACGAGACCGAGTACGGCGTGAAGCAGAAGCTCAAGTTCGCCTTCGAGATCGAACTGCAGGACGACAGCAGGGACCCGGTGCAGCCCTGGGTGGTGTTCACCAAGCCCATGGTGCCCAGCCTGCATGAGAAGGCGGCGCTGACCAAGTTCCTCAAGGACTGGTTCGGCCGGAAG
>Ga0164292_10002111_pt1 | contig 16217 bp, 16 predicted proteins | sample GEODES117metaG_FD_111486 | JGI IMG/M metagenome (GOLD analysis project Ga0164292, IMG submission 111486) | Eutrophic lake water microbial communities from Lake Mendota, Wisconsin, USA - GEODES117 metaG | ecosystem: Environmental > Aquatic > Freshwater > Lake | place: USA: Lake Mendota...
CAGTGGCATATGATTTTGATTATTCCGGGCTGGTGAACGCCGCTGACTATGCAGTCCCTTCCGATATGCTTGGCACCCAGAGCGTAACGGAAAGGGTGTACCGCGGCTTTCCAAGAGAGATCGGAGAATAAAGGGAAATGGCCGATCATTTTATTGCGAAGAAAGTAGCCATTTTCGCCGAGATCAATGGTTCGAAGTTTTTGAACGACCGTTCTAAAAAGGAAATGATCAACTACATCGAAGAGTTTTATAAAGAAATTGCGGACGACAGGAAATTGAAAATATTGTTTATCGACAACGCCCGGATGAACTGACCATAAACCCACCTGACATAAGAAAAGCCTCCTTGCATAGCAAGGAGGCTTTTCTTATTGGAATGATTTTATTTGCCGGCTTCTGCATCAACTACCTCACCGGTAATGGTGATGGCAAAAGGAACATCTGCCCCTTTAACCCTTACATAGATCTCTTTGCTGAAGGGGCCTGCTGTTGCTGCATTGAAACCTGCGGTGATCTTCTCAGATCCGCCTTTTGCAACAGGAGCCTGGGGCCATTTGGGAGTGGTGCAACCGCAAGATGCAGTAGCCGTTTCAATGATCACCAGGTCACCGCTGATGTTCGTGAATTGAAAATCATGGGTAACCGGAGTTCCCTGCTTGATTTTCCCAAAATTGTACTTGACTTCCTTGAATTTAATAAAATCCTCTGCTTTCTTACCCGCAGTAGTTGATTGAGAAAATGCAGGAAACACCAATAGGGCAACGATGAAGGTCAGTAACATACTTTTCATATCTGTCATTTTACATTTTTTAATAAGGAAACAGAGTTGTTGTGGGGTGCTGTCTGTTCATGTAGTTTCCAGACATGGCCCCTTATCACGAAGGTCTTTGTTTGACCCTTGTTATACATAACGGCGATTGATTTTTCAAAGCTGCCTTCCGCGGCCGCATTGTATCCCACCCTTATTTCAGTGGTTTTACCACTTAAAACAGGACTCGTACTCCACTCCGGAGTAGTACATCCGCAACTGGCTAACACATTCTCTATCACCAGCGGCTCCTTGCCTATATTGGTGATGAGGAAATGATGATGAACTGGTTTGCCCTGGGGAATACGCCCAAAATCAAATGAATTTTCTTTCATCTGGAGCACCTCAACAGGAGCAATGTCACCCATCTTCACCTGGGAAAAACTTGCCAGGCCAGTGAACAGGATTAGACCCAGTATGTATATTTTTTTCATTTGACGTTTCATTGCTTCTAACGTGCTACAAATCTACTTATTGTAAGATAATATCAAAGTGTTTTAATCCCCGCCTTTTTTGCAATGATTCACACATTTAACTGGTTATTAGCCCGCTGGGTGCGGTCCGATGCCTTTGGGAGAGGTGAATATTAACATTTCATAATGAAGTTATTGACCATCAGGTCTTCAGGCCCCCAGGTAACGGTTTTAACGGCCTAAATTCCTTAGGTTTGCTCTTATGGATGCTGCCATGTCAAATGAAATGCTTGCTGAGAAGCTTTCCTTCGAAGCTTTCAGGGATCAGGTTCTCCGGGACTATCGCCTGGCCTTTCAGAGCCGCGAAGCCAGCCTGTTGGGAAGAAAAGAGGTACTTACCGGAAAAGCCAAGTTCGGCATTTTTGGTGACGGGAAGGAAGTTCCCCAGGTTGCCATGGCTAAGTTTTTCAAACCGGGCGATTTTTACAGCGGTTATTACCGCGACCAAACATTTGCTTTCGCCACCGGTGCGGCTTCTGTCCCCGAATTTTTTGCCCAGTTATACGCTAATCCGGACAGGGCCCGCGAGCCGCATAGCGGCGGCCGGCAAATGAACTCGCATTTTGCCACTCCCTTCTCAGATGAGAAAGGAAATGTGCTGGACCTGGTGAACAGGAAGAATATATGCGCCGGTATGGCCCCTACTGCCGGTCAGATGCCGCGCTCGCTGGGGCTTGCGTTTGCATCAAAACTGTTCAGGAAGGCTGAAAGCCTTAAAAATCTGGATACCCTCTCACACCAGGGCGATGAAGTGTGCTTCTGTACAATAGGTGATGCATCAACAAGCGAAGGTCATTTTTGGGAAACCATCAATGCTGCTTCTGTTCTGCAGGTACCCCTGGCGATTTTCGTATGGGATGATGGCTATGGCATCTCTGTGCCGAGAAAATACCAGACCGCCAAAGGCTCCATCTCAGAAGCCCTCAGGGGATTCCAGAAGAAAGAAGATACCAACGGCCTCCTGATCTATAAAGTGAAGGCCTGGGATTATGCGGGCATGTGTGAAGCATTTGAGGAAGGGATCCAGAAGGCCAGGGACAAACATATCCCCGTACTGTTCCACGTGGAAGAAGTAACCCAGCCACAGGGGCACTCTACTTCGGGTAGTCATGAACGTTATAAAACGCCTGAGCGCCTGGACTGGGAACGTAAGTGGGATTGTATTGGTAAGATGAGGGCTTGGATCATTGACAACATGCTTGCTGAAGACGAGGAATTGATCGATATCGAACACGAAGCCAAGCAATACGTTAGGAACTGCAGAGTTGAAGCCTGGGATAATTTTCTAAACCCCATCAGGGAGCAGGTACTCCAGGCGGTGAATTTGGTGAACGCACTGGCCGAAACCCTGGAAGAGCCAGATAGTTTGCTGCAGCTTTTGGCGGAACTGAAGAATAACCGCGAGCCATTACGCAGGGATGTGATGAAGGTACTCCGCAGGTCAATGATCATGCATAAGAACGGATCCGAGGCCATTCGAAAATATTATGAGCAACTCAGGGATGAGAATGAAAAGTTGTTCAATACCCACCTGCACCACGAAGGGCCGGGTGCAGCGGTTGCTGTGGAACCCACAGACTTAAGCTATGCACCAGATGCACCCACCGTGAATGGCTACGAGATCCTGAATAAGTATTTCGACCAGTTATTTGCTTCCAATCCGCTGGTGTTTGCTTTTGGGGAAGACGTGGGTAAGATCGGCGATGTCAATCAGGGCTTTGCCGGGCTTCAGGAGAAATACGGTGAGAACAGGATTTTTGACACCGGTATCCGGGAACTGACCATTATAGGGCAGGGGATAGGTATGGCGCTTCGCGGCCTTCGGCCGATCGCTGAGATTCAGTACCTCGACTATCTTTTATATGGACTTCAACCGCTCAGTGATGATCTGGCATCGTTGCAATTCCGGACCGTTGGCAACCAGGCAGCCCCGCTGATCGTAAGAACCCGTGGCCACAGGCTAGAAGGCATTTGGCACAGTGGTTCTCCTATGGGTATGATCATTAATTCTCTTCGAGGTATTCATGTCTGCGTTCCCCGCAACATGGTACAGGCGGCAGGCATGTATAATACCCTGCTCGCCAGCTGCGAACCAGGGCTCGTGATCGAATCATTGAACGGTTATCGGCTCAAGGAGAAGCTTCCTTCCAACCTGCTCGATTTTAAAGTGGCCCTGGGCGTTCCTGACATCATCAGGGAAGGAAACGAAATCACATTGGTGTCCTACGGGTCCACCCTGCGCATCGTCATGGAAGCGGCAGAATTACTCGAAGGGCTTGGGGTTAGTTGCGAAGTGATCGATGTGCAAACACTTTTACCATTCGATACAGGTCACCTGATCCTTGAGTCTTTGAAAAAGACAAGCCGCATCCTGTTTGTAGATGAAGATGTTCCCGCTGGCGCATCAGCATACATGTTCAACAAAGTGATGGAAGAGCAGGGCGGGTATCGTTGGCTGGATGTAAGTCCGCGTACCCTGACGGCAAAAGCACACAGGCCGGGCTATGGCAGCGACGGCGATTATTTTTCTAAGCCAGGCACTGAGGATGTCATCGAACTGGTGCGGGAAATGATGGCTGAGTGATCAATTCAAAAACCTGTCGTTCCATTCAGGCTTCGGCAACCAGCATGCTTCCTTTTTGCCAAACCATGTATACCTGTTTGCAGATATAAACCGGTATATCAGGTCCCTGAGGAAAGCGGGTATCACGATGAAGACGTATAACCAAGACCAGCCGCCGCCCAATAATTTCAATACCCTTAATGCGCCTGTTGATTTTGTGAAAAGCCTTCCATCTTCCTGCAGGATGAAGGAATTGTATTGGTCAGGGGGCAGATGATTTGCCAGAAGCATTTTCTGGCCCGCTTCTCCCTGGAGGGAAGCAAATCTGAATATTTTCCTTCGATCTCGAATTAAAATAAACTGCACGGAACGGCTACAGAGATTGCATACCCCATCAAAGTATATGACGGGCGGATTCTCCATTATTTGAGGTTGTAGAAAACTTTCTGAACGTCTTCGTCTTGCTCAAGCCTGTCAACCAGTTTCAATATTTCCTGGGCTTCTTCCTCTCCAACCTCCACGGTATTGACCGGTATCCATTCCAGCTCAGAGCTTAATGGATGAAGGTCTTTATCTTCCAGCGCTTTCTGCATATTTCCAAAATCGGCAAAGCCCACCCGGAGCACGATCACTTCCTGCCCATCTTCATTGGTACTCTCGCCCAGTTCCTCCAGTCCGAAATCAATCAGTTCCAGTTCCAGTTCGTCCATATTCAGGCCTTCCGGCTTTAACTTGAAAACGCCCATTTTTTTAAATTGGAAACTCACACTGCCACTATTGCCCAACGTGCCGTGGCCTTTATTAAAATGGGATTTTACATTCGCCACTGTTCTCACATGATTGTCTGTTGCTGTTTCAACAAGAATGGCAACGCCATGCGGTCCATAACCTTCATAGAGGATCTCATCGTAGTTGATCATCTCCTTACCCGCCGCTCTTTTTATGGCAGCTTCCACGCGGTCTTTTGGCATGTTTACTGCCTTGGCGTTCAGCATACACCTGCGTAACGCAGGGTTGGTATCGGAATCCGGTCCACCGGCCTTTACGGCAATTACGATCTCCTTCCCGATGCGGGAAAACTGTTTGGCCATCTTATCCCACCTGGCGAACATCGTGGACTTGCGTACTTCGAAAATGCGACCCATAAGATGATTTTATCGGCTGCGAAGGTAATGATTTCGTTATTGAAAGTCTTTCGCTTGTGGAAGGCTACTTCCGGGGGTATGCAGCTTACTTTTTTTGCGGCTATACAGGAAGTAGACCAGCAGGCCGATGATCATCCACGCAAAGGCAAATTTCAGCGTTCTGATATCGATGGCAATGATCATCCCAAAGCAAATGACCGCGCCGAGGATGGGCACGAGCGGCACGAGCGGCGTCTTAAATGGACGGATCATATCCGGATTCTTCCTGCGCATGATCCATACGCCAAGGCTTACCAGTACAAAGGCAAAAAGGGTTCCAAAAGAGGTAAGGTCACCCGCCATATGGCCCGGCACAAATGCAGCAAATAATCCCACAAAAACAAACAGGATCCAATTGGCTTTATAAGGAGTTTTGAATTTAGGGTGAAGATCTCCAAACGCCTTAGGGATCAGTCCGTCGTTACTCATGGTGTAAAATATCCGGCTCTGGCCCATCAGCATCACCAGGATGACCGAGGAGAAGCCTGCCAGGATGGCCACGGTTACGCTGGTAGCTAACCAACCATAGCCGTGCATGTAATTTGAAATGGCATAAGCAACCGATGCCTCCTGTCCTTTTGTAGGATCAGTGAAATCCGTGTACGGCGCAACACCGGTGAGTACGTGCCCAAATAAAATGTAAAGTATGGTGCAAACAACCAGGGATCCCAGAATTCCGATCGGCATGTCTCGGGCCGGATTTTTGGCTTCCTGCGCCGCTGTTGACACGGCGTCAAATCCGATGAAGGCAAAGAATACGATGGCTGCACCCCCAAGCACCCCTCCCCATCCGTGTTTGAATACCCCTTCATGCCCGGGTGTTCCCTCGGGGATCAGGTAAGGCGTGTGGTTAGCGGGTTCAATGAACTGCCACCCCACGGCGATGAATAACAGCACGATGGCCACTTTAATAAACACAATGATCATATTGACCAGCGCAGACTCCTGGGTACCACGAATCAGCAGCAGGGTCAGCAACAATAAAATGACGAGGGCAGGAGCGTTCATGATGCCGGATGTGGTGACACCATCAACAGTAATCGATTCAAACGGCGAGTGCGACCATTCATAGGGTATTACACCGCCTAATAATTTATTCAGGTATTCGCTCCAGGCGATAGAGACCGTAGCAGCACCCAGGGCATATTCCATGATAAGTGCCCACCCAATGATCCAGGCTATCATTTCTCCCATGGTAACATATGAATATGCGTAAGCGCTTCCCGCAATAGGGATCATGGCGGCAAACTCTGCATAACATAAGCCTGCGAATGCGCAGCCGATGGCGGCTATAATAAAGGAAATGGTAACTGCTGGTCCTGCTGCCTGCCCTGCAGCCGCAGCTGTTCTTACAAAAAGACCAGCCCCTATGATCGCGCCAATTCCCAATGCCACAAGATTGCCTGCCCCCAGCGTCCTTTTCAACCCTTTTTCCTCGTCTTTGGTGTGGGCCAGCATGGCATCAAGATCCTTGGTTCTAAATAAACTCATACGTTCTATTGATAAATTATGACCAATGTTAGAATTCGGAAAGATAAAGAATTCCGCATTTCACCAAACATTCAATTTATAAAAACAGTTATGTCCCGTCGAACATCTACAGAACCATGAATTGATTATATTGCGACCTATGCAAAAAGGCAGCCGCTTAACGGTTTACATCCTGCTTTCCATGGTGATCGGCGTGATCATCGGTTACCTGATACATATTAATGCGTCGCCCGCATATATTGCAAAAATTTCTCCGCAGCTCAAAGTGCTGACCACCATCTTCCTGAGGTTGGTCCAGATGATCATCGCCCCGCTGGTTTTTTCAACCCTGGTGGTAGGCATAGCTAAACTGGGGGATCTGAAAACGGTCGGCAGGGTAGGCGGTAAAGCCCTGTTATGGTTCATCACGGCTTCGCTGATATCCCTGCTGATTGGCATGTTTTGGGTCAATTTGTTCAAACCGGGTGTAGGTTTTGCGCCCGACGGTGCAGACATGAGCGCAGCAAAGGACATGATCGGAAAAACAAGTGCCTTCTCCATTATTGATTTTGTGAATCACTTATTTCCCAGAAGTATCATAGAAGCAATGGCCACCAACGAGATCCTCCAAATCGTGGTGTTCTCGATCTTTTTTGGCATTGCCATGGCCCAACTGGGGGAAAAGGCTAAATCTATTCTTCATGCTTTAGACGTGGTGGCGCAAATCATTTTGAAGATGGTGGGGTACGTCATGAATTTCGCCCCACTCGGTGTATTCGGTGCGCTCGCTGCCGTTGTGGCTACTTACGGTATTCAAAGCATCGTTTTCGTTTACCTGAAATATTTTGGTGCATTTTTAGTTGGCATTGTCTCGCTGTGGGTGTTATTGCTGATTGTTGGATATCTCATTTTAGGTAACCGACTTTTTGAACTGATCAAAAGGATACTGAACCCTTTGGCGATCGCCTTTAGTACTACCAGCAGTGAAGCCGTTTTTCCAAAGCTCGTGGAAGAACTGGAGGCTTTCGGTTGTAAAAACAAGATCGTTTCTTTTATTCTTCCGCTGGGCTATAGCTTTAATCTGGACGGAAGCATGATGTACATGACCTTTGCCAGTATCTTCATTGCGCAGGTATACAATGTACCGCTTGACCTACCTACGCAGCTGACCATGCTTCTGGTGCTGATGCTGACCAGTAAGGGTATAGCTGGCGTTCCCAGGGCCTCTCTCGTTGTGGTAACCGCTACTTGCGCCATGTTCAATATCCCGCCTGAGGGTATTGCCCTGATCCTGCCTATCGATCATTTTTGTGATATGTTCAGAAGCATGACGAATGTGATTGGAAACGCACTGGCAACAGCAGCAGTAAGTAAATGGGAAGGTGAACTGACCAACCCGGTGGAATTGACCTCAGTAGAAGAATTATAAAATATCGAAATGCTTGAGTTATTAGAGATAAGTTTTAGAGACCTGTTGAACCCGGAGTTTTATATCCAGCATGGAGGATTGTGGTTATTCCTTTTCATCGTTTTTGCTGAAACAGGATTGTTTGCAGGTTTTTTTCTGCCCGGCGACTCCCTGCTTTTTGTGGCCGGGATTTATAGTTCTGAACTTGCCAGGGAAGTGTACAGTACTGGCAATGAGTTTCTGGACCTGATACTGCTGACGATCCTGGTGGTCACCGCCGGGGTAGCAGGTAACATGGTGGGCTACTGGTTTGGGGCAAAAAGCGGCCCCTACCTGTTTAAACGAAAAGATACCTTCTTCTTCAAAAAGAAACATCTGTATACCGCAAAGGAGTTTTACGACAAGCATGGCGGTGGAGCCATCATTTTTGCCAGGTTCCTTCCCATCATCAGAACCTTTGCGCCCATCATCGCCGGTATCGTGGAAATGGATAAGAAGCGCTTCGCATTTTTCAATATTGTCGGCTGTGTTGCCTGGGCCGTTTCCATGTTGTTCGCAGGGCATTACCTGTATATCTTCTTCCTGAATACCTTCCAGTTCGATCTGAAAGAGAGGCTGGAATTCATTGTACTCGGAATCGTTTTGATCACCACGCTGCCCGTGATCTGGAAATTGCTCAAAGGCGGGGATAAGCATACCCACAAAGACGACCATCCTTAAATCTTACACATGGCGAAACCACAGCACACGATCTTCAACATCGCTGTTATTGTTGCTGCACTTGGATATTTTGTTGATATATACGATCTTCTTTTATTCACCATTGTAAGAGAGCCCAGCCTCAAAGGACTGAATGTGGCAGATGCCGATATGATCTCTGCCAGTACCAGGATCATTAACTGGCAAATGGTAGGCCTGTTGATCGGAGGGATGATCTGGGGGGTGATGGGCGACAAGAAAGGAAGACTAAGTGTGCTCTTCGGATCCATCATGCTGTACTCCGTTGCCAATTTCCTTACCGGATATGTAACTACCGTTGACCAGTACGCAACCGCCCGCTTTGTAGCCGGCATAGGTCTGGCTGGTGAACTGGGCGCTGGCATCACGCTGGTGAGTGAATTGCTGCCTAAAAACAAAAGGGGGATCGGCACCTCACTGGTGGCCGGCATAGGCCTTTTTGGCGCAGTGTTCGCCTACTTTGTTTATCGCAGCACGGAAGACTGGCGGTTATGTTATAAGATCGGGGGCGGCCTCGGCATTATGCTCCTGGTACTCAGGATCAGCGTGGCCGAAAGTGGTATGTTCCATTCGGTAAAAAAGGCCGGCGTAAGCAGGGGTAATTTCCTGATGTTTTTTAATCATGCGGCCAGGTTCCGGAAGTACATTCTCGCCATCCTCATCGGCCTGCCTACCTGGTACGTGATCGGGATCCTTGTTAACCTTAGCAACCGTTTTGCCAACGAGATCTACGGTCCCAACGCCATTGACTCCGGGAAGGCCATTATGTACGCATACGTGGGTATTGCAACCGGCGATATCCTGATCGGCTTCGTGAGCCAGTATTTCAAAAGCCGAAAGAAGGCCCTTTATCTGTTTTACCTGTTTAGCGCCCTCTCTGTAACCGCTTATTTCAGTCCCCTGAATAATAACGACTCTTTCATGTATGTGGTCTGCGGACTGTTGGGTTTCAGTACAGGCTTCTGGGCGATCTTTGTCACCATGGGCGCCGAACAATTCGGCACCAATCTGCGCGCCACCGCAGCAACGACCATTCCCAATATGGTGAGGGGAGCACTGCCTATCATCAACATCATGTTTAAAGACACGTTCCAGGACTCCTGGAAATGGAGCCTTGTTCAAAGCGGGATCGTAACGGGAGTGATCGTTATACTGATTGGTGTGGTCTCTGTGTATTTTACCGAAGAAACATTTCATAAAGACCTTGATTACATAGAGGAGTAAATATGAAATTTCTGATCATCAGGTTTTCGTCCATCGGAGATATCGTTCTCACTACCCCGGTGATCCGATGCCTGAAAGAACAAGTAGCTCACGCCGAAATTCACTACCTCACCAAATCCGCTTTCGCGTCTATACTTGTTACCAACCCGCACGTGGGTAAGGTTCATGTATTGGATCAGGATTTCCCCGGCCTGATCTCAAAGCTGAAAGCTGAACACTACGATGCCGTGATCGACCTGCACAATAATCTTCGTTCCGCACGGGTGAAATGGATGCTTGGGGCATCATCATATTCATTCCCTAAACTGAATTTCGAGAAATTCCTACTGGTGACATTCAAGATCAACCGGTTGCCCGACCTCCATATTGTTGAACGTTACCTGAGTACGGTAGAACATCTGGGGGTGAGGAATGACAACAAAGGGCTCGATTATTTTATTCCTCCTCCAGATGAGATCGATATTTCGGTTATGCCATCACGTGAGTATACCGGGTTAGTGGTCGGCGCTGCCCATGGTACAAAAAGATTGCCGCTGCACAAGCTTGTGGAACTGGTGCAAAAAATTGATGGGGCCGTTGTGTTACTCGGCGGAAAGGAAGATGCAGACTCCGGTGAGAAGATCAGGAGCGCAGATCCGGAACGGATATTTAATGCCTGTGGCAAATTCAACCTGAACCAATCTGCATCGCTGGTGAAACAAGCGAGCAGAATTATCAGCCATGATACGGGCCTGATGCACATTGCAGCAGCATTTAATAAACCAATGGTATCGGTGTGGGGTAACACCATTCCCGGATTTGGAATGTATCCTTATACCGGGCATCGTGAATTCGCTATGATGGCAGAAGTGAAAGGGTTAACATGCAGGCCTTGTTCCAAGATCGGGTACGACCATTGCCCGAGGGGTCATTTCAAATGCATGGAGGAACAGGATCTGGACAAGATCGCTGGCGCAGTGAATAAAAAATAATGATCACTGAAAACTAAAATGGGAGCCGAAGCCCCCATTTTATATGCTAATCGTAAGCTTAGTGATTTTTAGAGTGTCTTTAACACATCATTCATACTCCTGACAGCATCGGCGCTTTTGGCAAATAATTCCTTTTCTTCTGCATTGAGATCACATTCCACGATCTTCTCCCAGCCGTTCCTGCCAATGATCACAGGTACACCCAGACAAATATCTTTCTGGCCATACTCGCCGTCAAGCGCAACGCAGCAGGTGAATAGCTTTTTCTCATCCCTCAGGATGGCCTCTGCCAACGCAGCTCCTGCCGCACCGGGGGCGTACCATGCAGATGTACCGATCAGTTTGGTAAGGGTCGCTCCACCTACCATGGTGTCTGCTACTACTTGTTTCTGCGTCTCGGTATCAAGGAAATGGGTCACCGGAATACTGTTCCAGGTAGCCAGCCGGATCAGTGGGATCATAGTGGTATCGCCATGTCCACCTACTACGATCGCATTCAGGTCGGCAGGGCTGCAGTTCAGCCGCTGGCTAAGTTGATATTTAAACCTGCTGCTATCAAGGATACCGCCCATCCCAATGATCCTGTTCTTCGGTATCCCGGTCGACTGCAACGCCAGGTGCGTCATGGTATCCATCGGGTTGCTAATGACCACAATGATGGCATCAGGCGAGTAGGTTAGGATGTTCTCACAAACGCCTTTAACGATGCCCGCATTGGTGCCAATCAGTTCCTCCCTTGTCATTCCTGGTTTGCGGGGTATCCCTGAAGTAATGATAACTACGTCGCTGCCCTTTGTTTTGGAGTAGTCACTGGTACTACCGGTGATCCTGGTGTCAAATCCCAGCAGGGTGGCTGTCTGCATCATATCCTGGGCTTTGCCTTCGGCCAGGCCCTCTTTAATATCAAGCAAAACAAGTTCATGACAGATCTCTCTCCTGGCAATATTATCGGCACATGTAGCACCTACAGCACCTGCACCAACGACGGTTACTTTCATTGTTTTTAATTTAGGACGCAAAGATATAGAACAGAGGGAAGATGAATGGGATTAATGTGTGGAATGCAGGGTAGCCTCCACCAGTTTGTCTATTTTGGTATCGCCTTCAAACACCTTTACCAGGTTTCCTTCCTTATTGTAGACGGCCAGCAAGGGCGCAAACTTGATCCGGTAGAACGGTCCAAAAAAGTATTTAACGTCTCTGCCGATATGCACATTGGGATATTTATGCAAGTCAAACTCCCGGCAAAACTCCCTGATCTTTGAAACAGGCTGGAAAGACGACATCACGATCTCCGTATTTTTCAACTTACCCATGTTTTTGGTGAGAATAACGGTTTGCTCCCGGCAATGGTCACAGTCGGGGCTGAACAGCATAATGATCACAGGAACGCCTTTTTTGATATCCCTGTTGGTGAACCAGCTTGAACTGTCTTCCTGGAGTATACTGAAATTTGGAAGGGTGGGGTTCTTCAGGTATGGGGGATCCGTATCCTGTGATTTGGATATGAAAGAAGTAAGCAATAAGATCATCAGGGTAAAAATCCTCATCCACATATTTTGCCAAAGGTATCTGTAATGGCACGATGTATTATCTAAAAAAATGTAAAAACTGGAAGCAGCTCATTTTTTACTTAGTTTTGCCGCCCGAAAGGGTTAATTCAATTATTATGGCGAATACATCAGATATCAGCAGGGGAATGATCCTGAAACTCGATGGAAGTTTGTACACTGTTGTGGAATTTGGAGAAAATAAAACAGCCAGGGCAGCAGCTAAGGTATGGGCCAGGCTGAAAGGCGTAGATAACAACAGGACCATCGAAAAGACCTGGAACTCAGGCGATTCCATCTTCCCTATCAGAGTGGAACGTAAAGATTATCAATACCTGTATAAAGACGAAAGCGGCTATAGCTTTATGGATAGCGAAACCTTTGAACAGATCACGGTATCAGAGAACCTGATCGATGCGCCCCAGTTCCTGGTAGACGGGCAGCAGGTTTCCGTATTGATGAACACAGAAACAGAGCTACCGATGTCGGTGGAATTGCCGGACAAGATCATTTCAAAGGTCACCTACTCCGAACCGGGACTCCGGGGCGACACCGCCACCCGTACCCTTAAACAAGCCACAGTTGAGACAGGTGCTACAGTGATGGTTCCCCTGTTTGTGAATGAAGGTGATGTAATCAGGATCAACACAAAAACGGGTGAATACGTAGAAAGGGTAAAAGACTAAGAAATTCGCTTTTTTAAGTGAAAATGGGCAAAAAACGGGCTTTTTTGCCCATTTTTTATTCGTTTTTGACTAAAATAAAGATTTGTTGGAATAAGAAGATGCTTATCTTAGCCGCTCTTAAGGCCGCAACCAAACGATTAAATTAGCTTCCATGGATTTCAGACAAATACAGGATCTGATCAAAATGATCAATAAGTCCAATATCGGGGAACTGACTATAGAAGAGAAAGATTTCAAGATCACCATAAAGCAGAAGAAAGATGAAAAGTTGACCTACGCACAGGCACCCGCTCCCCAGCCCCTGCCTGTTTACGGTATTGCTCCTGCGCCCCATGTGGCCGTGGCAGCTCCAGTTGAACTCCCCGCAGCAGAAGTCAAGAACGATAACTATATCACCATCAAAAGTCCGATGATCGGCACCTTTTACAGGCGACCCTCACCAGATAAACCCATATTTGCTGAAGTGGGTGATGAAATTGCGCCAGGTACCGTGGTCTGTATCATTGAAGCCATGAAGCTGTTCAACGAAATTGAAAGTGAAGTGTCCGGCAAGATCGTGAAGATCCTGATCGAGGACGCATCACCCGTTGAATACGACCAGCCTTTATTCCTGGTAGATCCCGCCTAAGGCGCCGATGACCACATTCAAGACATCCCTATATTTATCACGTTTCCTCCAGGTCTCTTATGACGAAAAACTCAATTTCTGGATTTAAGAAGATATTGATTGCGAATAGAGGCGAAATTGCTTTGCGGGTCATTCGTACCTGCAAGGAAATGGGCATAAAAACCGTTGCTGTTTATTCAACGGCCGATAAAGACAGCCTGCACGTGAAGTTTGCCGACGAGGCAGTTTGTATCGGAAAGCCCTCCAGTAGCGAATCTTATCTGAACATACCCCACCTGATGGCCGCTGCTGAGATCACCAATGCAGACGCCGTTCACCCTGGTTACGGATTCCTCGCAGAAAATGCAAAGTTTGCAGAGATCTGCGGCGAGTATAACATTAAGTTCATCGGCCCTACCCCTGACCAGATCCGTTCCATGGGGGATAAGATCACGGCAAAGGAAACCATGATCAAAGCAGGCGTTCCCGTGATCCCGGGAAGCGACGGTTTACTGTCCAGCGTGGATGAAGCAAAGGAACTGGCGAAGGAGATCGGCTATCCCGTTATCCTGAAAGCTACTGCCGGTGGGGGTGGAAAGGGAATGCGCGTAGTTTGGGAAGAGTCTGAAGTTGAAAAAGCATACCATACTGCGAAGACCGAAGCAGGTGCGTCATTTAAGAACGATGGGATCTACATGGAGAAATTTGTGGAAGATCCAAGGCATATAGAAATACAGGTGGCAGGTGACAGATATGGAACCGTCTGCCACCTGAGTGAGCGGGATTGCTCTATCCAGCGCCGGCACCAGAAACTGGTGGAAGAATCGCCTTCGCCATTTATGACGCCTGAACTAAGAGAAAAAATGGGTATCGCTGCCGTAAAAGCGGCCTCTGCCATTGGTTACGAGAGCGTGGGTACCATTGAGTTCCTGGTAGATAAACACCGGAACTTTTACTTCATGGAGATGAATACCCGCATCCAGGTGGAACATTGTGTAACAGAAGAAGTAACCAATTTTGACCTGATCAAAGAACAGATCAAAATCGCTTCCGGTGAAGCCATTTCCGGCGTTAATTACTATCCGTCCATGCACGCCATCGAGTGCAGGATCAATGCGGAAGACCCGTATATGGATTTCCGTCCCAGTCCCGGCAAGATCACCGTGATGCACCAGCCCGGTGGTCACGGTATTCGGGTGGATTCCCACGTTTATGCCGGTTACACCATTCCACCTTATTATGATTCTATGATCGCAAAGATCATTGCAGTTGCGCGTACCCGTGAGGAAGCGCTCAATACCATGAGCCGGGCACTGAGCGAGTATGTGATCGAAGGGGTGAAAACAACCATTCCGTTCCACCAGCAACTGCTGAAGAATGAAGATTTTAAGAAGGGTAACTTTACTACCAAGTTCATGGATAGCTTCAAAATGTATTAGAGCCAGTCAGGCTTCTGATCGATGTATCATGGCGGATCGTATCCGCTATTTTGATGTCATTTCCCTTTAATGCAACGCAAAAAAAGAGACCCGGGAAACCGGGCCTCTTTTATAAATCATTACCTTCTTTATCTGAGAAACAGTAACTCCCTGTATTTTGGAAGTTCCCATAGCGAGTCGTCCACCAGTAATTCAAGTTTATCAACACTGTACCTGATCGAATCATAGTAGGGTTTCACTTTTTCGCAATAAGCGATCGCTTTTTCCCTTGAATGAGAGATGGCGTTGGCACCTTTACGGGCTTCTGTCATTTCCTCAACCAGTGTTTGGACTTTATTGACGTGCTCTGAAATTTCCTTCAGCACATTCATCTGAGCAGCGTAAGAAGATCCTTCCATTCCAATATCCTTAAGACCCTTGATATTGGTGATCAGCTCGTTTTGGTAACGGATCGCCGCAGGCAGGATGTGATTGCCGGCCAGGTCGCCGATAACCCTTCCTTCGATCTGAACGCGCTTGATATATTTTTCCAGTTCGATCTCATGGCGTGCTTCCAGTTCTGCATGGGTGTAGATCCTGAATGATTCAAACAACTTTTTTGCTTTGTCGGTCACCATGGCATCGAGGGCAAGGGGTGTGGTTTTCACATTAGGTAAACCACGTTTTGCGGCTTCCTGCTGCCATTCTTCACTATAACCATCCCCTTCAAAGATCACTTTCTTAGCGGCAGTGATGTATTGTTTGATAACCTGCATGATCGCCACTTCTTTCTTATCGCCTTTTTCAATCAGGGCATCCACTTCTTTTTTAAAGTTGGTCAGCGTTTCAGACATGATCGTATTCAACACAGTCATGCCATTTGCGCAATTCGCCTCTGAGCCAACTGCCCTGAATTCAAATTTGTTTCCAGTGAAGGCAAAAGGTGAGGTTCGGTTACGGTCAGTATTATCCAAAAGCAACTCAGGGATGCTCTTATGGATATCAAGTTTGAGCATCACTTCATCCTGCTCATCAAATTTGTCGCCCACCCGCGTTTCCACTTCATTCAGCACATTGTTCAGGAATTGGCCAATGTAAGCCGAGATGATGGCAGGAG
>Ga0164292_10002114_pt1 | contig 16210 bp, 14 predicted proteins | sample GEODES117metaG_FD_111486 | JGI IMG/M metagenome (GOLD analysis project Ga0164292, IMG submission 111486) | Eutrophic lake water microbial communities from Lake Mendota, Wisconsin, USA - GEODES117 metaG | ecosystem: Environmental > Aquatic > Freshwater > Lake | place: USA: Lake Mendota...
CTGGTTCGGTTTCGAACGGCTCATTCGGTTTCTCTCTGTCTCACGCTGTAGTTTGGAAAGCTGGTCGGGGGTTGTTGGACACAGCCAATTTGGGCAGCGGTTTTCCCCGGTACTGTGAGAGCAGGAAAGTTGTCCCAAGCCCGCCAAAAATTCCCGAAAATCCGGCGGAGCCGCAGAAATACGCAATTTCCGGGACTGAGGCCAGCCCGACAGTCCCGATTCACCCTCTGGCCCCATTGCTGAATCCGGTGAAAAAGGAGCGCCCCCAGACCTCCAGCTGACCGCTCTATTCGAAGCACCCTCAGGCGGACAGGCCCGGGCTGCCATGCTGAGGTAGGCGCCGCACCGTAGCTGGCCTTATCATTCCGGCAGCCTGTTCGGCTCGCTTGTCGCCGCACCTTATTCTGAGCTTTTCCATGCCCAAGACTGATGTCCTTCAATCGAGTCGACCGGTTCCCATTTGGCTGGCCAGTTTGCCAATCCTGTTGTTGATTGGTCTGCTGGCCCTGAATGTCTGGATCTGGGGAAGCGACGCCTCTTACGGTCCTAACCAGATCGCCTTGATGCTCGCCGCAGCCGCAGCCGCAATTGCCGGTCGCCTGTTCGGCACCCGGACAAAAGAGATTATCGAGGGGATGTCGCACAGCATCAGTTCGGCGATCACGGCAATGCTGATTCTCATCCTGATCGGTGGCCTGACTGGAACCTGGTTACTCAGCGGGGTCGTCCCGGCGATGATCTATTACGGGCTAAAAGTCCTTTCACCAGAGACTTTTCTGGCGGCTGCCGTCGTCGTCTCGTCCATCGTTTCGCTGGCGACCGGCAGCAGTTGGACAACGGTCGCGACGGTTGGGATCGCACTGCTGGGAATTGGCAAGGCTTTGGGGCTTTCCGAGCCGATGATTGCCGGAGCGATCATTTCCGGCGCTTACTTTGGTGATAAAATTTCGCCCCTTTCGGACACGACCAATCTGGCAGCAGCCATGGCCGGGTGCGACCTGTTTACGCATGTTCGCTACATGCTCTGGACAACGACTCCCAGCATCCTGCTGACCATCGGCATCTTCTGGTATCTCGGGTCACAGGTTGATGCGTCGCAGCTGCAGATCGACACCGAAACGCTGCCCAAGCTCATCTCCGAACACTTCACCATCACGCCGCTGCTGTTTTTGGTACCCGCGCTGGTTGTCGTCATGGTTCTGTTGAAATGGGACGCCCTCGTCGCGTTGTTTGTGGCAATGCTGGCTGGAGCTGTCGTCGCTGTCGTGGCTCAGCCCCAGGTCATCAACGAAGTAGCCAACGTGATCGTGGTTGCAGAAGCTGAAAAGGGCCCTGAGGCAGCGAAAGTCCTGACCGCTGACTCTCCATTCATTCAAAAGGCCTATGTCGTGCTGACCAACGCCATCAGCGGCGAAACAAAAATTCCGGTCGCCGACGAAAAAGTGCAAAGCCTCTTCGTTTCCCGCGGGATGCAGGGCATGCTCAACACGATTTGGCTGATCCTGTGTGCCATGTGCTTTGGCGGTGCGATGGAAGCAACCGGGCTACTCGCGACCATCACCCGGCCACTCGTGGCACTCGCTCGCTCGACCGCTTCCTTAATCGCCACGACAGCGGGAACATGCATTTTCGTTAATGTGACCGCTTCGGATCAATATCTCGCCATCGTGGTGCCCGGTCGAATGTTTCGCGAGGCCTATAAGGAACGCGGACTGGCACCGCAAAACCTCAGCCGGACGCTGGAAGACGCTGGTACAGTGACCAGCGTGCTGGTTCCCTGGAACACCTGCGGAGCAACCCAGCAAGGTGTTTTGGGAGTCGATGTGCTGGCCTTTGCCCCGTACTGCTTCTTCTGTTGGATCAGCCCCTTGATGACGGTTCTATTTGCGCTGCTGGGGCTGCGAATCGCAACGATCAGGCAGCCGGCGGAGAGCAACTCGACCGGAGCGCAGTGACCTGCGATACTCTAGCTTTGTTGTGAACCGCGTCTCCCAGGGCCCGCCCACTGCCATGCCTGAATCGTCATCGCCTCAACGTCGTTCATTTTTGCAGCAGGCCAGCTCGCTGGCTGCGACAGGTTTGCTGGTTGGCGCTTCCGGACCTGGTGCCCGACCGGTTCCCGGGCAGTCGACGCTCTCCAGCCAAACGCCTGGGCTTGCTTCCAGCCGCTACCGCTATTGCCTGAATACGAGCACGATTCAGGGGGAGAAGATCCCGCTGGAGAAGCAGGTCGAAATCGCCTCCACAGCGGGCTACGACGGCATCGAACTCTGGCTGCGTGACGTCCAGCTTTTCCTCGATGCGGGAGGGAAGCTGGCCGAACTCCGGAAGCAACTGGATGACAGCGGGCTGACGGTGGAAAGTGCGATCGCCTTCGCAGCCTGGATCGTCGACGACGAGGCGGCCCGCACCAAGGGACTGGAGCAAGCTGCCCGCGATATGGAAGTTGTCGCAGCTCTGGGTGGAAAGCGGATCGCGGCGCCGCCGGCCGGAGCAACTCAAGGACCAAAGCTGGACCTCGACCGGGCAGGTGAACGCTACCGGGCATTGCTGGAGTTAGGGCGACAGCAGGGCGTCGTCCCGATGCTGGAGGTCTGGGGCTTTTCGACGAACCTCTCGCGGCTGGCCGAAGTCCTGCACGTCTGCGCCGCAGCCGATCACCCCGATGCCTGTGTGCTTCCGGACGTCTACCATCTCTACAAGGGTGGCTCGAACTTCTCCGACCTCGCGCTGCTCGCAGGTCCGAAGATTCCGGTGTTTCACATCAACGATTACCCAAGCGAGCCCGAGAGCTCCAGGATTCAAGACGCCGACCGGGTTTATCCCGGTGACGGGATTGCGCCGTTGACTCAAATCTTCACGACGCTGCAGGGCAATGGCTTTGCGGGCGTCCTCTCGCTGGAACTCTTCAACCGCACTTATTGGGAACAGGACCCGCTGGAAGTCGCCCGGACCGGACTGGCCAAGATGAAGACGCTGTAGGCCAGACCCTAAAACGATTGTCCTCAATCGTTCTGCAGTGAGGGAAGACTAGTCCCCCAGCCAAACAAAGCCACAGTCACTTTGCAACACGACACCCCGTCTCGCTGCCCAGCAGTTGGGGACAACTGCTCTACGATCGTGCCGAAGCACGTTCGCCGCCAATCAATTCGGCTGACTTGATATTGGTCAGCTGAAATGAATTCCGCATGATCTGCTTGCTATTGACCGTGATGCTGCCTCGAAAGTCAAACAACTGGTCCACGCGTTCCACGAGTTCAACCCGGCAGACCAGCGTATCGCCTGGCCGCGCGAACGAACGATAGCGCGCTCCGTTCACCCGGACGAGAACACCCAAGGCGTACTCATTAAAAAACGGGTCGGCCGTGTTGTAGACCGGCATGGGGTTGAAATGAGCCGCGATCAACACTCCCGCCGATTGGGTCGAGAGCTCCTGCATCATCGCTCCCGGGAAGATCGGTGCACCAGGAAAATGCCCCGGGAGAAAGAACTCGTCACCCACGCGATGTTCAGTCACAACCTCAGTGGGGGTACAGGTAACGATCCGATCGACCAGCAGATACGGAGCCCGGTGGTGGACATACTCTTCGACCGTAGCAAATTGGTGCTGGTAAAACGCGGCCATGATCACGCGGACTCCTGAAGTTGTGGCATTTGGCTCAGGGAATCAGACCGCAATTCCCCGGACGGCATCACTGCCGAACCGGAAAACGAAGACAGCCGATTATTTCAGCGGCAAATAAATGTCGGTGATCAGTTCGGCATCAGGAACCTCGCCCGGGCAGTTGCGATAAATCTCAAAAGTCCCGCAGCTTCGCTGCTTCAGCTTGCGGCAACGGACGATCTGATTGGCGGCGCTCCAGGCATTTCCGAGATGGTGATAACTTCCGGTGTGGCGGACCTGAAACGCCTGCACAGCGGGCAACTCCCATAGCTGCAATCGCGTGCCCGCCGGCAACTGCTGCCCAGAAGCCAGTTCAAAACCGCTGAGATAATCAAACACTCCCTGTTTCACACGAAAGCGGGTGTAAACAGAAACCGGTGTTCCAGGCTTGATACCTGCCTTGGCAAACTCTGCCCGAGCCGACTCAAACGTCTGCTCCATCTTTTTCCCCACCAAGCCGACGGGCGTTGAGTCGGCAATTCCAGCGACTCTCAGCGGACCAACCGGTTGGGCTCCCCGAACATCGATGCGTGACGGGATCGAACCCGTTTCGATCCAGTCCTTGATCATGCCGAGCCCCCGCTGGTAATCCATCCCGATAAACGTCTTCATCATCGGGATCATCCAAAACATGAACCATGGCATGCTCCCCTGCATGTTCCAGGTCAGACGCGTCCCGCCCGAAGTCGGTTGTAACTCGAAGGAAGTCGCACATGTCGTTTTGAAGGGTTTGAGAAAGCGAAGTTCATCGTCCACCAATTTGCCGGCGACGAGGTGGCGGTGTTGCAACTCACCCTGCCCGGTGATCGAACCGTCCCAGACGTAAGTTGACCCGACTTGGTTCGCGGGGGAACTGACCGTGACTTTGGCGTCCGGGTCAGCGAGCAACCAAGGCGACCAAGTGGTCCAGGTGCCGTAGTCGGCGACGACCTCATAGACACGCTCAGGAGAAGCGGCAATCTCGATCGTGCGGGCAACATGGTAACCGGGCATGACGCAACTCCTTCTCGGATGAGTGTTGGCGGTAATTCAGTTTTGGGAAGTTTCCAATCGATAGACGATGCCGCCCTTCATCACAAAGCCGACTTTCTCGGTCAATCGGATGTCTTCCAGCGGATCGCCGGATACCGCGACCAGGTCGGCGTACTTCCCGGCTTCAATACTGCCGAGATCTTTCTCTGCCCCGAGCAGCGTTGCGGCCTGAATGGTAGCTGACTTGATCGCAGCCATAGCCGGCATGCCATTTGCGACCATGAAACCAAACTCCTTGGCATTTTCCCCATGCGGCGAAACACCCGAGTCGGTACCGAAGGCAATCTTCACGCCAGACTTCCAGGCTTTGGCAAACGTGGCATCAATCTGCGGTCCGACTGCCGCTGCTTTCGGCCGGACAATTGCCGGAAAGTAATCATCGAGCTTGGCCTTCTCCCCGACGAACTTGCCAGCGCTAATCGTCGGGACGTACCAGGTACCGCGCTGCTTCATCAGCGCGATCACCTCGTCATCCATGAAAGTCCCATGTTCAATTGAGTCGACGCCGGCACGAATCGCTCGCTTCATCCCTTCCGCCCCATGGGCATGCACGGCGACCCGCATCCCGTAATCCTTGGCGGTGACGACAATGGCTTCCAACTCCATGTCCGTGAACTGGGGATTCTGACCATTGACGGCGAGGCTCAGTACGCCACCAGTAGCCGTAATCTTGATCAGGTCGCTCCCTTCCTTGTAACGTTGCCGGACTGCTTTGGCAGCTTCGTAGGGACCGTTAATCACTCCGTCGGCCGGCCCTGGATCGCCTTGGAAGTGGGGGACCAGACCGTTCGTGGGATCGGCGTGTCCGCCGGTCGTTGCAATCGACTTGCCGGCCGCAAAGATCCGTGGCCCTTCGATCCAGCCTTTGCGAATCGCACTCCGCAGGGCGACCGAAACACCTTCGGAGTCCCCGAGTTCGCGCACCGTCGTGAAACCCGCATGCAAGGTCCGCCGCGCATACTGGACGCCCCGCAGGGCCATCTCCGGGCCAGCGATAAAGGCCTTTTCTGCGTACGACTGCGGACTGTACTCGCTTGAAAGATGCGTGTGCATATCGATCCAGCCTGGCATGACGGTCGACTGGCGCAGATCAATCAAACGCTCGCCCAGCGCCGGCTGCTGAAACCCCTCCTCGACCGCCTCAATCCGCTCGCCTGAAATCCGAATCGTTACATCCTTCCGCACGGTCTCACTCACGCCATCAATCAACCGGCCGGCATGGATCACGACGCGTCCGGTGTCTGGTTCCAGACCCGACTGGCAAGCGACTGAATTCAAGGGCAGCAGTCCCAGGAGCAAAGTCAACAGAAGCATCAGCCCGGCTGGGCTGATTCGACAAACGACAACTGGGCAACCAGCAAACGCAATACTCATGACTCCTCCAACCTCGACAGAATGACCGTTACCTCCAAACAGTCTAGCCTGCTGCCATCCGCCATGCATTACAATTGGCCGTTGGAGCTATCCGTTGCTCGGACAAATGGCTGCTCAGGCCAGCGGAGTTACCCTTGGGGCAAGCGCTACCTACTCTGAGCCAGCGTTAGACCGCGCTACCATGAGAGACCTTCATTCCGCTTTTTTCTGGGGTACCGCAGAGGCAACCAATGCGACCAACAGTTTCTCCTCCCCTCCATTTGGTGCCCCTCGCACTCTGTTTCTGCCTTGCGATTTGCTTCGCCGTTCAATGGTCAGTCGCACAAGACGCTGCGTTGCCCTCTCAAGACTCGGCTCGGGGTGAAGCCAAAGTCTTCCGCCCCGATCAATCCCAACTCCCGGTTCCAGCTCCTGCCGGAGCCACCGTCCTCTTCGACGGCGCCAACGACAAGCTGGGAGCGGACCACCTCTTCCTGAGCATGTCGGGAGAGCCTCCCAACTGGCCGATTGAAGGCGGCGCGCTCGTCTCGACCCAAAAGCCAGGCAACATCAACCACCTTTGCTCACGGTTTCATTTCCGTGATGCCGACATCCATGTCGAGTTTCTCTTGCCCGAAGAGGGTCCGGGCAATAGCGGCATCTACATCCATGGGAACTTTGAACTACAAATCATCAACTCCCACGAAGCAAAAGAACTGACCCAACAGGAAATGGGTTCCGTGTATGGTTTCGCTCCTCCGCTGGTCAATGCCGCGCGGCCACCGGGAGAGTGGCAGGTCTACGACATTCGTTACCGCGCGCCCCGGCGCAACGCTGCTGACAAAGTAGAGACACCGGGCGCGATCACCGCCTGGCTGAATGGCCAACTGGTCCAAGATGGTGTCACTTTCGAAGACCCGCGCTCCACTTTTCATCCCTACCGCCATGGTGTGACCGATTACCTCAAGGCGATCTATCCCCGCCAACGCGCGACCGCGACTGGTCCCTTGTTTCTCCAAGACCACAACTCAAAGGTCCGCTTCCGCAACATCTGGGTCAAGCCGCTGGATGATCAGGCGTTCCTGTACGAGCCTCCAGCCAAAAGGCCCTGAAACCCGACGCCCAACGGTGCGCCTCAACAGCCGAAGCTCGGCTTACAAACACTCCGGAGAGGAACCGTCTTCAATTCAGGCCTGAGGTGGCGCCCTCTTTTCCCCGACAATCCGGATTCATTTGCCTACTCATGCAACTGATCGCTGACTGGTTCCTTTCGATTCCCCCCGTCTGGCAAGCCCTGCTGGCTGGCCTGTTTACGTGGGGAGTCACGGCAGTTGGTTGCGTCAATGGTTTTCTTGACACGCAGCGTAAATCGCCGGCTGCTGGACAGCATGCTCGGCTTCTCGGCTGGCGTGATGCTCGCTGCCAGTTATTGGTCGCTGCTCGCCCCGGCAATCGAAATTTCTCGCCACGGCCCTCTGCCCGCGTGGTTACCGGTCCTGATTGGCTTTCTGCTGGGAGGCGGAACCTTGTGGCTGTTTGACCGGGTGCTACCACACTTGCATCTCGGCTTGCCGGTGGAACAGGCCGAGGGACCGCGGACCAGCTTTCGCCGCTCCACTTTGCTCGTGACTGCGATAACCCTGCACAACATTCCGGAAGGACTGGCGGTCGGAGTCGGATTTGGCGGCGTGCTGGGAGGGAACGAAGCATCCAGCCCCAGCGCCGCCATTGCCTTGGCAATTGGAATTGGGCTGCAGAATTTTCCGGAAGGTGTAGCTGTCGCCATGCCACTACGGGCTGAGGGCCTGAGTCGGCTCAAGAGCTTTTGGTATGGACAACTTTCAGGCTTGGTTGAACCGGTCGCCGCAGTCGTCGGCTGCGCGGCGGTCATGCTCGCCGCGCCGTTGCTTCCTTACGCACTCGCATTTGCCGCTGGAGCTATGTTGTTCGTCGTCGCTGAGGAACTGATCCCGGAAGCCCATCAACATGGGAACGTCGACTTGGCTACGCTCAGCCTCCTGGTTGGTTTTGCCCTGATGATGGTGCTCGATGTTGCCTTAAGCCAGTAGCCCTCATGTAAACCAGTCGCAACTCAGCGTACGCCCTGGATTTGCCCCACCACGTTGCCGAGCAAGGCAAGCGGAATCGGCAACAACAGCGACAGCACAACAAACCAGGCAGGGTGCGGAATGAAGTACACATTCAACGCCGCCATCAGGAGAGCCAGGCAGCCATAAATCAAGCCCAGCTGGAAGAGCCGCGAACAGCCCAGCCAGCCGGTAACCACACCGCCCACGAACGAACCGGCGCATTGGGCCAATAGCACCATCAACAAGGCGCCTGCGGGAGCTTGTTTGAGATAGTCGTTGAGCTGTTGCTGATTGCTGGGATCCACTCCCTCCGGCAATGGATAAATCTGCTGCCCGATCCACTCCAGACCGAAAACACAAATGCCACCAACGACAAAGGCTGCGGCCACGGCCAAAATATTTCGTCCCATTGTTTCCCCCGAGCACGTAAGAGTTAGCCAGCAGTAATCCAATCGACACGTGCTCAAGCTTACCTCAACTCCTCAACCTGAATTCAGGCTGCCTGACGGTTGGCACCCCGACAACTAGGGGCAATGCTCATTCCGTCATTGATTTCCCTCTGATTCGCGAATTGAACTGTGAGTAGCCAAACTTCGTTTCAGTTCCGTTCGCTTCGCGCAAATTCAAAACCGAGTGCTTAAAATCGTGCGTTTCGTTTCACCCAATCTTCTACCGAAAAGAACCAAGTCGATGCGTTCCCGTCTCGCTCGCTGGCTCATGACCTCGCTGTTACTCGCTTGGTGCGGTTCCGCCTCAGCCCAGAACTGGACTACGCTCGATTCCGGGGTGAAGTATCAATTGGTCACCAACTTTGAACTTGCCAAATGCGACAGAATCGTCGGTTCCGAACTGGCTGAGTTCATGGAAGGCTCGCCGCTCAAATCGGAGCACTATTTCGGCGAATTCGCTCCGCCAAAATACCCACTGGGGCTATACACAGTCACTCGCCCTTCCGTGATACCTGAGAAGGGCAACCAGCCGATCATGGCAACCGAAATCTGCGCCGTCCCGATCAACGCGACTGGCCCGCTGCCCGTTGTCTCGTATCAGCACAGTACGATTTTCGGCCGCTCCGACTGCCCTTCGGCTCCTGACAATTCAATGGAATACACACTGATGCTCGCCCAACTCGGCAGTCAGGGTTTCACTGTCGTTGCCGCCGACTATTTCGGGATTGGAGACAACAGCGAGCCCAATTCTTACTTGATGCGGGAGAGCACCGAGCAAGCCTGCCTCGACATCCTCAAGGCAACCCGGCAAGTGCGGGCCTCTCTCGGCGTGCAAAGCCAAACAACCTCCCGGGGGGACTAAATCTTGTTTCAGCTCTGGTTTAAGGATTGGCGGAGGCGACGACTGGTTCGTCGTCCTACTCCTGCGCACTGGCCGGGGATTCTGGAACAGCGGCTTTGGTACTGGGGCTATCTCTCGGCACCTCAGCAGCAACGCTTGCTGGGGCTGATCGCGATCTTCCTCAAAGAAAAAGAAGTCGTCGTGCCTGCGGGAATCGCCGAGCCTGAAGCAGTGCGATTGACGGTCGCCGGTGCCGCCTGCCTGATGCTGCTGGGATTCGAGGACACCTATTGCTTCGACCGGATTCAGACCATCGTTCTGACCCTGCGTCCGTTCCGGCAACAGGTGCAAGTCGCCGCTGTCGACGGCCTGTTTGGCGACATGCTGGCCAGCGGAGCCTATTCCCGAAACGCCCCGGTAGCGCTTTCATGGCTCGATGTCCAGCGAGAGTGCGCCACTCCTGAGTTCGGCGCTAATGTCGTGATTCACGAATTTGCCCATCACATCGATGACCTCGATGGAGCGATGGCGGGCGACCCGCCCTTTCCCACTCTGGCCTTGGTGGGCCGCTGGAAGGAAGTTTCCCGCCGGGAGTTCGAGCGACTCAACGAGCTTCAGGCCGCAGGAGTCGAAACTGTCATCGACCCCTACGGCCTGGGAGATCCTGTCGAGTTTTTCGCTGTGAGCTGTGAGGCATTCTTCTGCAATCCGTTGGGGCTGGAAGAGGAACATGCCGAGCTGTATGGATTACTGCAGCTCCTCTTTCGCCTTGATCCCAAGCCGTGGTTTGGCGACTAATACCGGAAGTTAATACTCTTTCGAGAGCAACGAAGCCGGGCTCTCGCGGAGAAACCGACCGGCCGGGGAACAGAGAGCGCGGCGGACGCCAATCCCCGCATCCTGCTGCCATCCGACTCCCAACTCCAATAACTGCCAACCAACAACTGCCAACTCACTTCCCCCAACCTCACTTCCCGGTCTCCACGACCCAGATGTTACGGTAGCGGACCGGATTGCCATGGTCTTGCAGATAGATCGGTCCCGGCTCGGGTCCCACCGCCACGGGAGCAGCCGTCGTGTTTCGGTCGCCCGGCAACTCGATGTTGTCATGAATCTTGACCCCGTTGTGGAGTACCGTGACTCGCGGCGGTGCGACCAGCTTTCCGTCTTCGTACTTGGCTGCCGTGAACTCCACGTCGTAAGTCTGCCAACTGAGCGGCGGAAAGCACATATTCAGGTCGGGGGCCTTCACGGAGTACACACCTCCGCACTCATTATCGCGTCCCTCCAGCCCGAACGAATCCAGCATCTGAACCTCATAGCGTCCCTGGAGATACAGCCCACTATTGCCGCGGCCCTGACCGCTCGCTTCCGGCTGGTACGGCAAGCGGAATTCGATGTGCAGCTTGTGATTGCCGAACTTTTGCTTGCTGGTCGTGCCTTGTTGCAACAGACCGTCCTCGCTCCGCTTTCCGCCTTCCCAGGCATCGACGCTGTTGCCATCGAACAGGACGACCGCCCCCTCGGGTGGCTTCTGCCCCAGGGTAGAACTCTTGCGCGTGACCTTTTGCAACTCACCTAGCTGCGTGCCTTGTGGATCAAAGACGGTCATCACATTGTCGCGGATGGTACCGCTGCCGTACTGGCTGTTGAAGGTGACGCTGCCGCCGCTGCGCTGGCCGAGTTCCTCGATCCGGTTGGGGGCCTCGCCATCCCAGCCTTCACCGGGCAGGCCGCCGTTGTATCCAACTGCGCGGAACTGCCCTTTGCCGATCGCGATAATCTGCAGGCCGAACTTCTGCTTCTCGGTTCCAGACCCGAGCTCGCCGACGTACTCGCCCTGAAACGGGTAGTCTTCATCGGACTGATCCTGAGCAAATGCCGGAAGAAGCAGACAGGATGCTCCGGCCAGCATCACCACAACCAAGCCGCGAATAATCCTGAGACTCAGCAAACCTGACATGACATGTTCCTCGATGGCTGGTTAGAAATTGAAGTTCGCATTCTATCTCCCCCCCTGTCCAATTTGTGCGCGGGTTGGCCAAGCGACTCGCTCGTACGGTAAGATCCTGCCCGTTCAGCCAAAAAATTTTTCACGATGGAGCTTCGTCATGTCCGACTTCCAGCAACTGTACCAATGGCGAAGTGTCCTGCTCCTGATGCTGGCATTGTGTGGCGTGCTCAGCCCCACTCTCAATGGGCAGGACCAGAGGCCCGGCGTGCCGAGAAAGGCAGGTCAACCCCTAAAGGTCTTCATTCTCGCAGGCCAGTCGAATATGGAGGGCCATGCTCATCTCAAAACACTTGAGCACTTGGCGATGCAGGACGAAACCAAGCCGATGTTGGCAGCGATTCAAAACCCCGATGGCACGCCCAAGGTACACGAGCAGGTCTGGATTTCGTACCTCTCCGGCAACGGAGTCAAACAGGGGCAGCTGACTACCGGCTACGGGGCCAACGCCGAGAAGCTTGGACCCGAATTGACCTTTGGGATTTATCTGCAACAGACCTTGGGCGAGCCGATCCTGATCATCAAGACGGCTTGGGGTGGCAAAAGCCTGCACACCGACTTCCGGCCACCTAGCGCCGGACCGTTTCAATTCCGCGAAGAACAGCTGGAACAATTTCGCAAGGAAGGAAAAGACGTTGCCAAAATTCAGGCAGAAAAAGCCGAGGCAACTGGAGCCAACTACCGATTGATGCTGGAGCATGTGCAAAAGGTCTTGTCCAACATCAAGGATGTATACCCGAATTACAACGAACAGGCGGGATACAGACTAACTGGCTTTGTTTGGCTACAGGGCTGGAACGACATGGTCGATGGTGGCGTTTACCCCAATCGGGACAAGCCGGGAGGATACGACGCGTACAGCGTCAACCTCGCGCATTTCATTCGCGATGTCCGACGGGATCTCGACTCGCCCGAGCTACCGTTTGTAATCGGCGTGATGGGGGTCGGCGGACCGACTGCCGAGTATGGGCCCGCAGAAAGGCGCTACCAGACGGTCCACCAGAATTTTCGCGATGCGATGGCCGCGCCGGCCAAGCTGACAGAATTTGAAGGGAACGTCGTCGCCGTCCTGACCGAGAATTACTGGGACCAGGAATTGACCGCATTGCGGACCCGCGAGGCGGCGGCGAGGGATTTGGCGAAAAAACAGGCGAAGGAACAACAGCTCGCCGAGTCAGCGGCCAAACAGCTGGAAAACGACCTGCGAACCAAAGAGTTCACGCCGCGCGAGCTGGAGACCTTGGAAAAGGGTATCTCTAACGCCGAGTTTCATTACCTCGGTTCGGCTCGCATCCTCGGCGGGATCGGCAAGGGCTTTGCCGAGGCAATGGCCGAGCTACTGCGGCAGCAAGCCGCGGGCAAGTGAAACTAAACAGGCTGAACCATTGATAGTCACCAAGCGAACAGCGCGAATCGTGTGTCCTGGATGTTCGGCTCCATGATTCGATGCCGTTGGCCTCCGATTCGCTCCGTGAAAACTTGAGCTGTCTTCCCGGCCAACCAGCTCCCTCCCACTTCTTCCCATTAGTACTGAGGAGTGGTTCCCCGCATTTCACGCCGAAGCCAGAAACCTCTGTGACTAGGCAGTCGATTAAACATGTTTAGCACCCGTCAGTCGCGTTAGTGCATCGGCAAAGTCAAGTAACCGCTGAGGCGGATTGTCGTCTCTTGGTTCATAAGCGACGTAGAAACTCAGATTGGACTGAGTGCCTGGGTTGCCGTGAAGCTCGGCTCGCCAGTGATACCCCCGGCGCTTCCTATGCCTTACCGAAAAGGCTGCGATTTCGTGCAGTGGCCAAGTCCGAGTCGACGTGCCGCCGAACAGTTGCGGCCGCTCGATCACCAGCGCCCCTTGCCGCACACTCAACTCCACTTTGTCGCGAAAAAACATGATAGCCCGTCGCAAACAAAGTGTACCAAGCAGCCCGAACAGGGCGGCGGGGAGAAGTGTGAGCATCCGGAAGACAAAGACAATTGACTCGAACAGGCGGCTGTCTCGACGCGAAGCCAAAGCCGCTTGCTCCCGCTCTTTCTGCCTCTTTTCTTCTTCTACCTTCCGCAGAAATTCTTCTTTTCTCTCCGGCGATAGATCCTTGGTCAAATCCTGCAGCAGCCTTTCCCTGTACCGGCGAAACTCATCGGGACTCATCCCTTGCCCCTGGGCATCCGTGGACATGCCCGCTGCGGCCGCTCGGGACGATTTGCGCGGCTCTGGCTCACCGCTCAATCCCAACCAACTCGGCTTGAACGCAACCAGCAGGAAGACCAGCGCAAGTCCGCCCAGCAGAACCGTCCCCAAAGCCATCAAGACAAAATCGCTCACCGTGGGAGTGCAGACAATCCGATCGCGGCGGTAGTCGAGTTCCCAGTGACTCAAGTCAATCTCGCCCTCAGGCTTCATTCGCCAGCCACCGGGTGTGGGCAAAAGTTCAAAGGAGATGCTCATCGGATCAACCTCGAAGCAGGAAGCTGGCCATTCACCTAAGGCTATCGGATTGATTCGGCGACGGCTCGGACTCCGAGGTTTGACGCGGTGCCTTCAACCGCTCCAGTTCCCGCTCCCAGCGTTCACGGGCAGCTTGGTCAGACTCCGCCTCGAGTTGTTTCAGCAGGTCCTCCACCAGTTGCTGACACTCCAACCGTTGCTCCGGCGACCCCTCAAGCGCAAGCTGCAGCAGTCGCTCACTGCTCTCATCGCGAAGCGGGCCGCCCTCTTCGGCAGCAGCTCCCTCAATGAGTGCCTGGCCAAGCCGAAATTGTGTGACCTCCTGATCCCAAACTGGTGCGGCTGTCTGCCGCTGTTTCTCGAGTGCCTCGCGCAAGGTTGCGATTGCCTCGGGGAATCGCTGCTCGAGCCGGAGGCAATTCCCCAGCCGCGTCCGGGCCCGAGCGGCCAAGAGCGGGTCGCCACTGGGACCAGACTGGAAACGGTGCCAGCGGCGATGCCAATTCTCCGCTTCCTCCAGCAACTGATTCCTCTCGAAAATCATCAGACTGCGGGCGATCAGCCATTCGGCTCGAGGGTGCTGGAACTTTCGCTTCCGCAGTTGCTCCAGCGCTTCGCGAAGCAGTTCCAGTCCGCGATTCGAATCTCCGCGCCGATCGCAGAGCCGCCCGAGGCTGTAGATGCATTGAATCGTCGTCGGATGTTCCTCGCCGATGGATTCTCGTAGCACCTCCACGGCTCGCTCGTACATCGGCTGAGCAAGCTCCAGACTCCCCTTCTGCTCGTGGGCCTGAGCAAGACGATAGAGCGAGAAGGCAGTTGTCGCGCTCTGCTCGCCGCTGACCCGCAAGTCGCGATCATATACCTTTTGATACAGTGCCAGGGCCCGGACGGGTTCACCTTGGTCGAGCAGGATGCTGGCGAGCGCTTGCTGGGCCGAGGCGAGGAATTCGTTGTCGGGCTCGAACATCGCTTCCGTCTTGCGGAGGCACTCTTCAGCAAGTTGCCGCGCTTCCTTGGCCCGCCCGCTCCCCTGATAACTCAAAGCCAAGTCGCGCTGGTAAATCAGGCAAGCAGAATCATCAGGGCCGAGCAATTCGACGATCCGGGTGAGGTTTTCTTCCTGGATTCGCAATGCCTCGGCTCTTTTTTCCGTCCCAACCAGCGCCTCCGCCAGATTGCGGCGAACATAAAGCGAGACAATCGGTTCGCCGACTTGTTCATACATCTTCCAGGAAACCGAAAAGCAATCGCAAGCGAGAGCATACTCTCCAAATGACTGGTAACTCAAACCCAAGATCAGATAAAGCTGCGCTACGAGCGAGGGTTCGAGGTCCTTTCGCTCAAGTAGCTGCTCCCGACCGCGGTCGAGCATTGAGAGCATCGCCTGGCGAGCGCCTGGTTCAACCAAGCGCCCGCTCGAAGCCGAGAGCGTCGCCTGGGAGACGTTCAGGAAATAGTCGGCAACAAACCGCGCATTCGATTCGGCGCGCTGCCGCGCGATGGTTTCCTGCTGCCGCGCCAAGGCCTCGGCTTCCTGAGCCTGACGCGCGGCACTCGCCGCCGCCTCGGCTGCTGCTGCATTTTGCTCAGCTGCCTCACGCTGCGCCAGCGCCTCCTTCCGCGCCGACTCTGCTGCCTGCCGCTCCGTCGCCTCCCGTTCCCGCGCCGCCATTGCCTCGGCCCGCTCGCGGTTTGCCGTGCGCAGTGCTGCGGCCGTCCGCCCTTGCTCTTCCCGCGCCCGTTGCAAGCCCCAACTGGTACCAATCAAGCCGATTAGAAGCGCGGTGAGCAGCAGGCCAGACGAGACCAGCAGGCCCGGATTGCGGCGGGCGAATTTGCCGAGCTGATACAGCTTCCCCGGAGGGTGAGCCAACACCGGTTGCCCCGCGAGGTAACGCCGGATGTCGGCCGCGAGGCCATTGGCGGTTTCATATCGCCTTGCACGATCCTTTTCCAAAGCCTTCATGACGATCCAGTCGAGGTCATTGGAGAGGAGTTTGGCCAACTGCTGCTGCGGCGCGGGGAGCCATTCGCAAGTCTCGGGTCGAGTCGCAGCCGATATCACCCGTGTGCTCGGCCGAGTCGGCTCGTCCTCCCGCACCGCGCGAAGGACCTCCAGCAGCCCCGGTTTCGCAGAGCCTTGCGAGACAAATGGCGGCCCGCCAGTCAACAGTTCGTACAGCAGCACTCCGAGCGAATAGATATCGGACCGGGTGTCGATGTCCCCGCCACCCAGCCTCGCCTGCTCGGGGCTCATGTACTCGGGCGTCCCAAGAATGCTGCCGATCGCCGTCACTATCGTCATATTGTCCGAGCCTCCA
>Ga0164292_10002115_pt1 | contig 16209 bp, 6 predicted proteins | sample GEODES117metaG_FD_111486 | JGI IMG/M metagenome (GOLD analysis project Ga0164292, IMG submission 111486) | Eutrophic lake water microbial communities from Lake Mendota, Wisconsin, USA - GEODES117 metaG | ecosystem: Environmental > Aquatic > Freshwater > Lake | place: USA: Lake Mendota, Wisconsin...
CCAACTGAAAATAAAACTACAATCAATGGGCCCGGAATGGCAGATAAGAATTTATTTTTTTGAATTATTTTAGAACTCCATAATATTAGTATTAACAAAGAAACGCTTCCAATAATTGTTGCACTGGGTGTTGTATGATTAATGGCATTAAATAATTCGGAAATAGTATTTTGTTGATCGTTTTGAATAAATGTTTCATCACCTTCAAAATCGGAATCGTAGCCTACTAAATGTGGAAGCTGTTTTAAAATTAAAATAATACCAATAGCAGCAAGCATTCCTTTAATTACAGCGTTTGGAACATAATCTCCAATAACACCTGCCTTCACAAAGCCCAATATCACCTGAAAAACACCAGCTATAACTACGGCTAATAAAAAAGCTTCATATACTTGAAGTTTTAAAATTGCAGAAGCAACAATCACCGTTAATCCAGCTGCAGGGCCGCTAACACTTAATTCTGATCCACTCAAAACTCCTACAACAATACCGCCAACTACACCTGCAATAATTCCCGCAAACAATGGAGCGCCTGAGCCCAAAGCTATACCTAAACAAAGTGGCAATGCTACCAATAAAACAACTATTGAAGCAGACAAGTCGGACCCAATATGTTGAAGGTATTTTTTCATTAATTATTGATCAGATATTTAATCCGCCGCATGCGCTCAATACCTGACCTGTAATATATGAACTTAAATCGCTAGCGAGAAATAAAGTAGTGTTGGCAATTTCTTCTGCCTTACCAAACCTCCCCAAAGGAATCTTCTGTAAAAACTGTGCAGAGGCATCTCCATCTTGTAAATAATGCGTCATATCGGTTTCAATAAAACCTGGGGCTATGGCATTGCAACGAATATTGCGAGATCCCAATTCGGCAGCAATAGATTTAGTAAATCCTATAATGCCTGCTTTACTAGCAGCATAGCTGCTTTGACCAGCATTTCCACGTATTCCAATAATAGAACTCATGTTAATGATACTGCCTTGTTTTGCTTTCATCATGGGGCGAATCACTTGCTTGGTCATATTGTAAACACTCTTTAAATTAATATCCATCACATCGTCCCACTGTTCTTCAGTCATGCGCAACAATAAATTGTCTTTTGAGATTCCTGCATTATTTACACAAACATCTATTGCGCCAAATTCTTTAATGGTATCATTCACCAAGGCTTCACAATCAGCAAACACCGCTGCATTGCTTTTTACTGCTTTTGCTTTAACACCAAGTGCTTCGATTTGAGCAACCAAGGCTGCTGCTTTTTCTGCACTACTATCGCTAACATAAGTAAATACAATATTACTTCCTTGCTCTGCTAATTTTACTGCAATGGCTGCGCCGATTCCTCTCGCTGCACCTGTTACAATCGATGTTTTTCCTGCTAATAATTTCATACTAAAAAATTTGATGATAGGTAATTACAAATAAAAGGAATTTATTTAAACTTCAGTTAATATATAATCTACATTAACAGCTTTATTGCTTCTATGTATTTTCTTTCGTTACTCAAACGTGGAATTTTATGTTGACCACCCAACTTTCCTTGCTGCTTTAACCATGCATTAAAAACCCCATTGTTTAATGCATGCACAACGGGCAAACTCAGTGCAATATCTTTATACCGTTTGGCTTCATAATCGCTATTCAGTGATTTCAACGCAGAATCCAATTCATAAGCAAATGCATCTGTATTGGCTGGTTTATTATCAAACTCTATTAACCATTCATGAGCTCCTTGATTTTGATCACCAAAATAAATTGGTGCAGCGGTATAATCATTTACCAGTAGACCCGTTTTAGCAGAAGCAATGGCAATGGCTTTATCTGCATTATCAGCTATTACTTCTTCTCCAAAAGCATTGATGTATTGCTTTAACCTGCCACTTACTTTTATTTTATAAGGATTCAAAGAAACAAACTGAATAGTATCTCCCACTAAATATCTCCACAAGCCTCCGTTAGTACTTATAACTAAAGCATAGTTTTCGCCAATCACCACTTTATTAAGGCCGATGGTTTGAGGATTTGATTTTCCGTATTCTGCAATTGGCATGAACTCATAAAAAATACCATTCTCTAAAAACAACAACATCCCATCTTCTTCAGGATTATCCTGTGCTGCAAAAAAGCCTTCGCTGGCATTGTACATTTCTAAATAAGTACATCCTTCGCCTATATATTTTTTAAATTGATCTTTATAAGGTGTAAAAGAAACGCCTCCATGTATATACAATTCTAAATTAGGCCAAACTTCTTTAAGCGTTTCTTTACCAGTGATTGCTAAAATTCTTTTGATTAAAATCAGCGTCCAAGTTGGTACACCAGAAATAGAAGTTACATCTTCTTGAATAGTACTTTGCGCTAGCTGCTCAATTTTTTGCTCCCATTCATCCATCAATGCAATAGAGAGTTCTGGTGTTCTAATCCAATTGGCCCACATCGGTGTATTCTGCAGAAGCACTGCACTTAAATCGCCATATTGCATGTCTTCATTTACCTGACTAATTTGATGACTTCCTCCAATCACAAGGGCTTTACCGGTAAGTAAATCACTTTCTGTATGGCTATTATAATATAATGTAAGTACATCTTTTGCACTCTGAAAATGGCAGTCTTCTAAACTCTCTTGCGTAATTGGAATGAATTTACTTTTATCGCTGGTTGTTCCACTGCTTTTTGCAAACCAACTTACGGGTGTGTTCCAAAGTACATTCTCCTCCCCTTGCATAATCCTTTCTATGTAAGGCTTTAAGTCGTCATACTCATGAATAGGAACAGCAGCTTTAAATTTGCTGATACTAAACAATTCATCAAACCCATATTTTCTACCAAATTCTGTGTATTGGCCATGGGTAACCAAATCTTGTAAAACTTCTCGCTGTGCTGTAATGGGGTTGCTCAACCATTGCTCTATACGCCAGTACCTGAAGCGGGCTAATCTTGATATGGATGAACTCAGCAATTTCATATTGGGGTATGGCAAAATACAGATTCCCAAGCACATAATCAATATCCAAGAAAATCATGCGGTAAATGGTTAGTAAGCTTCCATAGAAGTAGAAGGATTATCTCTTGCCATATCAATGATCCAATCTTTTCGTTTTAATTCGAAATTGGTGCCCAGATACAATCTTCTAACTTGATCATCTTCTGCCAATTCTTCGGCAGTTCCATGTTTAAAAATTTTTCCTTCAATCAATAAATACGCACGATCACAAATTGATAAGGTTTCATTCACGTTATGGTCTGTAATTAAAATACCAATATTCTTATACTTTAAACGAGCTACTACGGTTTGTATATCTTCTACTGCAATCGGATCAACACCAGCAAAGGGTTCATCCAATAAAATAAATTTAGGATCCACCGCTAATGCCCGCGCTATCTCCGTTCTACGGCGTTCTCCACCACTTAAACTATCTCCATTGTTTCCCCTAACATGGTGCAAATTGAACTCATCCAATAAAGACTCTAGTTTGTTTTGACGCTCTGCCTTAGTAAGCTTGGTCATTTCTAATACTGCCAAAATATTGTCTTCTACACTCAGTTTTCTAAAAACACTGGCTTCTTGGGGCAAGTATCCAATTACCATTTGAGCCCTTTTATACATAGGGAGTTTGGTGATATCTTGATCATTTAAGAATACCGATCCTTGATCTGGTTTAATCAAACCAACAACCATGTAAAAACTAGTGGTCTTTCCCGCACCATTGGGGCCTAGTAAACCCACAATTTCGCCTTGGTTTACCGATACAGAAACATGGTTTACAACGGTTCTGCCTTTATAGCTTTTAACGAGGTCTTTAGCGTGTATGGTGATGTTCACAAAAATGGTTTCAACAAAAATAACGTTTATTGAATAAGCCCAAAGCATCAAATTATACTTTAACAGTTGCTTTTTAAGCAATGATGGGTTGTATATTGCAGTCTATTTAACTATTTGAGCAAGCATGAAAGTTACCGAACACATTAACCAGGCCAAAGACACACTCATTTCATTTGAAGTATTACCTCCTTTAAAAGGTAAAACCATTCAACATGTATTTGATCATTTAGACCCTTTGATGGAGTTTAAGCCATCCTGGATCAATGTTACCTATCATAGAAGCGAAACCGCTTTTAAGAAAAAAACCGATGGTACATTCGAAAAAGTAGAAGTGCGTAAACGCCCAGGTACGGTGGGTATTTGTGCGGCCATCATGAACCATTATCAAATTGATACAGTGCCGCATTTTATTTGTGGTGGTTTTAATAAAAGAGAGAGCGAAGATGCTTTGATTGATTTGAATTTTTTGGGAATTGATAACGTTCTGGTATTGCGTGGAGATGCAGCCAAAAACGAAGCCAGCTTTGAAGCAGAAGCCGATGGACATAAATATGCCATTGATTTACAAAAGCAGGTGGTGAATTTAAATAATGGATTGTATTTAGATGAAGACATTCAGAATGGAGGTAAAACCAATTTCTGTATTGGTACTGCAGGCTATCCAGAAAAACATTTTGAAGCTCCCAATTTAGAAATAGATCTGGGCAGATTGAAAGCCAAGGTAGATGCAGGTGCAGATTATATCATGACCCAGATGTTTTTCGATAACCAAAAGTTTTTTGAATACGTAAAGGCTTGTAGAGATATGGGTATTACTGTGCCCATTATTCCGGGTCTCAAACCCATCACCAACAAAAAACAATTATCTGTATTGCCCCGCATTTTTCATGTTGATATTCCTACTGATTTATCCAATGCCATCTCTAAATGCAAAACCGATTTAGAATGTGAGCAGGTTGGTACAGAATGGTTGATTCAACAAAGCAAAGAGCTGAAAGCCTTTGGTGTACCTGTATTGCATTACTATACATTGGGTAAACCCAAAGTGATCTGGAATGTGGTGAATGCGATAAAATAAACTAAATATGGCTTTAAATAGATGTTTATTATAGTCTAAGTATTGTAAAACCTATTTTTTAGAATACTTAGACTACTCGAATGTCCTTACTTATACGAAAGCTCAATATTTCAATTTTTCCATTGTATTGTTCTAATGCAGACATGATACCTTAATCATTATTTCACAAGTATTACGATTCCTTGTTTGAATATTCTATTTCCTAAGATATCGATACCCGCAACTGTTACCAGATATGGAGCTGGGGGTAATGGATTTCCTTGGTAAGTGCCATCCCATTTTTCTCTAAGGTTATTGGTAATAAACACTTGTCTATTATGGTTGTCATGAACCTTAAAATATTCTAGAATTTTGATCTCTACGTATTCGGGTACAAATCTATCATTTACACCATCATTATTTGGAGAGAACCCTGTGGCAAGATAAATTTCAGGCTTATTAAAAGCCCATACTTCTTGTTTATCTGTGTTTATACATCCTGCAGAATCTACTATAGTTATTGTATAGTTTACTTTATCATCATTTAAGCTGAATTTAGGGTTTCTAATTTTAGAGTCCGTTAATCCAGTGAAAGGCACCCATGAATAACTTCTGCCATTGCCAATTGCATCAAGTTGCCCTATAACACGCTTTACTGTTTGTATTCTCGGGTACACTTGGTTTGAACGAGGACTCTTAATAGTCATATTTATAGTTGTATCATCGGTCAGGAATGGACAACTTGCGCTATATGTAGTTAGTTTTATTTTATAGGCACCATATTGTTTATATATGTTTTGTGGATTCCTTAAAGTTGAAGTAGTACCATCATCAAAATTCCAATTAAACCTCACCACAGAGTCTGGAGCAAATGGAGTAAAACTTCTGTTGGTAAAGAGTACAGGGAATCCTTGACAACTATCTTGAGTTACAAAACTTGCTACTGGATTTCCATAAACCATCAACTTTTTAGTTAAGGTATCTGCTACACAACTGCTATCACTTTCTACAACCAGCTGTAATGTTTTAGGCCCTGCGGTTTTGAAGGTATAAGCTGGCACTACATTCGTATTTCTAATAATAGTAGTATCTCCAAAATCCCAAGTATATTTTGTTAGTTTGGTGCTGGCATGGCCAAATACAGAATTATTAAGTGCAATGGAAGGCATGGTCATGCAAGTATCATTGATAGTAAAAGAAGCTGTAGGTTTACCATAATTGATAACTATTTTTGAAACAGTATCTGAATTACATCCTTTTATATCAGTAACTGCGTGACGCACAGTGTAGGTTCCGCTGTTTGAAAATTGATATCTCATACTTAAAGAAGAGCCTAGTGTTCTATTTAACTCTTTAATTTGCCAGTAATTGTCTCTTACGGAAAAAATAGATCTTGTAGTATCGGCACCATTAATAACGAGAGCTCCTTTACATGCGTCTAGAGTATCAAGTCGGAAGGCCGCATCTACTTTATTTAAAGTAAGTTTTGCAATAGGCACATCTAAAGCGCCGCAGCTATTGCTAAGTTTCGCAGCATAATAACCAGTATCATTAATAATGAACTTATTGATATTGTATTCTTTAGTATTTGAGCCAACTAACTTTTCTCCATTTTTAAACCAAGAGAATAAAAGTGTATCATCATTATTTGTAAAACCTTTGATTGTTAGCTTTGTGTTGGTCTGATAACAAATGGTGTCACTTAAAAGAGACTGTACCGATTTTGCTACGTTTTTCATTATCAAATTGCCTGGAATTGAAAAGGTCGTACCACATTTATTTTCAATACTAACCGAATAGGTAGCCACATCCTGGATTCCAAACTGTTTAATTCTCAAGGTGTCGGATTTTCGTCCAACAAATGGCAACTCATTTTTGTACCATTGGAAAGTATTAGGTAAAATAGAATAAATAGTTGGCTGTAGCACCGTTTCAAACCCCTCACAAACCTTGTAATTAATTGGTAATGGAACAGTTATAAGTGGTTTTTCTGCTATTTTTAATTCGGCTTCATTAGAGTATGTTATGCCACATGCGTTTATAATTCTTAGCTTATAGCTTCCTGCATTTACCTTTTGAATATTATCAATAGAAATTGATTTATTCACTGCACTAATAATTGGAGCTTCATTAAAATACCATTGATAACCAATTTGTTCATTAGGCTTAACTTTAACATCAACGCTAAAATTAAGTTGGCCACTTGTACATAGAATTTGATTTACAATATTACCAGTTATTACTGGTTTGGTATTTACACTAACAACTTGAATTGCAGTATCGCTACATCCAAAGGAGCTTTTTGCAAATAGATAGGCTTTGAAGTCATTAGCAAATGCATAACTGTGGCTAACTTGAGATTGTTTGCTAGAAACGCCATCTCCAAAATCCCACGTTAGATCTACGTTTGAATTGTCGCTAATGATTATATTGGATTTGAATATAAAGGTATTATTGTCTATACATTGCATTGGTGGAGTGCCTACTAAGGAAATATCAATTTTTGGTGTTGGTCTGACTTGAAGTAAAGCACTTTGACTCATCACATCTCCGCAAGCAGAACTTAATTTTACACTATATAACCCCTTATTACTTGAGTTTGTATTGGCTACATATATAATAGGTTGATTGGCGCCTGATAAAGCTACACCATCTTTATACCATTGATAAGTGAATCCGATTTGATCTGGGTTAGAAGTAACTACTTTGTTGGACCAATCTAAATTTTCACAAACACTGCCCTCTATTGGATGTGTTTCAATACCTGGCAAGTTTGTAATACCAAGATTAAATAAGTTAATAATTGATGCTCCGCAATTATTGGTTGCTAGAATAGAGTATCTACCAGCATTTGGTTTGGTAACACCCAGCAATTGAATGCGAGTGGTTCTTGCAGATGGAACCAAAATATTTATCCCATTGAGTTGCCATTGATAACTTGAACTTAAATCAGCACCTTTAAGATTGCTACTAATATCTGCTGCAAAATCAGATCCTACGCAAACGACTTTGTCTGCAATGCTTTCATTGAGCTTTATTTTTTCATTTACAAAAACCTGAAAATCAGCAGTTGTAGTACTTAAGTTACATCCATTGGTTACAGTAGCTTTATAGCTTCCAGCATCTGTTACGGTAATATTAGGAAATATAAGCTGTGAATTAATTTGGCCATTAATTAATCTACCATCTTTAAACCATCTATAGGTGAGTCTATTGTCATCGGAAGAAGCAACAACGGTAGCTGTATTTTGTAATCCCGCACAAACACTTATTGGAGCTGGCTGCTGTGTAATTGTTGGCCCAGTGGATATAACAGTTAGTTTTCCTGTAGCGGATTGTTTTATTCCGCATACATTAGAGGCTTGTAATGAATAAAAACCAGCATCAGGTGCCTGTAAATTTGACAAACTTAATTGGTCGTCACTAATTATACCAGTTCCAATATAATTATTCCCATTTCTTAGCCATTGGAATCCAAAAGGAGTTCCGTCGGCAACAGTTTGCACTTTAGCAACAAAGTTGGCAGACCCATCTACGCACGCAGTCACCGCAGCAGGTGATTGTATGAATTGAGGAAGATCAATTATATTAATAGTCATTGTTTTTGAAGCAGTGCCGCATGTATTAGCAACCTTAAGAATAAGATCTCCGTGGTTGGTTTTATTAATAGAAGCAAAATAAAGTTGAAGTGCTGTCTGTCCTGGAATAGACACTCCATTTTGTTCCCAGCTAATTGTATTGGTGCTATTTGCCAGATTTGAAACAGAAGCAGTTAACCGAAGTGCTGTATTAATACAAATGCCAGACTCAATAGATGGGGTTGTAACAACTGAATTAATTTGAGGAACATCGTTTGCTGTAACTAACACTTTATCACTTTCAGTTGTGCCGATGCTATTTGTTAGTGTAACATAATAATGACCAACACGGCTATCTTTAAATTCTGTAATAGTTAATGCTGAACCATTTGCCCCTATTACACCTATAGTATTTGTTATAGGAACTGCAGTAGCGTTTAGATCTTGTTGAAAATACCATTGATAAAGTGGGCTAGAATTGTCATTTGAATTAGCCTCAACTATTAACTGCATAGATTTATCAATACAAGCTTTTGTTGCTGCCGGTTGAAGTGTTATTGAAGGTTTATCATATACTTTAATTGTTATAATATTACTTCGTACAAACCCACATGCATTACTCACATTAACATAATACCTGCCGGTGTCAGTTAAAACCGCGCTTGTAATTGCATTAAATGTTGCAGTGTTGCTTCCAACTACATTTGTAGAAGGCATTTTGTACCAATTGTAACTTATTGGTGCAATAGATGCATCAGCCTTAAATGAAGTAGCTTCTACAAGCAATTCTAGCGGATCTCCTTTTTTGATTGTTTTAGTTGATACAAGATCTTTTGTGATAGTTGGTAGTCCATTTACTATGATTCTATTGCTTTCAATACCGAATGGATTTACAGAAGTGCTGCTGCAACCTCCCGCGGTAGCTGTTAAGCTAACATCATAGATGCCTGTATTGGCAAATTTATAATTAAAGTCTTTTGCATTACTCGTTATTCCTTCAGCAATGCTCCACAAATAAGAAACATTGGCAACTTCAGGCGTTGTATTTATAAATGTAAATTCTGCATTATTTACGCAGGTTGTTAGTGATTTTCCTCCAGCTGTAAAGCTTGCATTTGGCTTTTGTTGGTATGAAAGAGTAACTCTTTGAGATGAATCAGTTAGGTTACATTGCGCATTAGAGATTTTTAAATAATAATTCCCGGCGGTAGCGGAACTCATTGAATTAATTGAATATTTTTCACTGTTGCTATTTGGAATTGGATTGCCATTGAAATTCCATTCATAACTTATTGAATTTGCTCCACCCTTATCAACTTCCGCAATAAGTTCATAAGCGCTACCCTGGCAAACAATCTTGCCAATAGGCTGTTTGATAACTCTAGGACTTGCTGCTACTATTACTTGTCTTGTTGTGCTATTCTTACAACCCTTATTATTAATTCCTGATAGTTCAACTATGAAAGTTCCTGAGGTTGAATAGGATTTATTGATAGTAGTTATTGCTGTTGTATTTCTGCCGCCATCACCAAAATCCCAAGTATATGAAATCTCGGTACCTCCAAATACTTCCGTTCTATTTTTGAAATTGAAAATATTATTCGACAAGCATTGCGTTGTAGCACCGACTATATCAAAAGTAACTATAGGAGTTGGGTTAACAATAACTGGAATCGAGACAGGATTGGCGGTAGTTCCACAGGTATTAGTAATATCTATTGTATAGGTGCCATGGTCCGATAAGGTAGCAGGCTTTTTAGTATAATCTGAAGAGTTGGTTGTTCCAGATTGTCTTGTTGGAATAATTACTCCATTTAACTTCCATGTGTATGTTTCTGAACTTCTGGAATTTGTTTTTACATTGAGTATTATTTGGTCTCCTTCGCAAAAAGTTGTTAGTGGTGGAGTTGTAAATGCAGTGACAACAGGCGTACCAACCTCATTTTTTATTAATATACCATTGGTAATTCCATTTTTTAAAGGGGTTGTTCCGCATCCATTTGTTAATACTGCATTGTAGGTAGCATCTTTCCCAACGGAAGCAATAGTAATATTGGCGGTTCCTCCCACGGTATTTACAGCTGTTATATTACCATCTACTGTAGACCAAGAAATTGTTGGGGTTTGTCCGTTTACAGAAAAGATATTAACAGAAAGTATTTTTGATTGATTTGTTGCTGAACATATTGCAAAATCTGTTGATGGGGTAATTATTGAATATCTAGGTTTTGAAACAACAATAAGTTGAGCATTGTTACTTGATGTTGTACCACACTCATTACTTGCTTTTAATTGGTAAATGCCAGATTCATCTGTGTTTAAATTTGATAATACTAAACTTGAACCATTTGGAGTTTCCGGAACACCTTGTCTGAACCAGGTATACGTTATTACTGAATTCGTTCCTGGTTTGTTCTGCGCTAATCCACTCAGTGTAACTGTAGTTAATTCGCAAGCAGTTATTAAAGATTCAGGTTGAATTGAGATTATTGGTTTTTCGTGAACTCCAATAGTTATTGAGTTACTAGTTGTAATGCCGCAAGAATTGCTTACGTTTAATTTATAAGTTCCCGCATCAGTAGTTGCACTTGGATTTACATTAAGCGAGCTATTTGATGAAGTGCTATAACTTAGGTCATCTTTGAACCATGTATACGAGGGGTTGTAGCCATTTGATTCACTTGTAACTGAAAAAGTAATTGGCGACCCTAAGCAAACGGTTGGTTTACCTGTAGTTTCATTGTTTGGAATGCTAGTAGATATTTTAACATCTTTTGGTTTATCACCAACGTTCAGGGTAAAGCTTCCCCCGTTAGTTACACCGCAATTATTGATTACTGCAACATTATATACTTTCCCATTGTCATTAGAACTAGCTCTTGGAATTGTAAAGTTTGAGCTGATAGCTCCGGGTATTTCCGTTCCTCCCGAAGTCCAAACATAACGAAGGTTTCCTCCACCGTTTGAAGTAGCACTAACTGATGCATTAACTGTCTGGCCAATACAAACAGTTGTATTAGCAGGGGATGAGGTTATTGATGGAAATGTACTGACGGTAAGAATAGCGTTGTTACTTGAAAGACTGTACCCGCAACCATTTGATATAACAACTTTATAAGTTCCCGCATCTGCAGAATTAGCAGACTTAGAAAATGTACTTGTAGTTTCACCAGTAATTAGTATGTCATTTTTATACCATTGGTAAGTTTGAGCATTATTAGCAGCTACTGAGAGTGAAAAATTACTACCTACGCAAATTTGTAGTTGCGCAGCAGGTTGTGTTTGGATACTTGGTAAGTTAAGTACGGTAACATTAAATTGTGTGCCACTTACTGGGCCACATCCATTGTTAACAGCTACGTAGTATCTACCTGATTGTGCAGTTTGGATATTACTAATATTAAGTTGCGCACCTGTTTGGATAGGAATTGCTGCGCCTTCAAAATACCACTGATAGGTAACGGTTGATCCACTTACGTTGGTGTAAACTGGTGCTATGTTAAGTGTTCCGCCAAGACATACTGTTTGACCTTGAACGTTAGCAACAGAAGGTGCAGGCTGCAGTTGAAGTGTTGTATTAGAGGGGCTTGTACTAGATCCACAACTATTGGTAACCACTAATGAATAAGTCCCTGCATTAGCAGATTGAAAATTAGGAACAGAAAGTGTTGCGGTATTACCAATAACATTACCGCCAAAGCTCCACGCATAGGTTAGGTTATTATCACCATTAGCGCTTATTGCACTAGTAATGTTAGCTGTAGCACCTGCACAAACAGGCGAAGTGCTAGTAAGTGAGTTGATTACAGGTTTGTTGTTAACAGAGAGTATAGCAGCAGTACTTGTGGTGGTTCCACAGCTATTGGTTGCCAAGAAAGTGTAAGTGCCTGCATTAGCAACGGCAATAGTAGGAATAGAGAGCGTGTTTGTAGTATTGCCAACATCAACCCCATTTCTCTGCCATTTAACAGAACTAGAGCCGATTACATTAGCAGTAAAAGTTGCTGTTGTACCAGCACAAAGCGTTTGAGATACAGGATCCAAAGTAATGAGAGGAGCTTGTGTAATAGCTATTGTATAATCGGCGCTAGGACTGGTTCCACAAGAGTTGGTAACATCAACGGTGTAAATACCTGCATTGCCAGTTTGCACACTAGTAAGTGCTAAAGAAGCAGTAGTAGCATTAGGTATATTAACGCCTGCTTTTTTCCATTGATAAGTAAGTGTACCGCCGCTATTGGTAAGTGCAGATACTAAAAGTGTATGTGAAGCACCAACACAAAGTGCAGTGGTGCTAGCAGGTGTTTGGATTGTGGGGGGGCTTTTGACAACAAGTACGGCTGCATTACTAGTTACGTTAGAACCACAACTATTTGAAACAACAACTTTATATGTTGCTGCATCTGAGCTTGCAACAGAAGGAATATTAAATGTACTAGAGGTGGCATTGTTAATAGTAACATCATTTTTTAACCACTGATACGATTGTGTATTGTTGGCTGATACAGAGAGTGTAAAACTTGTTGAAGCGCATGTTTCTGTTTGCGCAGCAGGTTGTGTTTGGATACTTGGTAAGTTAAGTACGGTAACATTAAATTGTGTGCCACTTACTGGGCCACAACCATTATTAACAGCAATATAGTATCTACCTGCTTGTGCAGTTTGAATATTACTAATATTAAGTTGCGCAGCAGTTTGACTAGGAATTGCACTTCCATTAAAATACCACTGATAGGTAGGGCTTGTACTGCCTAAATTAGTAATGTTTGTTGGTACTAATAAACTAGAATTTAAACAAACAGTTTTATCGGTGATAGTTGCTATACTTGGTGTAGTAATTAATTGAATATCTACATTCTGATTGTTGGTTACCGAACTAACTGTTCCACAACTGTTGGTTACAGATAAAGAATAAGTGCCTGCATTAACAGACTGAAAATTAGGGATAGAGAGTGTTGGGGTATTACCATTGGGTAAAGCTATTCCGTTTAATGTCCATGCGTATGTTAGGTTGTTGTCTCCATTAGAAGCAATTGTTGACAACAATGTTGCAGAAGCGCCAACACAAACATTTGATGGCGCAGTAATACTAGTTATGCTTGGTTTATCTTTAATAGTAACTTGCGCATTTCCACTTGTGGTATTGCCGCAACTATTTGATGCAACAAAAGTATAAACACCTGCATTGGCTGCAGTAACGGAAGAAATAGTAACGGTTTTTGAAGTATTGCCGATATCAACTCCATCTTTTTGCCACTTAAAACTTGTTGCACTAACAGCATCTGCATTTAATGTTAGTGTAGAGCCGGCACATAATAGGGTATTGGCAATTGGGTTTAAAGTGATTGTAGGTTTTTGATTTACAATTAATTGAAAATCCGAACTATTTACATTTCCGCATGTATTGGATAAGTTAACTGAATATAAAGAAGCATCACCTGATTGAATATTTGATAAGGTATAACTTGCGCCATTTGTGTTTGTAATATTAGATCCTGCCTTTTTCCATTGGTACGTTATGGCACCTCCGCCATTTTCATTACCATTAACTTGAATGGTATAATTGGTACCCGTACAAACTGTTTGAGGACTACTTGAAAAGCTATTAATGCTGGGCTTATCCTTAAGTGTTAAATTGATATTAGCAGATTGTATTGGGGTGGCACATGCATTACCAACTTTAACAAAGTAAACATCAGCATTAGCGATTTGAAAGTTTGTAATCACGTAACTACTTGATGTAGCACCTGTGATAACACTTCCATTCTTAAACCATGCATATGTTAACGTAGATGCATCTGGCGAAGTAGCTGATACTGATAATGTTATATTTATGCCAGCACAAACAGCTGTGCTATTTGAAATTGAGTTAATTATAGGGCAAGCTTGTGCAACTATTATTTGCGAAATCCCAAATGATAGCAGAACAATAAATAGCCTAATAACATTTCTTTTTTTCATAGAAAAATTCTTTATAAATTATGTCTAGTCTTATTTGAAACAACTCATTTGTCGTTTTGTGAGTGTATTATCTTCTGATGGACGAGAAAAAAGTAGCTGTAATCCAATTTCAAAGGCATTGGCATTTTGCATATAAGAAATATTTGGAGCTATTGAAAAATTATAGGTGAATGAGGCTTTAAACAAATTCATGTTTAGATTTACAAAAGGGGAGATAGAATTATTTAAAACATAAACACCGCCAACATCAAATCCCATGAATTTATCATAATCTGGTAATATTTGAATAGCGCCAACAAGTGAAGTAGAAGACTGCCTCGCTCTAATAGAGTGTAATCCTCCAAAAAATACTTGGCTGTAATTAGATAGCACTTTCGAATAACCTATTTGGTAATTGTAGGTCAGCCCCTCTTTGGTTGCAAGTTTTAGAGGATCCTGACTAGATTGATTTATGTTGTACAAAGATAAGCCTAGAGAAAAGGATTCGTTTTCGCCTACTGCATTGAATAAGACTCCCGAATTAATATCAAAAAAATTTGCATTTATAACTTGAATAGGCTCATTGTTGGGTAGTTGCGAGGTATAGCCAGAAAAATCAAATTGATTAGGAAATAGCAATCGAGTATAATCAATTCTTTTTGAATTGTATCGGCCTTGAAAACCAAGTGTCAAAGATTTACTTCCATCATAATTCAACCCCTTTGAATAAGATATTGTTGCAGACATTGCCTGGTGCGAGTATATGTCTAAGGTTTTATGGGTAAAAGCATTAACGCCGAATCCAAATGCATCGTTACTTGGTACAAAATCAAGTAAAGGGCGCATTTGAAAAGAAGCATTTGAAAAAGTAGAAGTTACTAACCGCGAGTAGGATTGAGATCTATGAAGGGCATTAAACTTAAAGTCATCATCTATAAATCCAGCAAAAGCTGGATTTATATTGAGCTGATTTTGAGAAAATTGTGTAAATACAGGCAATTGGGAACTTGCTTCATGCATATGCATGAGCATACTGCTTACTAATAAAATTCCAAAAGGGTTAAATTTGCAACTCCTGTTTTTCATAATCAAACTGAAATGTGAATAAATTACTTCTTCGTCAAAAAGACAATATATACCTTAGTCTTGGGGGAAGACTGAGGCATAAAAATAGCCTTTTCCCTAATAGAAATAATGATCTATATCTGTTTATATTTACTACCTGTTGACGATTTGGCTCACAAAAACTTTTGTGAGCCTATTGTTTTCGTTAAAACCGATCACTTAAAATTATTTATTAGTATTAAATAGTTTTTTGATATCAACATCTAATGTGATGATTATCAATCGATAGTATTATTACCCTGTGCAGAAAATATAAATAATAGTGAGTTTATATTAACCTACGATTAAAATGAATTCAATGGCAAAAAGGAACTACGTGCATTTGTCGCCGCCAAGAACTTTTATCAAAACAAGCAGTACCAACCAAACCTCGCAATAAAATTGGCTTTAAAAATATGATAAAGCCTGTTAGTTCTTTGGTTGCTACTGCTTAGCCTCCATAATTTTATCAAACTGCTCTAACGATAATTGTTTGGCAACAATTCTTTTGTCTTTGTCTAACAAATAGACAGTAGGCGTTTTAGAAATATCATAGAGTTGTCGATAATTAGGAATACCTGCTTTTTCTTCGGCTTGCTTGGCTTCTTTGGTTTGAAAAACATGTACCCATTTTTTTGAAATATTTTTTTCGGCTAAGAATTTTTTCCAAGCTGGCACTTCGTTTTCATAAATATTTACA
>Ga0164292_10002116_pt1 | contig 16202 bp, 22 predicted proteins | sample GEODES117metaG_FD_111486 | JGI IMG/M metagenome (GOLD analysis project Ga0164292, IMG submission 111486) | Eutrophic lake water microbial communities from Lake Mendota, Wisconsin, USA - GEODES117 metaG | ecosystem: Environmental > Aquatic > Freshwater > Lake | place: USA: Lake Mendota...
CACCTTTAAATAATACATCTAAACTTTCTTTACCATCTAAGTAACGATTGATAGTGTCGATGTCGATAAATCTTTTGTTGAACCCCATTATTCTATATATTTAACTGTTTTTTTACTATTACCGCCACTTTGATTAATGTAAGCTAACACTTTTCTTTTAAAGATTGGTATTAACGTTTCCTCAAGTGGGAATATATCTTTACAAAACATTTCAAAAACAGGATTATTAACTTCCTCGTTCTTTTCATATGTTTTAGAAAATTTAGATATTATTTCGTGTATTGTCAAACCATCTTGTGGTCCTTCGTAAACTAATTTTGTAGTTGTTTTACTTTGATTCTTAGTTCTGTAAACTTTTTTGGTGGTATATTGCCATACATAGACAATATTATTGGATTTGAAGTAGAAAAACCCTGAATTACTTTTAAGGTTACCCTTATTTTTTTTAACAACAATATCAACAGAATCATACACAATACTCCAAATTGATTTTGCAAAATTAAAGTAGTCAAATAATTGTGGTTGTGAGTTTTTTAAAATCTGATGATATTCAGTAACTTCTTCATTCGCAAGAACTGGAATATCTTTAACTTTTAAATCAGATAACACTAATTCGTCATCATTTGTTAAGAATTTTTTTTCGGTATATAATATCTTGTTTTGATTAAGTAATGTTTGGATATTACCTAAATGTAATGAGAGTTCAATAAACATCGGGTAGACTTCCATTCGTTCCAAATGTTTATTTAATTTTTGAAAATAGTCTAATAAAACGTATTGTTTTTGTTCCGCATCTAAGATACCTTGGAACAACCAATCAGTATCCATTATGAACTCTACTTTTTTATGTCTTCGTTTCTTTTCCATTTATTAAAATATACAAAGACTTTATGAATAAATGAATACTTTTACTCGACTCTCATGATATAAAAATCACGTCCCGCAACGGTTACCTCATCATATTGACCGTCATAACTATTCATAATTCCCCATCCGTCACTATCAACCAGTCCTTGGGCTAAAGCGTTTTCATCGATAAAATCTTTAATGTCAGCGCCATATTCTTTGATATAATATATTGGATTCCTTTCGACATCTTCTAACATACTTTCAACCTTATCCTCAATCATTTGTTCCGTAGGTTCATCATCAGGTGTTATATTATCTAACTCTTCTTGTAAGGAATCGATGTGGTCTTGTATTTGGTCATACATTCTAGAATATTCATCAGGGTCCTCAATTTCACTATCTAAGTTACTTTGTCTTTCTTCATACTCAGAAATTTCATTTTCTAATTGGTCTTTTCTTTCTTCTTGAGCTAAAGTTAATTCGTAATCACTCTCATTGAAATAAACTTCGGAGTTTTGTCTCACGTCATCTTCGTACCAGTCACTAAAATAACTTCTAACGTAATCAGTATCAATATAATCATCAATAAATCCCTGATTAAACCCATCTACTCCGACTTCATCTATATAACTTTTAGCATAATTTAAAGCCGATTCATCCATTTCATCATACGTACCGACACTATACACAATATTTTTAAACTCAGGACTCAATACTTCAAAGGATTGTAATCCATAGGTACTATAACGATTTGGAAATAAAAGATAAACATCGTTGTTCTCATTTTCTAACCCTTCAATATCTCCTTCTAACTCAGTGATTTTATCATATAAATCAGATACCAATTCAGAGTCTTCAACGTTATCATATTCGTCCTGTAATTTATTTAACTCAATTTTTAAGTTAGATAATCTTTCTTTCCCCTCATCATCTAAGACATCTAAACCTTCAGAAACTAAATGTTTAAATAACGCATTTGCTTTTAAACCTAACTCGTCAGTATCATTGATATCCCATTCATCGTTAGCACGAAGAACATCCATTTCATTTTTCTTTTTTTGTAATTCCGCGGCTAATCTTTTACGTTCAATCGGAGTTCCAGAGTCCCACACATGTTTTTTAACTTTAATATTTGATATATCACTAATCTTAGTGTTTGAAATATCTAAAGAACCGTCAACATAACCTACGTTTCCTAAAGAATCTGTTGATGTATTATTTATTTTTAAGTCACCTGTTATCCACAGAGGTTTTCCTTGGAACTTTGGTAATCTACTGATTCCTCGTCCGTGATATCCTGATAACTTTAGTAGGTCTAAGTATTCTTCAGGTGATATCTTATAATATTCACCATCAACTTCCTCGACAATTCTTTTAATTAATTGACGTAACCCTTGTTCAGTAAGTCTCACTTTATTTCCCATATCTATAAATACTCTAAAATAAAATAAATTTAACCTGAATTTCTTGACATTAAAGATTAGTTGGTGATATTTATAAGAAAGAATAAACAAATTTAAATATATCTACCATGGGATGCGGTTGCAAAAATAAAGGAACTCAAACACAGACTCAAACGGTCTCTACTCCTCAACAAAGTAGTCAAAATCAAACTTTGGCTCAGGTTCAAGCACAAACTACTAATAACTCCTCAATTCAAGAGTCTATTAAGAAAGTTGTTGAGAAGTACTACAATAAGAAATAATAAGTCTCAGTGTCTATTTATTAAAAAGAGGTGTTATCACCTCTTTTTCTATTTATAATCTAAATTATTTTCACTATTAATTGGTATAATTACTAAAAATGAACTACATCAATAGGCATTCAAATAGAGGAATCGTAAACAATTTCGCAGATTTCGTTTTAAAAGAGATAAACAAAGACACAAAATACGATACGGTAGTTGAGGTAACCGATTGTGGTAAATTCTTTGTAATAAACGGTATGACAAGTTCTTCTAAAATATTAGATATGTCTGACGTTAAAGAAAGGTTCTATAAAGAAAACGAATCCTTGTTAAATAAGTACGGTTATGATAATATTAATGTTGTAGACTTAATATTATATGATAATGAATTAGTTAAGAAGGAAGAATATTGGTTTACCTTCTATAATACTGAAAGACCTTCATTTAACCAAAAAATGATTGATTTTGTTCAATCAGATAATACCGTTGAGTATAATTCTGTTTCGGACAATAAAGGGTTCATGGTTGAGCTGGATTTCAGTCATGAGGATACAACAAAATTAAGTTACTTCACTTATTCACCTCTTAATATTTCATCAGAATTTCCATACGGACATAGTTTAAGTATGGGTAGATTATATTTTTATTATTCGGAATACATCTGTAATCAATTATTCCGTGTGATTAACTCAAATAAAATATTATTTAAAATATCAACACTTAAAAACCAAGATGACGATTTTAATATAAGAATCATTTCGGATTCAATGTATCAGGAGGGGACAATTAAATCTATGATATTGGATGTGTTCGATTTTAATCTAAATAAATTTCAAACCACCATATTAGACTACGATGTGTCCGAGGATTTGAATAATCCTATTGGTGGTAAACCATGGTTAATCCATGATAGAACAAAAGATTTAATTATTTTTTAAACTCTTTTAGAATAGGAAACTACTTGATAAAAATCCTTTTTGCCCTCACAATAATCTTTAATTAAAACTAAAAGGGTTTTAAACATGAACGCATTAGGTGTTTGTTTTTCACACTTAATAAATAATTCAATCATTGCGGATAAGAATTCAATAGAAAAGACACCTAAATTCTGTAATGAATCATATTTTTCAGTAAAATAATCATTATAAATTAAATTATAGTTATTACGTTCTTCTACTGAGTTGAAGGGTTCCGCAACATCGTATATCTCCAACCATTCTGTCACATATAAATTAACCCAATTAGGATTATGTTCACATTTTAAAAGTAAGTCAACAATCCAATGAGTATGAGATGGGGCTCTTAATCTAGATTTTTCAGTTTTGTATTTAACAATAAAGTCCAACTCAGGATTGTGACCACGACTACCTTGGTAAATATTAATATAATTACCGTCAGCCAATTCCCAAGTTCTTACAGGATGATGTGTAACACCATCTTTTTTAAATGTCAAATTCATATTGCAAATATACAAAAATAATAAACAAAAAAAAATCCCGTGAGGGATTTTTATAAATTAAAATGTTCTTTAATTATTTTAACACCGTCTTCTATTTCATTAAAGTCCCTTTCAGGTGCAAATAACATAGTGTTAGGGGTTTCATCGGGCGACTCTACAATCATAAACGCAGGTACAAAATCATTTTCTGTTATCTCAACAAACATATTATATTCATCCTCGTGTTCGTTAATATCTCTAACAACGTAATCAGCGTTAATAGCATCTAACTGTTCTTTCATCATTTCACAATACGGACAACCTTCCATAGTGAAAAGAATTAATATCTTATCCATTTAATAACTCGTTAGCGATATCGTTTATCTGACCCTCCATTTGTAACCCTGGCCTTGAGAATTGTTCTTTACCATTAGCGAAAGATTTAACAGTAGGAATAGCTCGAATCCCTAACTCGGCAGCAAACTCTTTGTTCTCCTCAACATTTAATGTGTATAATTGTACGTCAGAATTTTCATTTCGATATTTCTCCGCAACTTTCTCAAAAATAGGTTTCATCATCTTACAAGGACCACACCAAGGGGCCCAAAAGTCCACGACTAATTTTTCTCCGTTGTTAATTTTTTCCTGTAATAATTCTTGTGTAATTTCCATAGTTTATTTTATTTTTTTTAAGTTATGTATGAAAAACTCGACAATACTTTTCTTGTCGGGTTTTGTTAATATAAATATATCAGTACCGTTTTTAAAATACAATAGAATCCCTGTTGAATCGTATTCATATAACATGTCTTTAGTAACCACTTCACCATTTTCGTTAACAAAATCATTATACCATAATAAATGTGATTTCTTAATCACGGTTTTAATTGCGGATTCTAAATACGGTGGCATAACCTCAACAAAACTAGGAGAACCTCCATACATTTTGGTGAACATTTCAATACAAAATAAAGGTATATCTTTCATTTTAAAATTCTAATTCATTTACGGCATTTAGTAAATCATCACCAATCATTTCATCAACTATTCTGTTTTGTATTGGGTTATCTTCACGTCTTGGGTTAACGTTATGTATCATCTTATTTTCCCAATCTAATCTAGTTTCACTACCTCTATGAATATTAATACCATAGAATTGATTTGGCCCTATTTCAACTAATTTACTTTTAATTGTTTTGTATCCAAATTTAGATTCTATCTCAGGTAAGGTAAACAATTCTTTTTTAACCAATCCATCTATTCTTCTATCAAGTTGTTCTAAAATAATTGACCAACTATCACCCAGGTTGTAGTTAAATCGTCCTAACGATTGCACTCTCTTTAAACCAACCACTTTACCTTCACTGTACTTAATAAAGTATTCAATTGTTGCTCTCTCTTCAGAATCAACATCATCTCTTCTTAAAGATATGATAATTGAGTGGGGTGTCTTAATGTAAGTTTTAACACAATTAGATTGTATGAACGACTCTTTATTATATTCTTTACTAGTTGACAATAACACAGGGAAATGAACATTAACCCCTAATAAAGGTCTTTCAACTTCTAATTTAAACGTCTCACTATAATATCGTTTAAAGTCTCCTGAAGTGTAGAATGCTTTTTTCTCTGACCACTCAAAGTGCTCATTCATAAACTCATCATAGTTTGACGACTTCCACTTAACAGTTTCTAAATTATTTAAAAAATTATGAAAGTTTAAATGGTCGTGGAAGGTATTGTAATTTATTTGTCCGTCTAACACTAACTTGAATATGTCGAACGAGTTTTGTTTTTCCTTGTTAGTAAAATTAACTTGGGTACCTTCACCACTAACCACGGGGTTTTCAATCATTTTCTTAATGATGTCATCATTTTGTGACATTATAAAATTCTTACCAAAAACCTCATAAGTGTAATTTAATGTTGTGAAATCACATTGTTTTACCTTATGTAATACACGTTTAAGTTTATCACCATTAAGACCAGCGTTATTAATAATAGTATCAATATACTTCATACCATTCTTTACCAACTCAACCTTTTTAGGTTGTGGGTTGTATAACATGAATGATTCCCAATTATTTGAAAATTTAATCCCCGAATAGTCTAAATAACGTTTATACATTCTTAATTCAGGCGTTAATTCAGGGTATTTTTCAGTACCAGGGATTGAGTTAACAAAAACGGTAATGATGTGATTAATTAAGTCCGTTCTCTCCCAAATTTTAGGTTCAACAACTTTTCTATCATAATCCCCCAATAAACTATTCATTAGTGAGCGAAAACGATTGATTGGGTCCTCAGCAAAATTACCTCTTCTAATTTTTTTACGACACTTTCTTTTCTTATGATAATCGTGAATATAACCTGTATATAATGAATTTGTTCTATGGTTGAAAGTTAGGAAGTCAACTCTTGTGGATACCCTAAAGTATTTTGTCGCTTTATGTCTAACTCGGTTATACGTGAATATTTTTAAAGCAATTTTATCATCTTTCTCAGTAACTACCATAGTTCTTCGATACATCATTACAGTAGATAAAGGGTTACCATAGTTTTTAGTGTAATCCTCTTCATCTTCACTAACAGGACCTTGTTCTTGTTTAAATTTACCATAATACCCACCGTCCCAATTGTCGGTAGATAATATTTTTCTTTCTCTTAACGGCTCTTCATCCCACAAAGGATTCTTAGTCTCATGTCTATCAAAACATAAGTCATTAGTGTCCTCGAATTTTATCGTGGTATAATCCGTTAAAGTATATGAGTAAATTTCTTTCATAGTTTAAAATAAATGAATGGGGGTTATTCACCCCCATTTAAATTAACACATCTCTTCCGCAAGTTCCCAAAGTTTGGTATTAACTTGGTTAACCGCCATAATACTACTTAAACCTCTTAAGGATGTTTTTCTACCTCTTTGTGTTTGATACTCAAGACCACCTTTAATAAACTTCTCTTGTACCACATTGAATACCGTCCATAAGTCATTCTTGTTATCTTCCTCACGTTTAGGGTACATAATCTCCATAACATCAAGTGTTGGTGGTACAGTACCAGTCTTCCAACGAGTGTTGATGGCTTTCTTAATGAATTGAATTTTCTCAGGTAAAGTCAGTTCTTTATTCATCATTCGGTCTACTGACCTTTGGATTACTGGTAAACGTCCTGCAAAACTCTCTGTAAGTTGTTTTACCTCATCTAAATCAAATCTTTGATGTCTAAGGTTGAATGACTCAGAAAGTGACGTAGGAACCGTTAAACCGTTACTACATACTAATCTATGAAGACCAGCGCTAACTGAGAATGTTGCCAATCCGTTATGTGAGTTACGGATGATTGCCTCCACGATTGAATCTCCAACTTTAGGTAATTCCCCATTACGAAATCTTAATTCGTGAACACCATGTTCACCACGACCTGTTTGTTTAACAGATGATAATTGCCAACCCTCACGTTCAAAATTCTCAAGAATTTCAAATGTTGGTACAAAAACATACTTATCCGACATCTTTTGAGATGGAGAAGTTGCAAATACTGATGGTGCGGTTGATTTAATTAACTCAGGAGTGTATAACATATTTTGTCTTTTTAAATTTATAATACAAAGATAGTGAATATCATTCGTATTACCAAATTTAATTTAGACAAATGTCTCCGAATTTTGTTTTTTGGAAAATTTCGTAAATCTTAGTTTCTTCAGTGATAGTAATTTCACTCTTTCTAAGTTTAACAATTATTTCAATAATTTGAGGTCTTGTTAAAGAAGGGTCTTCACCCTTCTCAACATTGGTGTGGCATTGTTCAGTGACTTTAAGATAAAAATCATCTTTATTCACATCACCAATTAACATCTTTAATTCCTCAGGGTTTTTATCAAAAAATGATATAAACTGATTAACATATATGTCCACATCGACATTTCTCATAACATTATTTTTTTTACAAAAATAAGTAAATTAGTTCACATAATAAAACCCACTACCCTCATCAGATAGTTTTTCTTTCAATCTTTCAGGTATTTTAATATTAGGATTACTATCTTTCAAGTTGATGAACGCCAAACCTGGTATATCAGCAATTGACTCAGGTAAACTTTCTAACGATTTGTTAGACGGTAATGCCAAGAAATTTAAATTCTGTAATTGTCCGATTGACTTAGGTAATGATTTAGCAATATTTTGTAGTAGCAATGCTTGTAGGTCTTTAAATCTACCTAAAGACTCAGGAACAGTTAATGCAATAGTTTCTTTTGATTTATTGTTAATTAATAAGTGTTCAATTGACTCTGGTAAACTATCAAACAATTCATCAAATCCGTATAACGCAACAAATTTACCTGCTGAACTATCAGGGTAGTTGATTTCAACTTTATTACCACCTTTACTAACTAATCCTTTCGCAAATTCAGGTTTAAAGAAGTCTTTAAGTTCGGACATAGGTCCATTCAAATATTCAACCAAATTGATTTGTCTATCATGTCTATCCATAAACTGATTTGAAGGGAAGTGGAACTGAAATCTTTCTTGAGGTAATCCCGTTTTCTTACCCACTAAACCTTTATCATCATTAGGGAACACAACGTATAATGGACCATCTTTAATATAACCGTTAAAGTAAGATAATCCAGGTGATGATGTACACCATCTTGATTCACCTTGGTCATATTCGTGGAATCCACCATAGTAAACCGCCGCGTCTTTACCAACACTACCTTGGTCTTCAATTTTAATCATTGTCCAATTTGAACCTTCAAAAACAATTTCACCTCCAGCGTGTTTAAGACCTTCTCTCGATTTTTTAGCTTCTTTCTTTTCAATTTCCGCCTTTTTCTTTTCAGGGATTTGGAAATCCTTTAACGTGTCGAATAATGACACCACCGTAAATTTATTAATATCTCTTTGTTCTTGAGGTAAATATGGTTTAGCCTTTTCAAACTTAATTAAGTCAGCAGTGGTTTTATACAAATCCTCCATGAATAATCTTCGAGCTTCAGCCAAAGACTTTTGATATGCAGGACTTTTAAAATCAACTTCTGCATCAGTTTCAATCTGAGGACTGACATAGTTTTTAAGTAACCATTGTGAGTACTTACCAACTTTAACTCTTTCCATATCTTCCATGGATAAAGTATCTATATCTTTACCTTCAGGTACTCTAGTTGTTGGGTCAGCAAGGATAATCGCCTTTAGGGTTTCAAAATCCATAATACTTTTTGGTTTTTTCCCTGGCTCAATATTTTTAGATTTCGTCGCAGGTTTAACTAATTTGTCAAACAAGACCTGGAATCGAGATTGTTCTACTATTAAATTCGAAAGTAAAGTTGTTATTCTCATTTTAAATGTTTTTAATATAAATATTCGGAATTAAGAAATAATCCATTATTTAATAATTCATAATCAAAAGTTCTTCACCCATGTTTTGAGTCTTACCTTTTTTAGCCGCCGCCGCTTTGGCGAATTCTTTTTTCACCCATCGATATTTTGGTTCAGGAAACCAAGTGTGTAATAATTCAAAGTCATAATAAGATAAACTAAATTTACCTTTAATATCTTTTAACGCGTTTGCTAATCTCTCATGGTCATTTCTATCAAAGTCATGATTATTGTAATAATTTTCTGTTTTCCAATAAGGTGGGTCTAAATAGATATATGTTGTTGGTGAGTCATATTTTTTAATAACATCCTCAAAATCCATATTCTCGACTTCAGTTATTTTTAAGAAATGTTCAACCCATTCAGGTTTAGATAACTTATCTCTAAATGTTAGGTATTTTGATTTGTACTTACCTTTTAAATCAATAAAACCACTCGTTTCAGGTTTACTACCACTAAATACTTGTGTTAATACGTAAGCATATTTCGCAGCAACAACATAATCGCCAGGTTGTACGCTGAAATTCTTATCAAATATTTCAGCTTGAAAGCTTATAAATTGTTCCTTATAAATTGAAGGGGTAATTTCTTCACCAAATTGTTGACATGGAATTGAGTTAATCGCATCAAGTAATGATTGCGGGTTTTTAACACATTGAAACAAATTATAGTTTAATGGATTAAAGTCATTATATACGACTTTTTTAAGATTCGGATATTTGGATAAATCCATGTTAAAGAAACACCAAAACATTCCTCCGAATGTTTCTACGTATGTCTCCATGTCTTCAGGGTAGAAAGGGACAATCCACTTTCCAATTTTACTTTTACCTCCAATGTATGATAGCATAGTTATTTTTTTTTTAAAAGTATAAGTGAAAAAAACCAAAAAGGCAAATGTTTTACGTATTTTACTTTGACAGTTTTTTACCTTATTTTTAAACCATAAACTATTTAAAATTAAAAAACAATGGAAACAGTCGAAGGAACAGTAATTGATGAAACCGAAATTAATACAGGTAAAAACCCTAAATCTACAAAAAAATGTAGTTCTTGTAGTAAATTTCCAAAACAACAATGGTTTTTAATAGCAATATCATTTTATATTCTATTTGCCGCAATCTATGGGACTATCAAATTAATCCATGAAGCAAACAATTACTTCACACATTAATTACGGTTAAACCTAACAAAAAGTTTAACAAACATATCCCCAACATTATTATACCCTTTAGATTTAACTCTAAGGGGTTTTGATGTATCAAATTGAGTTGGTAATTTAATTAATATGTTCCCTTGTGGATGAGGAATCTCTAAATTCTCTGTACGTAACCCATCTAAATCAAAATAAGCATTATAAATTAAATCATCCCCAAGTTTTTCAAAATTATTCTCGGGTGTTGCTTTAACTCTAATAACCAAATTACCGTACATACCATCTTTATAATCCCCCTTACCTTGTAATCTTAAAAATTGTCCGTCATCAATACCATGTGGAAGTTTAATTTTAATAGATTCCGTTTCAGACTTAGTTGTTTGTCCATGACAAGTACCACAAGTCTTTTTATATGAAAACCCATTACCCTTACATTTATTACAAGCTTGTCTAACCATTTGAGAGAACATACTACCGCCAATTTTTTGAACAATAAATCCATCACCATTACAGACATTACAGGTTTCTCTTTCCCCACCTTGTCCACTACAATCATTACACATATGTTGTCTTGAGTAGTTAATTATTTTATCACCCGCCATAAACGACTCAATAGCACCAACCTGAACTTCAATTACCTTATCAGGAACACTTCGTCTTCTCTGAGTATGAAAAGCCCCATTAAATAGGTCTTCAAATGGATTGAATCCTCCCCCACCCATATTGCCAAAAGGATTTTGTCTTTGATTATCGTATTGACTTCTTTTAGTTTCGTCACCTAAGATATTATAAGCTTCTGATATCTTTTTAAATTTATCTTCATCCCCACCTTTATCAGGGTGATGTTCAATAGCTAATTTACGGTAAGCCTTTTTAATTTCGTCTTGGGTTGAGGTTTCCGTAACCCCTAGTGTATCGTAAAAATTATTCATACTCATTTACTTATATTTGTTTTGAAACTAATTTAGTTAATATTATCATTTTGGAATGTCATACAACTATCAAGTAGTACTTTTTAAGAATAAAGTAAAAAAGAAAATAATCAATAAATTTAAAACTCATAAAAAGGCAAATGAGTTATATAATTCGTTGGTTGAGGAAAGTAATACCGTTCTTTTTGATAAAAAATATGAAAATGGTTACGAATCATTATATGAATTGGCGTTGTTAGAAAAAACATCAGGAACTTTGTTACCTATGTTTATGAAGGATACTTTTGGCAGACAAGTTAAAGTTGACTTAGATGATAATGATTTCACAATTATTAGGATATCAACATATAATTTAGAGGAACTTATTGTAGATTATTCAACCAATACTCGGATAACAATTAGTGATTTTATTAAAAAATACTTAGACCCACCTGGTTTAAAAATGGTATCTAAATTAAATAATAAAGTCATCGTACAAAACGATGACCATTATAATTTATTTACATTAAAGAATGATGATGATTCATCAAGACTACTGGACAATCTTTCTGAAAATTTTATATCTAAGAAAAGAAGTGACTGTATGTTTGTTAAAGATTATTCGACGGCTCAGAGGAAGTATCTTTACTCAATTTTATCTGAGAAAGGGTTTCCGAAAACCTATCTGTTTCGTCAATCGACAACCCATCCAACAAAAACATAAATTCGGTATTTGAAATAACTATTTTAAATTGTTTGTGAGTATGGTCAACTTGTCTAAAGTTATTTTGGACTCTCTTAAAATCACCTGACTTAAGTTCAAAGGCTATAGCTGATTTTCCATCAGGAAATAAACTGTCAATCGCATCCGCAACTAACGCTAATTTTTCAATTATCCCATCAATACTTTTTTGATTCTCTTCCATAGTGATATTTTTTCGGGGGGTTTGGGTATTTTAGGAAGTATTTCTTCCTTATTTAGTTTAGTGATTTGTTTAATTAAATCAGACTTTGTTTTATCTAATTCAATCTTATCCTTCGTCAATTCGTTCTGGAACCACTCTAGTGCCTTCGAGTTCTTCTTCATCGTATTCGAGTTCTATTTTTTTATTTTTTATTTCAAATTGTAGACTTTTCAAGTTTTTAAGATTTTGTTTCTCAAAAATATATTTTAATTCATCCACTTTATTTTGGAATAATTGTTCCTTTTCTTCTCTTTCTAAATTGTATCTAATAATATTCTGTATATTTTTAGATGTGTTTTCAACACCGTCTTCGGTTATTTCCGATACAAATGAAAAAAATCTATGGTCAATAATAGTACTTTCTTGTTCCATTATCTTATCTTCCTCAACATATTTTTTAGGTAATCTCCATGTTTTAGGAAAACTAACATCAAAACTTAGATAGTTTTTAAGTTTCCTTACTGATTGTATGTATGGAAGTAATGTTGAAAACTCTTTATATAAACTCATAGTTAATTTTTAATAATATAGGTTATGGTGTAGGATATTGCTATCCCTAAGTGTATAAGTTCCCACCCAGTCAATTTTAGTTGACTTGGCGGGTTCTGTAATAGGGCACTTATAAACCTAACAACCGTTCTAATTACGGTCAGAACCGAAAAGATAAATAAAAACAAATATATTGTATTTAAATTATCCATTACTCAGGTTTTTTTCTTTCTTCAAGTATTTCAGTTCTTAGTGTTTGTAATAAATTTTTTAAGTCTTGAGCACTTTTTCTAGCTCTAGTACCCGCACTTTTATTACCTTTAAAGAATTTAGTTGCATCTTGTGACAACTCTTCAGTTAGTGCTTTAATTTGTTCTAATGTTTCCATTTTTAAAATTCAATTAGTTGATTTATTGTTTTATTATAAAATAATTTTTTTTGGTCTATAGTAAACACTATAAAGGTATTTTTTAAATTTTAAGGTTTTTATCTAACACTTTATATATAGTTGCTATCATATCCAAATCAGATTTAGTAAAAGGTTTTTTGGTATCAAAAAGGTCATTGAAAAAACTACTGATGGAATGTCTAATCTTAACATCACTTTGATTATAAAAGATATCAACAAAAAATGATTGGAAATACTCATAATGATTACCTGTTGGTTGAAATTTAATATTTTCCTTGGTAAAATTATTAATTATTTTATTCCAACACCATTCAAAATGTTTGTTGTTATCTTCTGAAGACATGACGATTTTAGTCTCGTTTGCGGTATTATTCTCACCTAAATAAGTTTCAACAATTAATATGTTTAGGGAATGTGAGAAGTCAGAAAACAACTCTAGTTTTTCAGGTATAATATTATTCACCCTGAACCAAATATCGACATCCTCAGGTGTCAACGGCTTTGATATATAATTAAAAAAATTCTCCATAGAGTTAGTCTATGGAGAAATTATAAGTTATATTATGTGTTTGTAAATTATTGAGTTTTTTGATTGTAACCCATTAAAGATTTCATTCTATCAAACTCTTCATTAATTTGTTTTGCTTGTTTTGGTTCTGTTGACTCTAATTTAGCCATGATAGCACTACCTTTATCTTCACCCGCGTTATCACTAACAACTGGTTGAGGTGATTTATTATACGCCTTTCTCTTAATTTTAGCTAACATATTGTCTTTTCTGATTTTGTTACGTTTTTTGTTAACATCAGACTCACCAGTATTAGCCCATTCAGGGTTATTTCCTGTTCTTGAAGAACCTTCGATGTTATCTGTCACCCATTCTTCATTTGGTTGAATCTCATCGTAGTCCAGATTCTCTAAAGCCGCCGCCGTAAAGTTGTCAACATAATCCTCAACCGCAGTTGATGGGATATACGCTTTCTTTTCCATTTTTGCCAATTCACCATTTCCTTTAGGGAACATTTTAGGGTTCATATCAAAATCACCTTTAGAACCGTCTTTCAAATAATCTTTCATTTTTTTAGAAACATCCTTAATGTAGTTGTTATTTTCTTTACCATCTTTAGTATGAATTTGTTCATACTTAGCAAGACCTTTAGGTTTTCCAGCACTTTTAATATTTTTTGTTTGTTGTTCGCTAGCCTTTTCTTCTCTAACAAGTTTTTCTATTAAATCAATCATTTCACTTTCAGAAAGTTTAACTGATTTTTTACCTTCTTTAGTTTCACCTTTTCTTAACATTTTAAAATCTTCAGAATCGATTTTACCATTTTTGTTTTTGTCAATATTTTTCTGCCCACCTTTCAATTTCTCATTCATTTTACCTTCTTTGGTCTCACCTTTTCTTAACATTTCAAAATCTTCAGAATCAATTTTACCATTTTTGTTTTTGTCAATATTTCTTTGTCTACCTTTTAATCTCTCGTTCATTGAGAATTTAAACTTATCTAACCCCATTTTACTTGAACCACAGAACTGTTGAGTTCTTTCGTCCTCGGGACCAAAATTGTCCATATGGTACTTACAAGCCTCTTTATCTTCCGACTGAGTCTCGTCTTCAGTTTCTTCCTCATCTTCAAAGTCAACTTCTTCTTCAACATAATCAAACTCACCATTAAGGTCTTCTTCATCATAGATACCTTCTTCCATTTTCCCTGAACCACATTGTTCACAAACATTTTCTTTCATGGTATTACCACATTGTTCACACACTTCTGAAGACTCATCTAATTCTTCTTCGTCATCAAATTCATTATCTATGTCACCATCATACTGAAACGCGTCGTCCTCGTCTTTTACATTAGAATTCATCAAATCATCTAAGTCTTTATCAGACATCTTAGATAAGTTTAGTTTACCAAATTTAGGATGACCATCATCCATTCCACCTAATTCATTTATCTTTGTAGTTAACTCGTCGGCTCTTTCCTCTAAGGTTTCTTTTACCAATCTAGCAACCAAATTATCAAGGTATTTGTTATTTGTGTTTTTCATTTTCTCGTTTTTAATATAAATATCTAAATATTTCAGTTTATTTGTTAGATTTACTATTTTCATATTCATAAGATAGTATCGTTTTAATCACATTTTCACTTATGTTATGTTTTTTACTAATATTTGTAATTACTTTTTTAACAGTATCGTTTTCAAATATTTTTAAGGCTTTAATGTCACCTTGATTACAGTATGGGAATTTTTTACATTTCTTTTTAACTTGAACAAATTTACCACCAGGTATTTGAGTTTTTGATTTACCTCTCCAATCTTTTTTACTTGTTGATTTTGCCCAAGCGGCATTTGTTTCATAAGAACCTGAAGATGATGAACCCGTAGCTTCTTTGGTTTCGGTTTTCTTAACTTCGCCTTCTTCATTCTCATTAATTGGAACACAGTTAGGTACTTGTTTACCATTCTTATTTTTCATACCATTCTGTTTGTATCCTTTCCAACAAGCTTCTTTCATTTCTCTCTTAAGTTTTGGTGCCTCATCCGAAAACATAGTCAGTTTTGGAGCTTTGAATGTATTCTCTTCCATTTCTTTTTTAGTTGTTGAGAATAATGGTGATGAGAACCCTCCCGCAGAACCTGAACCTGTTGATTCAGTTGACTCAGTTTTCTTTTCCCCCATTATAGGTAAACCTGTGGTTAACTTACCAATAGGTTTTTTTATTTTTTTAGTACTAACTAACTTATCGGTAACACCTTTCTTTAGTGGTTTACGAATAATCTCTTCTTTTTTGTTTTTACCCTCAGGTATACTTCTAATAAAAGAGTTTGCGGTTTGTACCGCATCTGAACCTTGTGAGAAAACACCTGTTTTACTCATTTCATCAGCCATTTTAGTTTTTAAATCACCAGA
>Ga0164292_10002118_pt1 | contig 16199 bp, 30 predicted proteins | sample GEODES117metaG_FD_111486 | JGI IMG/M metagenome (GOLD analysis project Ga0164292, IMG submission 111486) | Eutrophic lake water microbial communities from Lake Mendota, Wisconsin, USA - GEODES117 metaG | ecosystem: Environmental > Aquatic > Freshwater > Lake | place: USA: Lake Mendota...
ATGAGCGTCTCAACGGATACCTACCACTCACTGCGCAAGCGGTGGTGTAGTCATGGCGACAACTCTCGTCTATGGCGAGCAGATCAGCGTGCTATGTCAACTAGGATTTCCTGCAGACCCATTCACACTCGATGATGCAGGTCTAGGTGTGCTCGATCAGAACTATCTTGATGGCACGCTACTCGGTACAGATGTCGCAGAGTACATCATGGAACTGGCGATCGGTCGTGGCCGATCTGATGAGTTTGAATCATTCCGCGCAGGCACGATGACCATGCGGCTCAGCGATAACGAGCGACGCTTCGACCCACTCAACACATCATCACCGTTCTATGACATCACCACAGGCAAGTCTGGTGTGACACCGCGACGCAAAGTGACAGTCTCATCTGGCGGCACACCGATCTTCACTGGCCGCATCACAGACATCGCTGTGAACTATGACTATCAACTCAGCACTGTGACGATCACAGCAGCAGATGACTTCGTGCTTCTCGCTAACACAGCCACAGAGATCGCGCTGACACCAGTCGAAGAGTTATCTGGTGCACGAGTCCAATATCTGCTCGACCTTCCTGAAATCTCGTATCCTGCAACACGATCTATCGCGACAGGTACTGCGACACTCGGTGACTATGTGATCGCACCAAACACGAATGCACTGTCATATCTGCAGCGCATAGCAGAGTCAGAGCAGGGGCTTTGCTTCATCGCAGGCAACGGCGATCTAACATTCACTGATCGAGTTACCGCAGCCTTCGCATCGATCTCTGCAACATTCACTGATCAGTCACCTACGATCGACATCGCATATCAAGGTCTCAATGTGGCCTATGGCCAACAGTTCTTGTATAACCGTGTGCAGGCATTCATCGAAGGCGGCACAGTACAGACATCAGATGATGCTGCGAGCCAGACCGAGTACGGTATCGCCACACTCGCGTTCGATGATCTGCTGCTCTCAGACGACGCACAGGCTCTGACGCTCACACAAGATCTGCTAGATGCCTACGCTGTACCACAGTTCAGATTCGACGATCTAATGCTCAGAGTCTCAGACTTACAATCTGGCGAGCGTGCCACAGTCATCGGCCTAGAGATAGGCGATGTGGTGCAGATCACCAGATCATTCGATGTCGGCACACCATCATCTGTCACGAGTCTCTACGGTATAGACAACATAAAGCACCAGATCACACCGAGCACCCATACTCTGACTCTCGGCCTATACAACACGCAGATTGTCTATGAGTTTATTCTTGACGACATCACCTTCGGTACGCTCGACGGTAGCAACGCACTGGCCTGATCAAGTACACTGACCGACTATGGCACGACAGACCTTTACAGCGAGTCAGGTTCTTACTGCAGCGCAGATGAATACACTGCAGGCAAACGACTACAATCAAACCGTCTCGACTAAGACAGCCAGTTACACGCTGGTCGCTGCTGATGCTGGAACTAAAGTTGTGATGAACTCTGCTAGTGCTACCACGATCACAGTAAATACTTCGCTGTTCGCAGCAGGCGACACTCTGACGCTGCTCAATATCGGTGCAGGTGTATGCACGATCACTGCTGGTACAGCAACAGTTTCTACTACAGGCAGTCTCGCACTCGCACAGTATGGTGGTGGCACTTTATATTTCAGTAGCGCAGGTGTCAGCGTGTTTCAAGCAAACGGTGTTGCTGCAATCGGTGGCGGTCTTATTCCAATTACACCAACTTCGGTTGCGGTTGGTAGTGGAACAGGTACGGCTAATGCCGTTGGTCAAGTTACATATTCGGGTGCGTCTAGTGTTTCATTGAACGGCGTTTTTACTAGTTCGTATCGCAATTACAAGATGGTTTTGGAACATACATGTTCTACAGCAACAGACCTGAAACTAAGATTACGGGCTGCAGGAACAGACAACACTACTGCTAACAGTTATGTTGCACAGTTAGCAGTTTCTACTAACGCAGCCGTTTCGGGTTCAGATTCAACAAACAATTTACTAACCTTAAATAACAACATCACTACAACGCTAATCAATTTTGCAAGTAATGAGTTTTTCAATCCACAAATAGCAGCAGCAACAGGAATTTTTACTTTTGCAATGAACGACACCAACGGCGGATACTTTTCTATGCAAGGCGCAACACATAATCAGACAGTCAGTTATGACGGTTTTACTATTTTTCCAACTCTTGGAACTATTACAGGCACGATGAGCGTGTACGGGTACAATCAATGAAAACAGACATCACACCAACAGATAGTGTTTGCCCAATCTTTTTAGAACCGCGAGACCCTGCACAAGTAGCAGCCGACCAAGCAGACGCAAAAGCAAAAGCCGATGCTCTCGTAGTCAAAGCAGCAGCCCGTGAAGCGTTGCTCACCAAACTTGGTATCACAGCCGATGAAGCCACACTGCTACTTGGCTAGATGATGTGGCTCGCACTTCTCGTTGGCTGATATTTGCGCCAGTCGCTGCACTCGCATGGGTAGCACCTGCATCTGCTGATGTAGTCACAGGTCTCGCTGTCACTGGGTACAGCATCGATGAGATACCACCTGTCATGTCAGATGATCAGTACCCTGTGTGCGGTCAGGGCACACTCGACTTCATCAATGCCACATGGGATACACCAGAGCAGCAGTTCGGTGAGTGTGGTACTGATCTCTTTATGCTGCACTACACAGGTGCGATACAGATACCAGAGCACGACACGATCGAGTTCTGGCTTGCGTCTGATGATGGTGGCATGGTCACTATCGGTACACATCAGTTCGGTTCGTGGGTAGATCAGGGTTGCTCTGCTACTGAGTCAGGTCTGCTCGATATAGATGCTGGTGTGCAGAGTCTCGATGCGTGGGTATATGAGAATGGCGGTGGTACTTGCTTCATGCTTGCATGGAACATCGATGGTCAGGGTTGGGCGATCGTGCAGCCTGAGTCATTTACCAGTGAGCCGATACCAGATACGACTGTGCCTGATACGACTGTGCCTGATACGACGATGCCAGATACCACAGTGCCAGACACCACCACATCGAGTACCACCACATCGAGTACCACCACATCATCGACTATCTATGTGACTACATCACAGATACCTGTGACCACATCGAGTACCACCACGAGTACCACGACTACTGCAGCACCTGTACCGACACAGACATCGACTACCACTACCGAGCCACCTGCTGTACCATCGACCACCACTACAGAGACACCGATCGAGACGAGTACCACATGGCCGCCTACCACTGCACCAGAGACGACTGTGCCTGTCATCAGCACCACTTCGAGTTTTGCACCTTCTACGACTGCAGTTGCGACTACTACCACAACCCCTGTGATCGAGACGACTGTGCCTGCGGTCGATACCACAGTCGAGACGACACCAGTCACCGAGACAACCGTCGATCTGATACAGGAACTATCTGACCTATCTAATGCAGTCGCAGGTCTGGCCGATGTGTTACCTGATCAGATCACAGTGGCAGACATAGCGGCCATCACAGACTCTGCAGCCTTCGAGATGCTGACCGATGAGCAGGTCGCTGAGATAGGTGACATCATCAGTGATGCGTCTGACGATGTAAAGGAATCGTTCGAGTCTGCTGTCGATATCTTCGCCAGTGATGCACTCTCTTCATATGTGCCTGCAGGAAGCACTATCAGCGTCGGTCAGCGTCGTGCGGTGATCGCTGTGACTGCACTAACATTCGTGCTGCCAGTTCCTATTTCGAGCGGCAGCCAAAGTCAGTCACAACGAAAGAGATAAGCCAGATGGCAAATAAATGGGTCGATGAAGTGCATGGTCTGATCTGGACTCTCGCAGGTACAGGTCTAGTGCTGATCACTCTCTCTGGCTCTACTCGTCGGTTAGGCTGGTCTATCAGCATCATCGCTCTGGTGGTGCATCTACTACTCACATCACTGAAAGACACAGACCAATGAAGAAAGCACAAGAGATCGCGCAGCGCATCGTCGCACTATTCCTATCGTCAGCACTGGCGATCATCACAGGGTCGAGTGTGATCAACTCAGTCTCTGATGCTGATATCACACTCTGGCAGTCTGCTGCTCTCGCAGGATTTGCTGCAGTGGCGAAGGTAGTCGAGCAGTTAGCGAAGGCTGCTGTCGATGGCACACTGACTCGCGATGAGATCGATCAAGCGTTCGGTGGTATGTCACCTGCGAAGAAGGCATCGAAGCGCACGAAGGTTTCGTGATGTCACGCAAGTACACAGGGAACTCAGATGGTGCTGCGAAGGGTCGGCGTGCTGGTCTGAAAGTATTGATCGATGAAGTAGTGCGTCTCTCTGGTAGTGGCCTATGGAATAACGGTGACTGGGGCATCAGGAATATGAAGGGAAAGGAATCTCTGAGTGTGCACGCGACTGGTCGCGCAGTCGATCTGTCATATAGGCAGATGGGCAAGGGCAAGGGTGGTGGTCGTGCTGCTGGTATGCAGTGGTGCAAACTACTAACTCAGCACGCTGACGCGATCGGCCTAGAGATGATCATTGACTATTTCCCTGAGCCGCATGGAAGAGCATGGCGATGTGATCGCGGTGCATGGCAGAAGTATGACAAGCCAACAGTGTCAGGTGCGCCATCAGGCGACTGGCTGCATGTGGAAGTCTCACCGAAGATGGCTGATGATGCTGCCGCTATGAAGGCAGCCTTTGCTTTGATCGAGCAGAGTCTGGCTGCTCAGGCTGGTGGATAACACAGCGATCGTCGTCGCAGTAGTCACTGCGGTAGGTGGTGTCATGGCTGCGCTCATCACCAGTATGCGTCGAGAGAACCGTGACGATCACGCTCTAGTCACAGATCAGATCAGTGCGGTCTATAGATTGCTGAATCGCATCGGTGATAAAGTCGATACACATCTCGACTGGCATCACGAAGGGAATATCGATGGGAAATCTAAGGGAAGAGATCGACGCGAGTAGATGCAAGTCAGGTCGGAAGAACCGACTAGATGAGATCATGCAAGCGATGACAGAAGAAGATGCGGCCGATCTACAGGCTGCACTAGATGATCACTCTGTACCACAGTCATCGATCGTGCGTGCTCTGTCTCGACGCGGTATATCTCTCGCACAGTCTGTGATCAGTAACTATCGAACTGCACTTCGATGAGTCTCGGTGACGAGATATCAGCAGTCTCTGATGGCAGCGAGATGCTGCGTGCTGAAGTACTGAAGGTCAGGCGTGAGCGTGACAGTGCTATCAGTGAGATGGCGCGTATCGCCACACAGTTAGAGCAGGTGCGTCGCACACTCGATGTCGTCGAGCAGGTAGAGAACGCAAAGATACAGCCGATCAAGTGGCTGCAGCCGCAAGCCAAGACGAAAGCCAGTGCTGCGACTCTGGTGCTGATGCTGTCTGATCTGCATCTCGATGAGATAGTCGAGCCAGAAGAAGTCGATGGTCTCAACGCATATAACCGCACCATCGCTGTACTGCGCATGAAACGGTGGTCACAGAATGTGATCAAGATGGCGCGTCATCACCTAGCAGGTATGAAATATGACGGTGTGGTGCTGATGCTCGGCGGTGACATCTTCAGTGGTGACATACATGAAGAACTGAAAGAGACGAACGAAGATACGATGCTCGGCTCGCTGCTCTACTGGGCAGAGCAGATCGCATCTGCCATTGATCTACTGGCAGGCGAGTTCAAGAAGGTGCACATCGCTGCGGTCGCTGGTAATCATGGTCGCACAACTCGCAAGCCAAGAATGAAACTGCGTGCTCGCACTAACTTTGACTGGCTGCTTGCCAAGATGCTAGAGCGTCACTTCGCTGATGATCGGCGTATCACATTCCAAATACCAGAGTCATCTGATGCACTGATCGCGATCTATGACACACATCATCTGCTGACTCACGGTGATCAGACACAGGGTGGCGGCTCGATCGGTGGCATCTATCCACCTATCATGCGCATGCGTGCACGCAAGGCTCAGAGATACCTTGCCACAGGCGCATCGTTTCAGACTCTCTGGCTCGGTCACTGGCATCAGTATCTGCCATCACCATCGATGGTCGTCAATGGTTCGATGAAGGGATACGACGAGTATGCCTACATAAGCAACTTCTCTTTCGAGCAGCCGCAGCAGGCTCTCGCGATCGTCGCACCTGAGAAGGGCATCACGATACAAGCACCGATCTTCTGTGTAGATCGCAAGTCCGAAGGCTGGTGAGATGTATCTCGTCGGTGCTAGACGGCCGCCATGTAGATGCGATGAGCCAATACAGCCGCACCCAATCTGCGGTGATCGTGGGGTCGATGATGACGACTGATCGCATCGAGTCTCTGGTGCATGTCAGATGGCTCGACGCTCACAGCGTCGGCACTGGGTGGCAGTCTGTCGATGAGATCGAAGATGTGCCATGTGTGGTGTGCTCTGTGGGGTATCTGATATCTGGTGCAAAGACTGGTCATGTGGTGATCGCACAGTCAGTCACTGATGATGCGATGCTCGATCATCTGCTCGCCATACCTGTTGCCATGATCACGCAGGTCACAGTATTGTCTGATAGTTCAGTTGGTTCGGTCTTCCCCTTCCCAACCGACTGACAGGCTGTGACTGGTCTGGTTCACCGATCGGCCAGTCGCAGCCACTTTACTCAGATGACTAACACCATCACACAACTGTGGTACACCCTTAGTGCAAGATGTAAATACACATCTAATGAAGGGAACACTGCACATGATCATCATCGAGAAACCCACTCATGGAACATATGACTGGCTGAAGATAAGACACCGAGACGAGAATGGTCTCTGCACACTGGGTGGCAGTGAAGCACCTGCACTGATGGACTCGTCAGCGTTCATGTCACAGGCTGATCTGTGGTATCGGAAGAGCACCGAGCCGACGATCAGTTCACCGACAGCAGCGATGCAGGTCGGCAATGATCTAGAGCCTGCACTCGTCACTGTGCTATCACGACGACTCGACATACCGCTCGTCACACCTGACATCATGTATCGATCTGGTCGCTGGACTGTGACACTTGATGCTGTCGATGCAGGTACTGCCATCACGCAGTCGCAGCCTGTGCTGATCGGTGAGATCAAGACGACACGCAAATATTCGATCTCGTCACTGGCCGATGTGCCACCAGAGTACCTGTGGCAGATATATGCACAGCAGTATGTGACAGGTGCAGACGCATGGCTGTGTGTGCTCGATCGTGATATGCGCATCAGCACTATGGAAGTACCGAAGAACAATCAGGCGATGGATATGCTCGCAGAGCAGGCCGAGATATTCTGTGCATCAGTAGATGCAGGCGTGCAGCCTGATGGCCTGATCGATCAGATGAGTGCAGACCAGATCGCATCGCTGTGGCGCATCGAGCGTCGAGCGACTGATCTACCACCAGACGCTATCGACTGGGTGCGCGATCTCGAAGAAGCACGAGCACTAAAGAAGCAGGCAGACACCATCGAGCAGGCTGCCAAAGATCATCTCGCTCGGCTGCTACTCGACGCAGATGAAGGCCGCATCGATGGTCGCACTGTCATCACATGGCGTGAGCAGGCAGGTCGTGAGTCAGTCGATCTCAAGTCTCTGCGATCAGATCAGCCTGATCTGGTGGCACAGTACACAACACAATCAGCACCAGTGCGTGTCATGCGCACTGTCAAACCGAAGGGAATATAGACATGTCATACTCACTCGAAGGCTATGTCGATGTTGCACAGCGCATCAGACAACTCAGAGCCAAGCACCCTGAAGCGGTACTGCGACCTGCAGACCCTGCTCAGCCATTCCGCATCGTCGATATCGGCGGCCGCGAGTTCATCGTCTATACAGCAGCGTGCTATCGCACACCAGATGATCAGATGCCTGCGATCGCATGTGCTGCAGAGCCTGTGATGGGTCGCACGAACTTCACTCGTGACAGTGAAGTGATGAACGCTGAAACTTCTGCATGGGGTCGTGCGATCATGGCTGCTCTCGCAGTAGATGAGCCACACATCGCATCAGCAAACGAAGTGGTCAATCGTCAGATGGATAGATCATCTGATGATCACCCTGCGAAGGGTCGTGCTGCACTGGGTAGCAGAGCGAAGCCTGTGCCTGCTGCTGATGACACTCAGACACTGACACCTGCAGAGATCGCTGAAGCGTTCGGTGCGACTGTCGTCGATATGCCTACACCAGAGCCACAGCGTGAGCGTGTGCGATCACTGGCTGCTATCGCGTCGCAGAAGCAGATGGGTCTGATACAGAAGTTGGCTCGTGAGAAGTCTGTGGCCGATCTGCCAGAGTTCGCTACTCATGCACTGCAGCGACAGGTCGAGTCGATGACATCGATCACGAGCAAGGAAGCATCATCACTGATATCGAAACTGATGGAAGTGTGACATGAGAACATTCGAGACATCGACAGATCGGCAGCGTGAGCAGGCAGCAGTCGATCGACTGAGAGAACACTGGCGCGGTCAGATCGAGAGCGGTCAGATGTATCAACACTACGATCGCACACTCAGTGAGTACCGCAACCCAAAGGCAGTGCTAGAGATCAAATGCCGCACATACTCATATGACTACTTTGCGCAGCATGACTACATGATCAGCACTATCAAAGTGGCTCGACTGCAAACTGCAGCAGGTCTGCGCATGATCGTACCGATCATCATGGTCGCATGTAGTGACGATGACTTCCTGCTCGATCTCAGAGATGAGAGATATCGCATTGAGACTCGACGAGTCAATGATCGAGCGACGACACACCGAGATGTGATCATGCGTGATGAGTCGATGTGCTTCTTCACAGCCGATCGATTCCTGCCACTCAGTGATATCAACACACTGATCGCATGAGATGGCGCGATCGTGCCAACTGTATCTCTATGGATACGAAAGTATTCTTCCCACGAGACGCACGAGAGCCAGATGCCTACACAGCAGCGAGAGCAGTGTGCTCGATGTGTGCGGTGCGCAAACAATGTCTGGCGATGGTGATCGACTTAGAATCGACCGACGATAAGTGGGGCATGTTCGGTGGATATACACCACTAGAGCGCAGAGTGATGCGGAAGAATCGCGTCTAGTATGCCAGTCGCTGATGATGATCTACCTGACTGGAACGATATCGCTGAACCCATCGCGGTCAATGAGTCGAGTGGCGCGTTCGTCGCCATGCTCAGTGAGCAGGTGCTCGACTATGAGCGTGCTGCGAGATCGCTCGTGATGATGATGATCTCTGCACACCACCATCGCGGCCTGCTGCGTGTCGATATCGCAGATGCGATCGATGCCATGTCGTCGATGTCGTCTGCTGATCTGACCATCTGTGGATATGAGTTGCTGCATGAGATCATCACATGGTCGCATCATGACTGATGAGCGCAAAGGCGAGTGTCAGGGTCGGCGCGACAAGTGCACACTCGGTGAGCAGTGCCCGAAGTTCGGTGCTCTCGGTCGTGAGTCTCGTGATGGGAAGCGTCGAGTCAAAGGCTGTGGCGACCCTGTGGCACGCGGTAAGCGGAATCGTGCGAAGGGTGATGCGAAGGCGCGTGTCGCTCGGAAGCGTCTCGGTATCGGTGGTGCAAACACTCGACATGAAGAACTGTGGGGTGGTGCGCTGCGACTCGAAGTGAAGGCTGGTGCACAGATATCGCCAGTGGTGACTCGATACAGGTCTGCTGAAGCGCAGAGTGAACCGCATCGAGCATTTGGTGATGTGCGACCGTTCGTGCTGGTATGTATGCCTGATGGTGAGAGTGATGGCATCGCAGTGATGCGTCTGTCAGTGCTCGCAGATTTGGTCGCTCTGGCGATCGATACAGGTCATCTCGACTAATCAGATAGATAGGGGAACATAGATGAGTGTGAAGTGGATATCGCAGGTCTGGCTGTCGTCACCGTATCGCGGTGAGCGTCTGCTGCTGCATCTGGCTCTGGCTGACTTCGCTAGTGATGAAGGCATCTGCTGGCCATCACAGACGACTCTGGCACGCAAGGCTCGCTGCTCGGTGAACTGGGTGCGGCTGTCGATCGCACAGATGGTGCGTGATGATCTGATCGAGATCGTCGAGCCTGCTGGTGCAGGTCGTGGCAAGGTCGGGAAGTATCGGCTACTAGGTCACGCAGAGAAAGGCCACACTGACGATGGCCTTAGCACTGCGGAAGGCCACACTGTGAGAGTAGAAAGGCCACACTCTGACACATCGCATACCTACTTACTGAACCGTAAAGAACCGTCACTTACTCGTGACCAGTTTGAGACAGCATGGAAGCAGTATCCACGAAAGGTCGCGAAGGCTGCAGCATGGCGTGCATGGCAGAAGATGTGTACTGATGCAGAGACACCTGCAGTCGATGTGATCATCGATGCGATCACTCAGTATGCGATGACTATCACCGAGATGCGGTACTGCGCACATATGGCCACATGGCTGACACAGCAGCGATGGAACGATGTAGTCACATCTATACCGAAGCCAGTACAGAAGCGAGAGCCGCGCATCGATGATGCGATGTCGTTCGGTGCATCATGCGCTCGCACTGGTATCTCGATCGATGAGATGCTAGAGTCGATATCACACAGACCGCCAGATGAGCAGGCCGCCGCACTCGATCTCTATAAGCAGATCAGTGCCCAACACCGAAGCAGGTGAGCATCATGCAAAGACTCTCAGCAGTATCTATCTCGATCATCACAGCAGTCACATGTCTGCTGCTCGTACCTGCGCACGCCGCAGCACCGACGACGATCACATCGACAGTGTTCGCTCAGCCGACACCAGATGCAGTACTCACATCGACTACGACGACAGTGCTGCCACTGCCATCGAGAGTGTCGAGTGACGACTCGCAGAGATGCCCACAGTTCGAGCAGGCGTTTGCTGATCACGGTCTGCTACCTGTCGAAGCGTTCTCGTATATCGCATGGCGTGAATCTCGATGCCGACCACAGGCCATCAACGCTCGATGGGATAGTGCAGGCAATATCATCTGGACTCTCAACCGAAATGGCACATATGACTCAGGTCTGCTGCAGATCAACTCATCATGGAAGACGGTCACACGGAAGACCTGTGGTGGTTCGATCGACCTGCTGCTGACACTCGACTGCAACCTGCGTGTCGCTCGGTATCTGCTCGACAACGGCGGTCTCGGTCACTGGTCGATGTAAGGCATCTGTGACGCTCTGTGGTGATCGATATCTGGCATCTCAGGCAGATGGTCATATCGGTGACGCAAACGCGCTGATGACCTGCAGCCGATCTTGTAGGCATCTGGCCGACCATACCCTGTATGGGAATAAAGATACTTGCAATCAGTCGGCCGATCTGCTATTGTTGTTCTTGTAGGCAGATGCCTACCAGATCAATAAGGGGAAAATATGAACACGGTGATCGGTAAGAAAAAAGTGAACCAGATTCAGTCTGGTGATGTTGTCGGTCTGATCGGCAACTGGCTGAACTTCACAGATGAGCATGATGAGCGTCTGGTGACAGTGCTCTCAGTAGAGCAGTCTGGGTGCGAGATGCCTTTCGCTGGCACTTGGCTTACCACCAAGATCTATGACATCACATGCTCAGACGGTAACACCTACGCCATCAGCAACAGTGCTCGCGAGTACTTCATCTTCGATGCGCAGGTGGCATCATGACACCACATCAGGTCATCGAGACAGCGATCGTCGAGTACGGCCGACCTATGTGGGTCGCGACTGTACCTATGAGCATCAGGCAGGCAGTGCCATCGTCAGACATCGAGCAGATGCTGACAGCAGCGACAGCCAACCCTGACATCGAGAAGACCATCGAGATCATCGAGCAGACGATGCTGCAGTGGTGCACAGCGAATCTCTTTGCACACATCACACAGCACGATCTGGCAGCCACACTCGGTGTCACATCTGAGCGTGCACATCGACTCATCAACAACCACACCGACCGCTTCCGCAAGGTGCAGCGCGGTGTCTGGGAAGTGCGTGACCCACGAGCAGACAGGGGTCACTGATGTATCTCTACGATCTCACCGACGACCGCATCGAGCAGCAGCACCTGCAGTCAGTCAGACGCGAGTGCCTGACCGTCGCGGTCAGGGTCATCGCACGCCATCGACGATCATCACAGCAGACTGTCAGGCTGACGGTCAAGACCATCGAGAACGCTCTGGCCTATCTCGACCGCATCGGTCAGAACGATCTGGCCACAGACCTGCGGTTCGCCATAGCGCGAGCGGCTGCGCCGACCCACTCGACCACCATCGGTGAGATGCCGAAATGATGCTTGCAAGTAGTCAGCCAGATGGGTACTATTTGAGTCATGGCCAGATGGCCATCAGACGAAGGGGAAAATATGAACACGGTGATCGGTAAGAAGACAGCGAAGCATCTGCAGGCTGGTGATGTCATCGGTCTGCTAGGCGACCACATGCACTACACACTCGACGCAGTAGATCGACTGACGACAGTGGTCTCAGTAGAGCAGCGAGACAGAATAGCCTTCGGCGGTACTGATGTGGTCGGCAAGTACTACCTGATCACCTGCTCTGATGGGAACACCTACCGCATCAACGGCAAGGCCACGAAGTATCGCATCTACGATCAGCAGGTGGCATCATGAGCACCGCACTGCACACCTGCTCATTCTGTGAGCACACCACACGCCGATCGACCGATCTATCACTGCACACCTATCTCACACACGGCATCGACTTCAGGCCATCGATCAAACACTCAGCCACCTGCGTCACCTGCGGCTCTGAGATCGCGATCGACGACATCTGCAGGTGTCACCAGATCGACCCGACATACAGGCATCGATAGACATGGCGAAACTGTGTCACACCCATGTGTCACAGTCTCATGCTGACAGCATGACTGATGAGCCATCAGATACATCTACCAAAGGGGAATACATGACAGACATATCAAACACGATCGGTCAGGGTCTCGTGCCCAACGATCAAACACTGCTGGTCATCACCATGACCGTCGGCGTTCCGAACTACTTCTGTGATGATCACAGCGAGCAGGCGAATGAAATGGCCATCGACCAGATCATGGAAATCGTCACGAGCACTGGTGAAGTCACGGTGCTCGGCTATCACGCACGACCACTGACACTGATCGTGGGTGCATGATGAGCATCGCATACATCAATACAGAGCCACGATTCCATCAACTGCTGCACATATCTGCACTGCGACTGATGCCGACTATCAAGACCGTCGTCGTGCGAGTGAGTGACAGTGTGGAAGTCAAGTGTCATGTCAAGATGTCACAGCAGAATGTGCGTGTCTCAGTACCTGCAGTGTCAGGTACGCCGACTGTGATCATCGAGATGTGCAGCGAGACAGGCGGCATCTGGCGACTCGTCGGTATGTACGATGGTAGCAACCCACCAGACAAGGTGAAGAGCGGCCATCTGACGATCTACTGCGAATGGAAGTTCGGTGCAACTCTCGACGAGCCAGTGATGTCACTGGTCTGGCAGGTACGGCCATGAGAGTGATCGATCAGTACAAGTGGAATCGCACGAAGAACATCGCAGCACTCGTGCTGCTACTCACAGGCATCGCATGTGCAGGTGGCCTAGAGACCACAGACCCATCTGCACCTATCCCATCAACCGAAGGCTTCGTCATCTCGATGACGCTGCTCGCACTACTCACCTACAACATCATGAAGAAGGGCAACACCAAATGAGCGCAGAGACACTAGAGACACTGAACACGCAGGTGCTGGTCGGCTTCACCGATCAGCGCGGTCTGGCATGGCATCACAAGCAAGACCTGCAGAGTGCAGAGCCGAATCACTACACAGGTGCGATACCTGTAGAAGATGTGCGACGCAGACTATTCGCATGGCACGCAGTCGAGATGCCGATGCACATCACCACACCAGATGATCGACTGATCGAAGTACCGAACCGCAAAGCGATCGTGCGCGACGACACATGGCAGGTGCTCGGCGTACCATCGAAGACATATCAGCCACACCAGTACGATGAGTGGCTGCTCACGCAGGTAGGTAATCTGCTCGACGACGATCTACAGATCGGCACAGCAGGTGTACTCAAAGGCGGTGCTATCGGTTGGGTGCAGATCGAGATGCCAGAGAACTGCACTGCAGCAGGCATCGAGTTCAGACCACACCTACTCGCCACCACATCATTCAACGGTGAGATCGCGACGCTCTACAAGCGCACCTGCACGATCGTGGTGTGTGACAACACACGCAATCAGGCACTGCGAGAGCAGTCAGAGCAGCACAGCGTGCGGCACACATCACAGTCGCATCTCAGACTGGCCGATGCTCGACAGGCACTGCAGATCGTGCACTCACTCGAAGCAGACTTCGCAGCAGAGATCGAAGAACTGATGTCGATGACCGTCACCGATAAACACTTCGACCGCTTCCTGACAGTGCTCGTACCATCGTCAGACATTGAGAGTCAGCAGTCACAGACACGCGCAGCCAACACTCGCGCCACTCTGCGTCAGATGTGGCAGACCGACATCAGGTGTGCACCGTTCAGGGGCACAGCATTTGGTGCACTGCAGACAGTGAACACATGGCGGCAGCATGTCAAGCCGACACGCAACGGCCGCTCGATGATCGAGCGCACCATGATGGATACACTCACAGGTCAGACCGACATTGCAGATCGTCAGGTCGTCTCGATGCTCGCAGGGGTCGCCAGATGATCACGCTCGCACCTATGATGTGCACCACACTGAAGGGAAACTATGAAGATCATCGATCTACAGAACGCGATCGACTTCCTGCGACGCATACCAGTCGGCAGGCTCGACGAAGAGCGACTGATCGCAACAGTAGAAGCACTACAACACGAGATAGAAAGGCGACATCATGACCGACGAAAGCACACAGGCTGAACTGCAGCACTGGCAGGCACGCACCGACGATATGCAGGTGACGATCGAGCGCATGAGAGAAGACCGAGATGAAGCACGACTCAACACAGAGCGTGCACGCGCATCGGTCGATCTACTCATGGCAGAGACCGCACGACTAGAGCAGATCATCAGCGAGCAGGGTGCACGCATCGACAGGCTCACACTGCATCTGCAGCAGGGAATCGAACTGTGACACCAGTGATGGCTGTCTCAGCCATCGGCGTACTCATCATCATCGGCGCGTTTGCATGGGGTCTCTCTATGCTGGTCGCTGATGCAGAGCGACTGATCGATGACCCACCGATCGATCAGATCGACTCTGCATCATGAGCAGGTATAACTCGAACTGGGGCAGTCATGATCAACTGCAAGACCTGCGCAGAGCGAACATGGCTCTGATGCGTGAGATAGATAAATGGCGCAACCTTGCGACGATGATGAGTCACTTCGATATCTGCACCAGTGCACGCATCGAGTGCAACATCTGTGCTGAAGCGCGTCAGGCATATGTGGAAGCACTGACATCATGAGACGCATCGAGTGCCTGACCTGTCACACGATCATCACATCAGGTGATCGCGTGACAGGTTGTGGCTGCGACTCAGATGCACCGACATGGTGCGCACTCGACGGTGATCGAATACTGGCCTTCTCATATTCGACATGGCGTGAGATGACCGATGAGCAGAGCCATAATCAACCACACATAGAAGGAAAGTGAGCACAGCATGAACATCAGACCAGAGATCAGCGACCTATCGATCGAGATCACCGCAGTCACCACACACCCACGAAACATCAGACAGGGTGATGTCGGTGCTATCTGTCAGAGTCTGGCAGCACATGGCCAGTACAGGCCGATCGTCGTGCAGCGCAGCACAGGTCATGTACTCGCAGGCAATCACACACTGGCAGCAGCACGATCACTCGGCTGGTCACACATCGCAGCGACATATGTCGAGTGCGACGACGAGCAGGCACTGCGCATACTGCTAGTGGATAACCGAGCGAACGATCTTGCGACCTACGATGACACCGCACTCAGCGATCTACTGCAGGAACTCGCAGCCACCGATCTCGGTCTCGATGGCACACTCTTCGACGGTGACGCACTCGACGAACTGATCAGAGACCTGAAAGAACTAGATGACTACAGCATCGGACTCAATGAGCAGTTCGGTGTACCACCATTCTCAATACTCGACACACGACAGGGCTACTGGCAGAAACGAAAAAACGAATGGATATCACTAGGTATCGAATCAGATATCGGTAGAGAGAGTGATCTCACACATAA
>Ga0164292_10002120_pt1 | contig 16186 bp, 24 predicted proteins | sample GEODES117metaG_FD_111486 | JGI IMG/M metagenome (GOLD analysis project Ga0164292, IMG submission 111486) | Eutrophic lake water microbial communities from Lake Mendota, Wisconsin, USA - GEODES117 metaG | ecosystem: Environmental > Aquatic > Freshwater > Lake | place: USA: Lake Mendota...
ATTTGATCCTAAAGCTCATATGTGGCAGTTAGCTAAGTCATGGGAAGAAACTGTAAATGATGAATTAGCTAGATCTAGACATTTTAAAATGGATATTTTTAGTGATGAGATGATTCGATCAAAAGATACTATTGTTATCCATTATGATGACTTCCCAATTAAATTAATTCATCCAAGTATTACTTTAAGTTATAGAATGAGATATGCTTTAGATATTAGATCATCCACCTCATTTAAGTATTGGGAGAAAATGAAAGCATTTATGGATAACGCTAAGTCATATTATAATCAAATTAGAGCAATATCTAAAATGTATGCTCGTGTTCATGAACATAATGCTAATGTTGAAGGTAATCAGAAAAAAATTGACTATATTAGAGGATTAATTGATAGAAGAAATCATAATATGGACGATTTCTTTTCTAAGGTGTTTGAAGAAACACTTGATCCATTTTCTCTAATACTTGAAAAAGAAAGAGAAAAATTTGTTAAACAATAATTTATAATAAAATGAAAACAGTTGTAATCGGAGATGTTCATGGACGTTCATTATGGAAACTAATTGTTAATCAAGAACAAGATGCTGACAGAATTGTCTTCATTGGTGATTACTTTGATTCATTTGATATTAAAGGAGAAGAACAATTAAATAATTTTCTTGACATTATTGAATATAAAAAAACAACTAATAAAGAAGTTATCATGTTAATTGGTAATCATGACTACCATTATTTCCCTGAAGTAGGAGATAATGGAACATCAGGATATCAATCAATGTTTAGTTATCAAATTAGTCCTGTGCTTGATACTAATAGAGAGCATCTACAAATGGCTTATCAATTTGATGAGTATTTGTTTTCACATGCTGGTGTTAGTAGTAAATTTCTAGATAGTGTGTTTGGTAATGATGGATGGAAAATAGAAACAATGGTTGAACAAATTAATGAGTTGTTTAAATATAAACCATTATCATTTCAGTTTGGAGTAGCAGTTAGTATAAAGAAAATGAGTTATCTAGATCCATATGGTGATAATGAAGAACAATCTCCAATCTGGATTAGACCTCGTTCATTAATGGCTGCTAATAGAGAGACATTACGTGAACAAGTGATTCAAGTAGTAGGTCATACTCAAGTTAAAAAACTTGATATTGATGGAGCCATGAAAGCAGCTGGTGGTAGATATTATCTTATTGATTGCCAAGATACAACAGGTGAATATTTGGTGATCCAGGATAAAGAACTTATTATTGGAACAACAAGATAAAATTTAATATATGAAAAAATTTAATTGGTTTGAATTTATAGCAGTAGCTGTAATAACAATTTTTGCGAGTTGTATTTTATACTTTGGGTTTAAAATGCTGTACCATGTTTGGTTTAATTAAACAAATAAATTATGACAGGTAAAAAAGCACCTAAACGTAATTGGTTCATTGTAATGAACTCACAATTAGAATATTTTTGTGGTTTAATGTATGGTGGTCAGTTAGTATGGAGTAGTGACTATAATGAAGCTAAACCATTAGATGATGAGGCTAAATTTAAAACATTACAGTATATGTGCTGTGGTGAAGAATTAATAATGGATTATATATGAGTAAACATACATTGTGGGTTGAGAAATACAGACCCGATACATTAGAAGGTTATTTAGGTAATGATGATTTTATATCTAGTCTAGAAGAATGGATTAGTAAAAATGATTTTCCTAATTTATTACTTTATGGTCCTCCAGGTACAGGTAAAACAACAGCAGCTAAATTAATAGTTAAAAACATTAATTGTGATTTTATTTATTTAAACTGTTCTGATGAGAATGGTATTGATACAATTAGAGATAAAGTAAAACAATTCGCTTCAGGTGCTACATTCAAACCACTTAAAGTTGTTATATTAGATGAAGCTGATTTCTTAACTATAAATGCTCAAGCGGCACTTAGAAATGTTATTGAGTCATTTAGTTTAACTACTAGGTTTATATTCACTTGTAACTTTGTAGAACGTATTACTGATCCACTTAAGTCAAGACTAAATACATTTGCATTAAATGCTCCTGAACCTAAAACAATAGCTAAGCGTTTAAAAGATATACTTGAAACAGAACAAGTAGAGTATGATATTAAGGATGTAGTTGAAATAGTTAAAAAAACATACCCTGATATTAGACGAGCATTAAGCTTAACTCAGGGTTTATCTATTGGAAATAAATTAGTAATTAAAAAAATTACTGATAGTAGTTACACTGAACAAATAATTAATGAAGCTAAATCTAAAAAGAAAACATCATTTAATACTATTAGACAAATTATAGCTGATAATGATATAAATGATTTTACTGGGTTATATAAAGAACTACATAACGCTTACTCAACACCAGAAGCAACTATTATAATAGAAGAATATTTATTTCATTCAACTACTATACCTGATAAAGAGATATGTTTTATGGGTTGTGTAGCTAAATTATTAAACATATGAGTAAATTAGATTTTATAAAGGCATTTAACAATGCTTGTAAATTATTGAATGTTGATATTGATCCTTCATTTGAACATGGGTTAAAAATATCTAAAGACTTTATTAATACAGATAGAGTTAATATCAGTTTTAGTAAGTCAAAAATAAACAAACATGATCTATTAGTATTAATTAATAAAGTATTTGATAAGAATGATGATATAATAGAATTTGTTAATAACATTTATATAACAAATGAAAATAAGATACAAAACATATTTTTAGGATACTCATTAGGTAAACCTGAAGTGTATTTTGAATTATTTGAAGAGGGTGAGTCATCTGTTATTGTATCATATGATGAAAAAAGAAATGAATATATACCAATAGAAGATATTACATACATAACTAAAACATTATGTGATATTATAAATCAGAAAACAAAGTTACTTGTGACAGAACCTGATTTATTATTTAAAGGAGGATTTGTTAAAAATGAAGATATTTATTATCTTCTAGTATTAGAACCAATGAACTCAGTGAAAGATATATTTCAAATATTATGCAATAATATTAATCCAGATGAACAAGATACTATTGCTGAGTGGTTTAATAACAATGATAATAAAATAGTAAGCCATATAGCTTACTCTATTAATAATGAGGAAATAACATTAAATATATATACAAATGAGTCAAGAACAAGTTAAATTAAACATTGATCTAAGAAAAACAACTTCCATCACTTGTGATGAGTGTGGTAAGACAGTGTTTCAAGAAGGTCTTATGCTTAGAAAAGCAAATAAATTTTTAGCGGGTACAGCACAAGATGCTCTTATTCCATTACCTGTTTTCAGCTGTGCTGCTTGCGGACATGTTAATGAAGAGTTTTTACCTGAACCGCTTAAAGCTTTGAATAATGAATCTATTTGATTGGCTAAACGAGATAACATTTAGTAAACGCCCTTGGGATAGTTTTACAGATGAAGATAAAGAGGCATTTAATGTATTTATGATTCATCGTTTTGTAAGTATGGATCCTACTTATATTGAAGTAGTTAATATGATTCAAATTTACCCTAATGTGTCTCGTAAACATGTTTATAATTTCTATTGTGATGTGTTACCTAAAAAGAAAACATTCTTTAGATATATTAAACCTAGCAACAAATGGGATAAGGAAATACTAAGTAAAGTAGCTGATTACTATAAAATTAGTACTCGAGAAGCTAAAGAATGTATATCATCAGTAACAGATGAATTTTTAAATAAAATACTTAATGTAGGGACGTCAAGTACAAATAAAAAAAGGAGAAAAAAATCATGATTACATTTATTTTAGGTGCTTTAGCTGCAGCTGCAGTTGGGGTATTGGTTTGGCTTTCAGTTAGTATCATTAGATCACTAAAGAGGGTCAAGTCATTAGAGGATGAAAATATGGCTCAATGGAGAGAAATTGAAGAACGTTGCAATTCAATTGAACGTACATTAGATCAAATGATCAAAGACGCGAACAGCAGAATTGATGAAAATTTCAGTTACACTGATTCACGATTTGATAAATTTGCTAATATAATTGAACGTGACTATGTTACAAAGAAAAATAAATTAGATAATACAATAGGCTATAATAATTAATAATTAATTCACTTGGCGTCCCTAATTAAATTAATTAAATTTATAATATATGGGTTATATATCAGATTCAAAATCATATCGTGAGTACATGATGATGATGGAACGTGAACAAGAAATATTAACATTAAAAAATCGTATGCAACATACTAAAGACAATATTACTAATCAAGTAATTGAAGATTTAAAAGCTAGAGCTGAACGTGGTTATAAAAAATATAACACAACATTAGGTGAAAATAATAAGGACAATTATATGAATCACTTATATGAAGAATTGTTAGACGCAGCTCAATACATTAAAAAAGAACAATCAATTATTCCTGATATCCAGAAATTAATTAATGATACTCCTAATAACATGGAATTAGGATCTAAGATAAGATCAATATATGGCAAAAACTAAGCTGACTGAAATTGAATTAAAAATAAAAACTCATCAGCTTAAAGAAGTTGATTACAGATATCAATCTACTGTATCATACTCTCAATACTCAATATGGCGTAGATGTCCTCATCAATGGTATCTTAATTATGTTAAGAATTTAGCGCCATACTCAGCTTCAATCCATACTATATTTGGAACTGCTATTCATGAGACAATGCAACATTATCTTAAAATAATGTATGAACAGAGTGGAGCAGCAGCTGATAGAGAAGATATTATAAGTTTGTTTAACGAAAGATTTAAAGCTACTTATAAAAAAGAATTTGAATCAACTAAACAGCATTTCTCTAATCCAGACGAAATGAGAGAGTTTTATGAGGATGGAGTTAATATACTTGAATGGTTTAAAAAACATCGTTCTCAATTCTTCACTACACGTAATGTAGTATTATTAGGTATTGAGATACCTTTAATGGTTGGTTTAACTAAAAATTTATTCTTAAAAGGTTATATTGATTTTGTATTGTATGATAAAGATTTAGACAAAGTTTATATATATGATATCAAAACCTCTAGATCAGGATGGAATGATAAGGCTAAGAAAGATGAAATCAAATTAGCTCAAATATTACTTTATAAAGAGTATTTTGCTAAACAATATAATATTGATGTAGACAAAATTGAAGTTGAATTCTTTATATTAAAGAGAAAAATATGGGATAGTGATGAGTTTGTTATTCCTTATATAACTGAATTCAAACCAGCTAGTGGTAAAATCAAACGTAAACAAGCAGCTGAGAAATTTAATATGTTCTTAACTGAATGTTTTGATAATGAAGGTAAACATATAATTAAATCATATTCTAAAATAGTAAGTAAAGATTCTTGTACTTACTGTCCATTCAACAACTCTAAAGACTTATGTGATAAAAATGTCGTTTCTTAATCTCCGTATATATTTATATATATAAAACAGATTAAAATGGACAAAAATAAATTAACAAGTGTAAAAGTTAGAGAAGATTTATTTGAAGAATTTAAAGTGATGTGCGTTAGAACTAAGTTCTCACTTCAAAAATTAGTAGATAGAAGTATACATGCTTATTTAACTAGTGATGAATATAGAAAAGAAATGCATAACCACACTAACTTATCCTTATCAGGTAGTCAAGATTAAAAAAATTAAAATTTGTTATGAAAGAAGGTTACATCGAACAATCGAAACGTAAAAAAATTCTATTATTATCTGATGACATCCGTTTCACATCAGGTATAGCTACTATGGCTCGTGAAATAGTAGTAGGTACATCTCATCAATTCAATTGGGTTAACTTAGGAGGTGCTGTTAACCATCCAGAAAAGGGTAAGCGATTAGATATAAGCGCTGACACTAACATGCATAATGAAATTAATGATGCTAGTGTGTTTATTTATCCAACTGATGGTTATGGTGACGCTCAAACAATTAGACAACTAATTGAAGTTGAACAACCAGATGCACTTATGTTCTTTACAGATCCTAGATATTGGATTTGGTTATTTCAAATTGAGAATGAAATCAGAAGAAAAATACCAATGATTTATCTTAATATTTGGGATGATTATCCAGCTCCAATATATAATGAAGCATATTATGAGTCATGTGATGGATTAATGTCTATATCAAAACAAACACTTAACATAAATAAATTAGTGTTAGGTGAGAAAATTAAAGATAAAATATTAAGTTATGTACCACATGGTATAAACAATAAATTATTTTATCCTATTGAGTATAATGATCCTAAATTAACAGAAGTTAGAAAGAATTTTTTCCAAGGTAGAGAATATGATTTCGTTTTAATGTTTAATTCTAGAAATATTAGACGTAAGTCAGTTCCAGATACATTAGCTGCCTTTAAATTATTTTTAGATAGCTTACCTAAAGAAAAAGCTAACAAATGTGCTTTTGTATTACATACTCAACCTATTGATGAGCATGGAACTGATTTATACGCGGTTAGAGATATGTTATTCACAGATGATGAATGTAGTCAAATATATTTCTCAGATCAAAGAATGTCAGCTAGTGATGTAAATTTAATTTATAATTTATCAGATGCTGTTATATTATTAAGTTCAAATGAAGGATGGGGATTAAGTTTAACTGAAGCAATGATGTGTGGTAAACCAATTATTGCTAATGTAACTGGTGGTATGCAAGATCAAATGAGGTTTGAGAATGAAAAAGGTGAGTGGATTGATTTTGATGAAAACTTCTGCTCTAACCATTTTGGTACTTATAAGAAACATGGTAAATGGGCGTTTCCAGTATTTCCAAGTAACTCAAGTTTACAAGGTTCTGTTCCAACGCCTTATATTTATGATGATAGAGCTGATTTTAGAGAGGCAGCTAAACAAATTCTAGAAGTATATGCTTTAAAAACAAATCAAGTAGATGAATTTGGTTCACACACTAGAGGATTTGAAACATATGAAGAAGTAAGTAAAGCAGCTTATGAATGGGTTAATTCAGATGAGTCTATGATGACAGCTGATAACATGTGTAAAAATGTTATAAGTCATGTGAATGAAGTTTTGGCTACATGGAAACCAAAACCTAAATTTGAGTTAATTAAAACAGAACAAATAAAAAGAAAACATATTCGTCATAAATTAGTTTATTAATAGTTATGAAACCATTAATTTTTGTAAGTTGTCCTATTGAGACAATGTCAGGGTACGGTGCTAGAAGTAGAGATATAGTTAAAGCACTTTTAAAAACAGATAAGTATGATGTTAAGATTATCTCACAACGTTGGGGTAGCACAGCATGGAATGCTTTAGATCCTAATAAGCCTGAGGATAAGCAGTTGTTAGATTTAATTTGGAAACAACCTCAGTTGCCTAGACAGCCTGATGTATGGATTCAAATCACAGTACCTAATGAATTTCAAACAGTAGGTAAATTTAATATTGGTATCACAGCTGGTATTGAAACTACAGTATGTGATCCAAGTTGGGTAGAAGGTGTTAATAGAATGGATTTAATATTAGTATCATCAGAACATGCTAAAAAGGTATTTGAAGATAGTCATTTTGAGAAAAGAGATAAAAATACTAATCAAGTAGCAGGTGTTATTAAACTAGAAAAACCAGTTGAAGTATTATTTGAAGGAGTTGATTTAACTAAATATAACTTTGTATCTGATGATTTATTAGAAGGTGATTTAGTTGAGTCATTAGATGAAATTAAAGAAGATTTTTGTTTCTTATTTGTAGGCCATTGGTTACAAGGTACTATAGGTGAAGATAGAAAGAATGTAGGGTACACTATTAAAGCGTTCTTAGAATTATTTAAAAATAAAAAGAACAAACCAGCATTAATCTTAAAAACAAGCTCAGCTACTAATTCTATAATGGATAGAGATGAGATGCTAAAGAAAATAGATGCGGTTAAAAACACAGTTAAAGGCGATTTACCAAACGTTTATTTACTACATGGCGACTTAGAGGATAACGATATTAACGCCTTATATAACCATTATAAAGTTAAAGCAATGGTTAGTTTAACTAAAGGAGAAGGTTTTGGTAGACCATTACTTGAATTTAGTTTATCTAAAAAGCCTGTTATTGCTAGTAATTGGAGTGGACATTTAGATTTCCTACATCCAGAATATAATGTATTGGTAGGTGGTTCATTAACTAATGTTCATCAATCAGCTCAAGTTAAAGATATGATATTAGCTGAGTCACAATGGTTTACTCCTAATGACTCTAGTGTAGGTGAAGCTTTAACTAATGTGTATAATGATTATAACAAGTATGTTGAGTTAGCTAAACGTCAAGCACATTATGCTAAAACTAATTTCACATTTGATAAAATGGTTGAAAAATTAGATAACATTCTTGAAAATAAAGTACCAAAACAAGTTGAATTAAAATTACCTTCATTACCTAAACTTAAAAAAGTATAATAATGACAAGTAGAGAATTCATTATATGGTTAAAAGGATTTATAGCAGGTTCAAATAATTACAATTTAACACCCGCAGGATGGGAAACATTAAAAAGTAATTTAGAACAAGTAAATGATGTTAGAATTTCACCTTGTATAGGACATGCTATTGCAAGTGATGAAGAAGAAATGAATGAACGAATGAATATTATAGGACAAAATGGAAACGAAGGTTTACATTATGATATAATACCAACACCAAGTGAAAAAGTATATTAATATGAATGATAAATTAGTAATATGTGCTCATTGTGGATCTGATGCCTGTTATGAGCATGAAGCAGAAAAAATAAAAGTTTGGAATTGCATGGGATGTGGTTTCACATCTAATGAATTAATGATTGAAGGCAGTCAATTAGTTATTGAGACTGAGGAAGTAATGCCTGAGTTATATAAAGACATTAAGTTTATAGATACTAATAAACAAGTTTGGTATCCGACTGTATTAAATGTGTCTGATAAAGGTACAGTGTTTGTTAACGGTACAGATAAAGATAATTGGGGATGGGCAGGTATTAAAGCTGTAGAAACAACAGATGAAGAAAAAACTAAACTTAAAGGTGCTCCTTATAAATCAGATCCTAAAACATTAAAGACATTTGATAGAAAATCATTTGATGAGGCTTGTGCCTATATTGGATTACTTTAAAATTTAAGTTATGACTAATATTAGTTTCGCGATTACTGCTTGTAATGAGCATGTTGAGTTAGATAGACTGTTAAGTCAATTATTATCATCTATTAGAGATGAAGATGAAATTATAGTACAGATGGATGTATTACAAAATGATATACCTACTTTACCAGAAGACAAGAAAAAAGTTTTATGTTATATTATGAGCCTACAGGAACAGGGAAAAATTCGTTCTGTACTTTACCCATTAAATAATGACTTTGCCTCATTCAAAAATAATTTAAAATCACATTGTACTAAGGAATGGATATTCTTTATTGATGCTGATGAGTATTTAAGTGATAACCTATTAGATTATATACATGAAATACTTAACACTAATAAAGGAATAGTAGATGTTATCTCAGTACCTAGAATTAATACAGTAGATGGATTAACTAGAGAACATATTGATAAATGGAGATGGTTTGTTGATGATAATGGATATGTTAATTATCCTGATTATCAAACTCGTATCTGTGCTAATAAAAAGGATATTGAGTGGAAAAATAAAGTACATGAGCGTTTATCAGGCTGGAAGACAATAGCTAATTTGCCTCATGGATATGATTTAATACATCCTAAAACAATTGAACGTCAAGAAAAACAAAATTCATTCTATGACACAATCTAGTCCTTTAACATTTTGTATCTCAACTTATAATAACCTACCCTACCTTAAACTCGCTATTGATTCAGTTAGAAAAAATAGTCACTTTAAAGACGCTCCATTTATTATACATGCTGAAAATTGTACTGATGGTACTAATGAGTGGTTATCAAATAATATTGGTAAATACGGATTAACAGTTTATATAGATAAAAATGAAGTGCCTATAGGAATAGGAGGCGGAATGAATTTTTGCGCTGATAAAGTTAAAACAGAATATATTTGTTTCTTACACTCAGATTTTTATGTAACTAAAGATTGGGATTTAGAATTACTCAATACACATAATAAATACCCTAATGAAAAATTATGGGTTAATAGTTTTAGAATAGAACCTAATACATTTAATTCACCTGATAGACCAGGTACTGTTTTAGTACCATTAGATGCTTTTGGAGCGTACAGTCATGACTTTAGAGGTAATGACTTAGAGGAATGGGTTGAGGAATTTAAGCGAATGAATGATTTTGAAATACCTAAAGGTGAAGGTGTGAGTGGTTTAGTTAAGAAATCAGTTTGGGATGAAGTAGGAGGTAATGATGATAGATTTGCTCCTACAAGTTGGGATGATATGGATTTATTTTTACGTATGTTACAACATGGTATTAGATTTATTTTACCATCTAAATCTATTGTTTGGCATTTTGGAGCTAGAGGCTCTCATAGACTAGAAGAAAATGATGGTAAATCATCTCAACGCCAACAAGAAGCAGAACAAAATAATGCTAAAAAATGGTTGGCTAAGTGGGGTAGGATGCCTATATTTGATGAATACGGAATGATTAAACCATGGACAAATTAGTTTTATATTGCAAATCATATCATAAAGATTTTGCTCGAGTAGTTAATTTAGTATCATCAGTAGATGATTTTAATAAAGATAATATTCGTTTCTATGTTAGTGTACCTAAAGCAGATGTATCTGAATTTAAACAAATAGAAGGTATAACTGTATTATGTGATGATGACATTTATCAATCAAACAAACCAGGTTGGGTACAACAACAATTAGTTAAATCCAATTTTTGGAAATTAGGCTTAGCTGAAAACTATGTTTGCTTAGATTCAGATGCTTATTTTATAAGACCATTTAGTATAAGTGACTTTATGTTTGATGATGAAACACCTTATACTGTAATACATGAACAGAAAGAATTATTTACTTGGACAGTAACTAAAACTAAAGTATTAGGATTTGATCCTAAAGATAGTTTTGTAACAGATAGAGAAAAAATAATGACTTTATTTGGACGTGAAGGTAAAGTATATGACTTTGGTCCATCACCTATTATTTGGTCATCTAAAGTATGGAGTGACTTAGAAGAAAAATATATTAAGCCTAATAACTTAACATTTGAACAGTTATTAGAATACTCACATAGTGAATTTAGTTGGTATGGAGAAGCATTATTAAACTTCAAATCTATACCTTTATACCCAGCGGAACCATTATTTAAAGTATTTCATTACCCACAACAGTATATAGAATACAAACAACAAGGTATAACAGAACAAATGATAGCTCAAAACTATATGGGTATCATAATGCAATCAAATTATAACGCACCAATAAAATATGAATTATAAAGACTTAGCAATTAAATATCAGAATTTAACTGATAAATTAAGCTACCAAGGTAATTATGATAACGGACATGCCTACGCTGTAGTATATGATAGATTATTTGAACCATATAGAAATAAATCAATTGATTTTTTAGAAATAGGTCTTAACTTTGGAGGTAATATAGCTATATGTTCAGAATATTTTCCTAATATTAAACATTATGGAATTGATATAGCTGATTATATTAAAGTAGATAAGAGTTTATTTACATTCTATAAGGGTAGTTTTAATGATACAAATGTTATTAAACAAGCATCTGAAAGACAATATGATATTATTTTAGAAGATGGTTCTCATTATTTGGAACATCAATTAGAATCTATTAAATTATACTTACCATTATTAAAACAAGATGGTATTATGATTATAGAAGATATTCAAGATATAAATTATTTAGAAGACATTTATAATGTTATAGATAATAAAACACATTATGCTTACACTGTTGATTTAAGGTTTAATAAAAACAGATGGGATGATGTTATTGTTGTAATTGAAAATAGAGATCAAAAATATAAATAATGTTAATAGCAACTTTAAATCATAACTTACCTGATTTAACTGATAATTTAGTTACTCAATTAAAACGAGATCCATTTTTTGAAACATGTGAGTTAATAGTAGTAGATAATGGCTCAATAGAACCATTAGCTAAATCAACTACACATCAATTAGAAGAAAATATATTCTTTGGAGGAGGATTTAATGTTGTATTAGATTATTTTTTAAGTACAGATCATGATTACTTATACTTTTTAAATAATGATCTTATATTTCATGGACCATCATTTCTAACCACATCATTAAATGAAGCTAAACAATCAGATGCTGCTGTTTATAGTCCAACTATAATAAACGCCTCAACAGAACAATGTCATTGGAAACAAATGTGGAACTGGGGTAAGGGATTAAGACAAACTAAATGGATTGATTTTCAATGTCCATTAATTAGAAGAGACGTTTTAGAAACCATTAAACAATATCCTCAAGAATTAATATATGGATGGGGATTAGATTTTTATACTGGTTGTATAACTGAATCTAATAACTTAAAAACAATAGTATCTGATACTAATACAATATGCCATTTAAATTCTCAAACATTCAAACAAAATAAACTTAGTATTAGTACTGAGGAATTTTGTAGACGAGCAGAATATGGCTTACAAACCTATTTTAACAATTCAGAATATAAAGAGTTATACTATGAATTAAGAGCACATGGTGAAAATTATTCAATATGAGACATGATATAAGACAATTAACTGAGACTTTAAAAGATAAAATTAATATAAATAGTTTTATCGAAATTGGATCTCGTGATGGACATGATACCAACTATGTTTCTCATTATTGGAAATTAGATCCTACTAAGTGTTTTATAGTAGAAGCTCATCCAGTATGCTATAACAATATTGTAGCTACTTATCCTCAATATCAAACTATTAACATAGCTGCTTCTGATAGTACAGGTGTAGTTGAATTTAATGCTGGTGTGTTTGGTAAGGAAGAAAATGTAGGTATATCTTCTTTATTAGATAGAACAGTTAGTCCATTTATAAGTGAAAAAGTAGAAGTAGATGCTTGGAGAATGGATCAAATGATGTTACATTTAGATATAGATAGTTTTGATCTAGCTAAAATAGATGTTGAGGGTTTTGCCTTACAAGTATTAAAAGGATTTGGAGACAAATTAGATAGTTTTAAAGCACTACAGATTGAATTAGAAATAAAACAAGTATGGGATGGACAATCATTTTATCAAGATGTAGTTGATTATTTAGATGGATTTGGATTTAAAATATTAGATGAAGTTATATTAGATGAATATCAAAAAGATGTTCTGTTTATTAAAAATAATATATGAATAGAAAAATAACATTTTGTATACCAAGTAAAAACAACTTAAGGTATTTAAAAAACAGTATTAATTCAATTAGAGAAAACTCAGCATATGAATATGATATTATAGTGTTTATTGATGCTGATAATGATGGTACTGAACAGTGGTGTGATGAAAATAATATCACATATTTAAAAAATCTTGATGACAAACCACAAGGTATAGCAGCTGGTTATAATAGATGTATTGAAATAGCTAAAACAGAGATAGTATGTATGTTTCATGCTGACATGTATATGGCTAAAGGATTTGATACAGGTATTTTAAAACATTTAAAACCACTATCAGTTGTAAGTGCTACTCGTATTGAACCACCATTACATCCAGAGGGTAAAGAGAAAATAATTAAAAACTTTGGATTGTATCCTGAAGATTTTATTAAGGAAGATTTTGATTCATTTGTTGAAGAAACAATTCAAGCTAATAAAGATAAAACAACTAAAGGTATATTTGCACCTTGGGCTTGTTATAAAGAAGATATAACATCTATTGGAATGCATGATGAACGTTTTCATTCATACCATGAAGATAGTGATATGTTTAATAGGTTTATTTTAAATGACTATGAGATTATTCAATCATGGGAGGCTTATGTTTATCATTTAACTTGTAGAGGAGGACAGTTTCAAGATGGAGTAGAACAAGTAACTAAAGATCCTGCATTTCATGAGATGAAAAACAAAGCGATGAGAAACTATATTCGCAAGTGGGGACATTTTGTTAAAAATGATGAGTATCAATATCCAATTATACCTCATAAGTATGATGTTGGTTATAAAGTACATAATTGTAATTTAGATGCTATGACTGTTTTAGAACCATGGTGTAGTACTTTATATACTGATGATGAAATGGGAGTATTAGAATCATATTATTATGATCTAGAACAAAAACATACTTGGGTTGATTTGAAAAGTAAACTTAAAGTATATAAACATACATTACCAACAAATAATATTGTAGTTGAATTTGATGCTAGTAAATTAACACAACAAGCATTTAATCTATTAATTCAATTACCCGAAATTATAGCTGACTCAGGAGAAATAGGAACGTTTGAATTAGATATATTTAAAATTACTATTAAAGATTTGAACACCTATGAAGATAGATTAGTCCATATTTATAACAAATAATAGATATGGCTAAGAAATCAGTTAGGAAAGTACCTAAAATGCTAGTCACGGTTAAAGGAGATGGAGCACCAGATGTAGAGGCTTTAAGTAATAATGAAGTTTTTGCTGCTGCTGTTTATCATGAGGCTGTAGAAGGAATAAGTGATGCTATTAAAAGTAAAACTAAGACAGCTATCTTATTTGAATTAGGACAAAGTGAATATTATGTTGAAATAGAAAAACGTGAGTGGAAACAAGCATTACAAACATGTTTAGATAGACTTATCGATGTAGAAGATTATACTGAGTGTGCTCGTATAAGAGATTTAATAAATAAAATTTAAGTTAATGGATAATAGTTATGAGGATATTAAGAAAGCAGTTGATCAATTGCTTAAAATAAATTCTACAGTTAAACGTAAAAAGAAAGCATACTTAGAAAAACAAAAAGATTTATTTGTAAGTATAATGATGGCTCTACAAGCTGTTCAAACTAGAACAGCATTAACAAATGCTGAATTAAGAGTTGACTTTAGTACTTATGATGAAGCGTTTCTACAAATTATAGATTCACTTATATTACTCCATTTTGGTAAGGAAGGATTTGAAGTAGTTAATTTCTACTTATATGATAAATTCAATCCAGATGGATCATTAAATGAATTATATGATGATGAGGAAAAAATTGTACCATCTGAGACAGCAGAAGATATTTGGAACATATTAATTAAATTAAAGTCCAACAATGAAAAATAGTTATGTTACCAAAACCGTTATTGAAATCTGATATTGAACGAGCAATGGCTATGACTAAATCTAACCGTGCAGCGGCTAGATACCTTCATTGCTCATATATCCATTATAAAAAATGGGCTAAGAATTTCACTGACGATAATGGTGTAATACTATTTGATAAACATAAAAACCAATCAGGTAAAGGTATATCTAAGTTCTTATCTAATAAAGGTAAAGAACCAGCTCTAAAAGATATAATTGAAGGTAGAGTATCTATTGACTCATACACACCTGAGAAACTAAAGAATAGATTAATACAGGAAAGTTATTTACAAGAATGTTGTAATAAATGCCAGTTCCAAGAACGTAGAGTATCTGATTATAAAGTACCATTAATACTTAATTTTAAGGATGGTAATAAAAAGAATTGGACAATTGAAAACTTAGAATTACTTTGTTATAACCATTATTTCCTTTATGTTGGTAATATCTTTACTAACAAACAAATACAACACATAGAAGATTATAACCCATCCACATTCCAATCTAAAGTTGATTGGGAAATGGATGATCACTTTAAAGAACACTTACAGAACTTAGGTATAGTTGATGATGATCATGAACCAGGTTCAGAATTTGTTTCTAGAGTCTGACCGTAACTAATAATTTATATTTATCATATAAAATTAAGGTTATGTTATACAATGTAAATATTGTTTACGACAATGGACAGTCCATGAGTGAAATAATTCATTCAGTGACACCAATTTCACTTTATCCTAAACGTGATAAAATTAAGTCATCAGTAGTGAGTGTTCATAAGTATGAAGTTGAAGGTTCATTCCATCCTGGTTTGATACAATTAGATGATGGTAAAAAATATATTATACCTAAATGGATTGAAGTACATCCAGAAACAACTTATGATGATATTATTTGGATACAACCAAAACAAAAGAAAATAATTGAGCATATTGAGGGTTC
>Ga0164292_10002121_pt1 | contig 16184 bp, 16 predicted proteins | sample GEODES117metaG_FD_111486 | JGI IMG/M metagenome (GOLD analysis project Ga0164292, IMG submission 111486) | Eutrophic lake water microbial communities from Lake Mendota, Wisconsin, USA - GEODES117 metaG | ecosystem: Environmental > Aquatic > Freshwater > Lake | place: USA: Lake Mendota...
GCTGGACATGGACAGCGAGAATATCTACCGTTTTAGCACCTTCGACGGTATAAAGATGAACACCCCGCCTGTAGCGGGAACAACATCGGCAGATGGAAAAATAACCACCTATCGGGCTCAGGTTGAATTAGGAGAGATCAACATCACCGTCACTCGTGAACAATGCATGGATATCATGTCTGGCGAACAATTCCCCTGCAAAGTCCAGGTCCGCATCAAGCGTGGCGTTGACAAAGATTTCAAAACATACAATGGCTGCGGCCGATTTTTGTAACTCTAAATCATGCCCTAATGATGAAATTCTTCAAAGCAATACTGGTATTCACCCTCATCGTATTCATTGTTTACCAGTTAGGACCTAAGCCAGCACCCGGACAATACACAGAAGGTCTATACCCCATCAAAGACACGGGAGCTGCGCTGCAACGATTGGTGGAAGCGAATGAATCGCGTTATAAACTGAAGCCCGACAATGAAGCGCGGATCATTTGGGATAACGACAGCCTGAAGAACCGCACGGAATATGCAGTGATTTATCTGCACGGGTTCAGCGCGAGTCAGGAAGAAGGCGATCCCGTACATACCCATTTTGCAAAAAAGATTGGCGCTAATATTTACCTGGCCAGGCTTTCAGAACATGGAAAAGACACATTGGATGCCCTGTATCATATGACTGCAACATCCCTTTGGGAGTCTGCCAAAGAAGCATTCTCCATTGGTAAACAGATCGGTAAAAAAGTGATCATCATTGGCACCTCTACCGGAGGTTCTCTGGCCCTGTTACTCGCAGCAGAACAATACCCTGAAATAGCGGGGGTGATCTTATACTCTCCTAATATCGCCATCAATAATCCGATGGCCTGGATGAGTAATAACCCCTGGGGGCTGCAGATCGGAAGAATGGTGCTGGGCGGCAACAACAATATTGCCGGGGATGATCGTGAATTATACAAGAAGTATTGGAACTATTCATATCGGGTAGAAAGCATCACCGAGGTGCAACAGTTGCTGGAAGAAAAAATGACCCCGGAAACATTTAAGCAGGTCAATCAGCCACTACTCATGCTATACTATTACAAGGACGATGTGCATCAGGATTCAACGGTGAAAGTTTCAGCCATGAAAGAGATGTTCAGTCAGATCTCCACACCGGCCGCTAAAAAAAGAGCGGTTGCCCTGCCAAATACAGGAAATCATGTGATCGGATCTTATATAAAGTCAAAGGATCTCCAGTCAGTAGAAGAAGAAACCTTGAAATTTACCCGGGAAATTTTATTGAAAGACTAATTCCGTAATTTACCCGCTAAACCTGTTTGTTATGCGTTCAAAGATCGCCGGCATCGGCTATTATGTCCCAAGTAATGTATACACCAATCTTGATCTGATGAAGGTCATGGATACCAGCGATGAGTGGATCCAGGAAAGGACGGGGATAGTAGAAAGAAGATACGCCGATACCACAAAGGAAACTACCACCACCATGGGCGTGGAAGCTGCGAAGATCGCTATTGAACGCGCAGGCATCACTCCCCAGGATATTGACTTTATTGTATTTGCCACGTTGAGTCCGGATTATTATTTCCCCGGTTGCGGCGTTTTGCTGCAACGGGCCATGAAGATGAAAGAGATCGGCGCCCTGGATGTCCGCAACCAGTGCAGCGGCTTTGTCTATGCATTGAGTGTAGCTGACCAGTTCATCCGGTCAGGCATGTATAAAAACATCCTCGTGGTGGGTTCAGAAAAACATTCATTCGGGCTCGACTTCACCACCCGCGGCAGGAACGTGAGCGTGATATTTGGAGATGGTGCCGGCGCGGTGGTGCTGCAACCTACGGCCGATGAGAACCGCGGGATCATGAGCACCCATCTTCACAGCGATGGAGAAAGCGCAGAGGTACTCGCCATGTACAATCCCGGCACCCATGCTAACCACTGGGCCGGAGGCACGGAAATTGCCACTTTTAAGAAAGATGCAAAAATGGGTGAGTATTTTATGAGCCATGAGATGATCGACAATTGCCAGAACTTTCCCTATATGGACGGACCCGCCGTATTCAAAAAAGCAGTAGTGAAATTTCCTGAAGTGATCATGGAAGCACTGTCGGCCAACAACTATAAACCCGCGGACATCAACATGCTCATTCCCCACCAGGCCAATCTGCGTATATCGCAATTTGTACAGCAAAAACTTGGCTTGCGCGACGATCAGGTGTATAATAACATCCAGAAATACGGCAACACCACGGCAGCTTCAATCCCCATTGCGCTTTGCGAGGCATTTGAGGCTGGCAAGATCAAGGAAGGCGATATCGTCTGTCTGGCGGCATTCGGATCAGGCTTTACCTGGGCAAGTGCTTTGCTGAAATGGTGATATGAATAACCGCAACTTGCAGGGCATGGCCGGGAAACTGATCTTCCTGATGAACCCCCTCTCAGGTACCAGGAACAAACATCGTATTAAAGAATCGCTCACCAGGAAACTGGACAGGCTTGGCCTGGTTTTCGAATTCATAGCAACCAATGCAGCCGGTGATTACAAATTTCTCGAAGCAAAGATCCTTGAAGAGCAGATCACCCATGTAGTGATCCTGGGTGGCGACGGAACGGTGAGCCAGGTTGCCAATGCATTACGACATCTTCCTGTTGACTTTGGCGTGATCCCCATGGGCAGTGGTAATGGTCTGGCTTTAGCAGCCGGTATTCCCATAGATCCTTTAAAGGCGCTTGATGTTGTTTTACATGGGAAAGCATCGCGCATTGATGCCTTTACCATTAATGGCCATTTTTCCTGCATGCTAAGCGGTATAGGGTTTGATGCAAAAGTTGCTCATGATTTTGCAAGGCAGAAATCGCGGGGGTTGTGGACCTATATCAAAGTGAGTGCGGCGAATTTCTTCCAGGCCAAGGACTATTCGTTTGTGTTACGAATAGATCGCAAAGAGATCGAAACGGAAGCCTACTTTGTCAGCATTGCCAACAGCAACCAATTTGGGAATAATTTTACGATCGCCCCGAAGGCATTACTGACTGACGGTTTGCTCGATATCATAGTGGTTCAGAAGATGAATAAGCTTCAGTTAGTACTTGCGGTCATATACCAGATCCGGTATGGAGATGTACAGGAAGGCATCTTTAAAAAACATCGCATCCTATATTACCAGGTGAAGGAATGTGAGCTCATCAATAAATCCATGGCCCCGTTGCATATTGATGGGGATCCCCATCCCACTTCAACTCATTTCAAAATCACCGTTATTCCCTCCGCCTTATCGCTGATCCAACCCGTTTGATAGCTGACTATTTCAAAGCCTTGAAGCGGGTGAAGGATGACTGGTTATCTTCCGAACCCAGGGCTTCGCTGATATCGATCTTTTCTTTTACAGTAAGATGAAAATTCAACGCAGCGGCCTGGTTCTTTTTGGTCGGCACATAGGTAAAACTGCACTTCTCAAAAGGAAAACTGAATTTCTGATCAGCGTATGATATCATCTCTTCGTGATAATAATCCTGCATCTTCATCCAGTTCAGTTGAATCACCGTGATAGGCTTTGTGAACATGCTGGTAAAACCATCCACATCTTTCTGTTCGCCCCAGTCGCCACTTTTCCGGTCGCGGATCTGCAGAAAAACAACGCCGGCTGTATTCTCCCTGATCCAGTTGTTAAACACACTTAGAAACCGCAGCGTGGTTTCGTGACCAAAGTTATCCCTGATACCGGCATCCATTACATCAATGATCGGCTTGGTAGGCAGCCAAACATTGGGTAGCACATAGGGGAAAGTTGCATTGATCCGCATGGCAGTAAGTATCCGGAGATTATAGGGATCCTGTTTGCGGAAAAAGCTGCAGAAGTCCACTGCATCCGGCTCTCCCAATGAGCCGTTCCCCGAATCGGGCCAGTTGCGCATCATGAAACTGACGGGCCTTGTACTGATCAGCATTTTCCTGCCATCGGCAGAAATGGTGGACGCATAAAACATGAGGGGAATTCTTCCTTCGGCTTCATCTTTCACATAATCTTTCAATTGCCTGTTAAGGATACCCGCCGCGTTATCATTGAGTTGTTCTTCAAAAGCATATGCGCGGTCTTTGATATAATGGTAGGGACCCACGCTGAACTTCTGTGCAGGGGCAAAAATATCGCGCGTTACCATAGACGAAAACAGCGGGTTGAGCAGGTCCCTGGAGATCATGTCAACATACTTTTTATCGCAGGGATCCACGGCCATGCCCTGCAGCTTCATTCGGTGCAGTTCCCGGTAAAAACCTGCGCCCAACATACCCCCCGAAGCGCCGCTGATCAGAAAAGTTTTCTTCATCAGGTCACCCCCGGAGATACTGTCGAGCCGCTGCAACACATTCACGGCAAAAGTGGCGGACCTGGTGCCACCCCCGCTGAAATTCATGATATACATCAGGGGTTTCTCATCTTTCTGTCGCGCTTTCCATTTATTCAGCACGTCGATCATCAAAGCTTTATCTTTTTCCATCTTCTGGATGGTACAAAGCTGCGCGATGCTATCCCGGTTATAAGCAGGCCTTTCATCCACATTGGTATAATTAAGCCCGTATGCCTTGTTACGGGTATCAATCACATCGTATCTGAACAACTGGTCGGTTACGATCACGATGATGACCAATATGGGCAGTGACCAGCTTTTTAACCAATAAACGAGCGCGGCAGAGGCCGCCATTAACACGGCGAAAAAGAGCAGGATGCCTGCGGCTGCGGGAAGCTGGAACGCTCTGGTATCCTGAAACAGTCCTACAATGGCAAGAAACAAGAAAGCGAATATGATGGAGATAACGGCAGAAAAATGGTGGCGCTTAAAAACGGTTTCCACGAAATCGTGCGAATAATGTGAAATATTCCTGGGCTTCTTCAGCTTCATCCGGGTATTATAGAACCAGTCTACATGGATCAGTCCTTTCTCATGAAAATGTTTCCCGTCGGCATCAAAATGGCCTATGTATCTATGGGGTTCCCGGATGATGGGGCTCATGTTGCGCATCATCGTTTTTTCCGCTCCAAAAAAATAAGAGATGGACACGATGGTCAACAGCACCAGGCCAAGCAGAAAACCTGCTATCAGTACCAGGATTTCGCCAACGGTCATCAGTTCCCTGAATCTGTCGAACTGCACGGCGCGATAACAATAGAACAACAGGAAGAAAATGGGAATGATGGAGTTGTTGATGAAATATTTCAGAAAGGGCTTGGAGGTTGTGGCGAGGAACTTGAACTGTCGGCTGTGCAGGATGAAGGTGGTGATATGCCAGCTCATGATAAAGATACCCATGGCTGCGCCGATGATGGCGGTGCTGACAGCATTCACATTACCCAGGTACTCCGGGGCCAGAAACAATGAGTCTGCCCCGAAAGTGCTCATAAAGTTTCCATTAATGGCACTACCCAAGATATACCAGAACAGCAACAACACCTGGTATTTCTTGAGGTGTAACAATACCAGCTGCACCGGGAAAGAATAGAAAAATCCTTTCAGGAACGAATTCATATGGTAATTTAAATCAAATCGGAGAGCCTTATCTCATAATTCTTAACATCCATACCATGGACAGTAAGAGCAGCATGGCCACGAACTGGTGCGCAACACCCAGCCAGAGAAGTGCATGTGTATCAGGCGAATGAACCACGGTGAAAATACCCAATACTACCTGCGCCATCACCAGTACGGGTGGCCAGATTCTGGTATTTCTGAATAACGGACCGACCTGGGTCTTTAGTGCTTTTGACCACCATAAGAAAATCATAAAAGCGATAACGTAGGCCAGTCCCCGATGTATAAATTGAACGGTAATGGGGTTATTGGTAATGGCGTTGCCTGCGAGGGCGATATTATCCGGGATCCATTGGCCATTGATGGTGGGCCAGGTGGGTGCGGCAGTGCCTGCTTTCAGCCCTGCCATAAACGCGCCGTAGAATAATTGGATCACCAGTACGGAGGTGATCAGTAACGTGAATTTTTTCAGGGAAGGATGAACAACAAACCGGTTTGGGGGAATAACGAACCCGGTTGCAAACCAAAACACATAGCAGAGCAGTCCAAGCGCCGCTATAAAGTGAATGGACAGCCTGATGTGGCTCACATAAACATCGTTTTCGTTCAGGCCGCTCTTGACCATGATCCACCCGAGGGCGCCTTGCAATCCGCCCAATATAAAGAGCAGTACCATGGGCCAGACCATCTCTTTCTTAAACTGCTTTCTGACCAGAAAATAGATAAACCCAATAGCAAATACCAGGCCCATAAAGCGAGCCCATACCCGGTGGAACCATTCCCAGAAATAGATGAATTTGAAATCTGAAAGGGTAAAATCAAAATTGATATGCTTGTACTGCCCGATCTGTTTGTACTGATCGAAAGCCTTGTTCCAATCCTGCTCATTCATGGGCGGAATGGTTCCGAGGAGTGGCTTCCATTCCGTGATAGATAAACCTGATCCGGTGAGGCGCGTGATGCCACCGAGTAGCACCTGTATCATGATCATGGCAACGCCAATCATCAACCATATGGCAACAGGGGAGATCTTGTTCTTCAACATCAGTTGCAAAGGTAACAGCAGCATTGGAAACACAAATAATATGATCTCCATTAGACCATACAATTTGAAAAACATTAAACATTAACTTCGTTTTCATGCTGCGCCCGTATTTCCAGAACAAACTACGAGAAGCCGGATGCGACGAGGCCGGAAGGGGCTGTCTCGCAGGGCCCGTATTCGCGGCAGCTGTTATACTTCCACCCCGTTTCAGAAATCCCTTGTTGAACGATTCCAAACTGATGAAACCTGATGAGCGGTATGAACTTCGGGAACTGATCAGGAAAAAAGCCCTTGCCTGGGCCGTGGCCAGTGTGGACCACGACGAGATAGACCGGATCAACATACTCCGCGCTTCATTCAAAGCCATGCACCTTGCGCTGGAACAATTGCCGATCTTACCAGAACTGATTTTGGTAGATGGGCATTTGTTCGCGCCATACGCCACTATTCCCCACAAGTGTATGATCAAAGGCGACGCCGAATTCGCATCTATTGCAGCGGCGAGTGTACTGGCAAAGACGTACCGGGACGACTATATGCAGCAGCTCCATGTGAGCTTTCCTGAATATGGATGGTTGAGGAACAAAGGGTACGGAACCCTGGAACATCGCAAGGCGATCGCGCAGTTTGGGCTCACGCCCTTTCACCGACGTTCATTCCAGATCAGGGATCTTCAAATTGATATGGATTTTAAGGAAAACTGATACGATTTATTCACTAATTTTAAGGATGGAAGCAACAACCGTAACCGGCAGTTTAACTGCCAAGGATTTTCAGACAGACCAGGAAGTCAGGTGGTGCCCCGGATGTGGAGACTATTCAATACTGGCACAGGTTCAAAAGATCATGCCTGGTATCGGCATCCCAAAAGAAGATATTGTGATCGTTTCGGGCATTGGCTGCAGCAGCCGTTTCCCTTACTATATGAACACGTATGGCATGCACTCGATCCATGGAAGGGCTACAGCCATTGCCAGCGGATTGAAGGCCTCACGCCCTGAGTTAAGTGTCTGGATCGTTACGGGTGATGGTGACAGCCTGAGTATTGGAGGCAACCATACCATCCATCTGCTCAGGAGAAATTTCGACGTAAACATATTGCTGTTCAATAACCAGATCTATGGTTTAACCAAAGGGCAGTACTCTCCTACTTCTGAAGAGAAAAAAGTGACCAAGTCCACCCCGTTCGGAAGCATCGACCATCCATTCAACCCGCTGGCATTGGCCATGGGCGCGGACGCTACATTCGTGGCCCGCAGTATGGACCGTGACCCCAAGCACCTGCAGGAGTTGCTGACACGCAGCTACAAGCACAAGGGTGCCTCTTTCCTTGAGATCTACCAGAATTGCAACATCTTCAATGATGGTGCCTTTGAAATATTCACAGAAAAGTCTACCAAAGCCGGGGAAACCCTTTTCCTGGAGCAGGGCAAGCCGCTGTTGTTTGGAGCGGGGCGCGACAAAGGCGTGAAGCTTGACGGCTTCCACCCTGTAGTGGTTGACCTGAATGCTGGCTACAGTGCCGATGACTGTTGGGTGCACGACGAAAAAGACTTTTACAAAGCACAGATCCTCGTCAGGATGTTCGATGATCCTAAGAAGGAGCATCACCTCCCCCGGCCATTCGGCGTATTCTACGAAACGGACCGCCCTTGCTATGAAGAGCAACTAAACGGCCAGGTCGAGCAGGTATTGCAGGCTAAAGGCCCGGGTAATCTCGACAAGCTCCTCCGTGGTAATGAAACCTGGGCGATTGCATAAAATGATTTCCAAAAGCTTTGCGTGTAGAAATCATTTTATTAATGTGGGGGAATGAATGAATGTGGGAATAGAGTGAATTTGTCAATATTTGCAACCAGTTTGTGAACCGGCACATTTAGGACGATACTTTTCAAGATTTTACATTGATTTTCTATCGTCCGGCACTACCATTGTGCCATAATTCTTAACGTTCCGGGGAAGAAGACATTCAGAAAATTGTTATCCGATCATCTTCACTTTTCCCAACTCTCCTTATTGGAGTTCGCTAAAAGGGAACCAAAAAAAGCCAGCGATGGAAATCGCCGGCCTGTGCTTACCTCTGAAACCACAAAAAGAAAAATTACACTTTCCAGTCGCACTGATCCATCAAAATATGATATACAAACTCGGTAGGGGTTGTACGTGTTTCAGATGTTCAAGCATTATTTATAAAAACTAAATACTTAAATAAAACAATTCAGGATTGGACCGGGGTGATTGAAGGGGATTGGATAAGCGGTTCTGGATGAACCTGAAAACAACTGGCAAAGCCATTCTTGTTTCGCTGTAGGAAGTAAAAATAATATGCGAAATGCATATTGTAAAGCGTTTTCTTATAAATGTAGTCGCCCGGAGTGGCTCAAAATAAAGGCATAGCTTTAATAGAATGATAATCAGCCCAAAGCGTTGAGATTTGGCGAAAAAATATTTTTATGCAATTAGAGATACATCCTAAAAATCCCCAGATTAAACATATAAAAACGGTTGTTGACTGTCTTTCAAGCGGCGGCATCATCATTTACCCCACTGACACCGTCTATGGATTTGGGTGTGATATTTTCCATCCCAAGGCGGTGGAAAGGATCTGCAGGATAAAAAACATTGACCCGGCAAAAGCCAATCTTTCGTTCATCTGTTATGATTTAAGTGACCTTTCCCGGTATGCGAAAGCCATCTCCACGCCTACATTTAGATTGCTCAAGCATCATATTCCCGGGCCCTTTACGTTCATCCTTCCCGCCAGCAAGGAAGTGCCTAAGATCCTCAAAAGCAAAAAGGACACCATCGGATTGCGTGTACCCAACAATCATATTGCCCAGGAGATCATCAAGGCGTTAGGTAATCCGATCCTTAGCTCTTCCCTTCCTGGCGACATGGTGGAAGAATATACTGATCCCGAGCGGATCCACGAGATATTTGGCAAACAGGTAGACCTGGTTGTTGACGGCGGCATTGGCGGGATGGAATTCTCCACCATCATCGATATGACGCACGATATTCCGGAGATAACGCGGCAAGGAAAGGGGGAGTTTGTCATTTAACTGATTGGCTCATTGACTCATTAGCTCATTATGCAGTCCCTCAAACAAACCTTTTCAAATAAACCCATCAGTAAGCGGTAGCATCAAAAGCTGATGGAGGAATAAAAAGATTATTCCTTGCCCCGTAATAACCGGTATTTGTCACTATTTGAATTCCCGTTTTCTCCGAAAGCTCCCTAAGTAATAAAGGATCACGGCCGAGGTATGCTGGGGTACAATCAAAAAATGTTTTCACCCCTTTTTCTTTCGCTTGTATCAGATAAGGGAGGGCGCGCGCTACAACCGCTGATCTATTCCATCGATGGTATCCTGTACTGTCTGCTCCGATAAAATCCACCAGTACATGCTCGTGAATCAAACTAACACCCATTTCTTTAACAGGTATCATACCCCTTACCGTAACAAGTTCGCCTTCCTTCAAAGATGATGTACAGCCTCCAACAAAAATAGAAGCCCATAGAACAATAATCAGATCTCTCATAAACGGCTATTCACTTTCTCATTACAATCAGTTGAAAGATTCAGTTAAGTTAGGTAATACCGCGTGCATTACTATTGCTGATGCGTGTAGCGACACTAAGCTCAACATACGCAAGTGTACAAACAACTCCTACTTCCCCGAGAAAATAGACGATTCCAATGGTTGTAAGCGCAGGGTAATACCATATCACCATGCCTAAAGTCAACACACAATAAAGCAAGTTGGCAACGCTTATTATTCTTATAAACAAAGTCCATTTTTTGTCCAGAAACAAAAAACAACTCACTGAAAAAATACAAAACAGCGCCCCTAACACTGAAAGACCTGTCAGAACTGTTTCAGGCATTCCTATATACTCTTCAAAGTTGCGCAAGACAACAAACAATAAAAACGCAGTTAGGAAAGCACCCGCACCGTCTATTAAGAATAATTTCCTGGGATTCTTCACCAGTTCATCCATCCCATTTCCTGCGCCCCTACCCATTGTCGCCAATTCCTTGTCCGAAAGTTAACAGGTTATTATCCGGGTCGAGCAATGAAAATTCCCGTTGTCCCCAGGGTTTCGTTTCCAAATGTCCGTTGGGGTGTATGGCAACACCCTTATCCAGAAACGACTGGTAAAGGCCATTGATATCATTTGTTCTGATATAAACCTGCCCATAATTCTCCCTGGGGTCCAGATCCCTGAATGCAAAAAAATGAATTTCTACGCCATCCTTATGAATCATCAGGTAACCGTCGAAGTCCCCGGTACCGAATACCTGAAATCCTAACTGGTTTATGTAGTATTCACGCGTCATCGCCTTGTCTCTCATTGGCAGTTTAGGGCATATTGTTGTAAGCATCGTTCCAGTTGTTATCGTAAATTAGCTAATCCTTTGACTGTCTGAACCCGCACTAATCTGAGCAATTCAATGGATTACGATCCCTGCGTTTCTGATCAACCCACAAACTGCCATTCCGATGACGCCACCGACCAGGTCATACGTTGAAAAGATCTTCGAATAAAAGACACTGTTCCATCCCAGTTCCTGAATGGTAAAGATGGGAAGCAGGGTAATCATGAAAGGTACAGCAGTCGTGGTAGTAAACACTGCCAACAGGAGCAATGACGTATTGCGAAGCAATACTACTTGCAAGAAGGATTTAAAATCGATTCCAGCGATCAAAAATCCAATATGTTTGTCACAGACCAACCTTAAAGCTTTTCCCCAAATACCTTTCTAAAGAATGAAAATGTTTTTTCCCAGGTTTGTTCTCTGGCCTCGTAATTCGCAATTGAACTTCCACCACCGCCCTCTAAAGCACTCATCGCTTTCTCATCCCCCTTGTCTGGGAGTAGACCAAAAATACCATGACCAGCTTCAGGGAAATGTAAGTGTTGAACATCAAAGGGAAATCCTTTTAACCGCAGTCGCTTTTCCAATTCACTGGCCATAAATGCTGATGGCCAAACATCGTCCTTGCCTCCCGAAGAGATGAGTATGGGGCCTGATATATTTTCAACAGCAATCAATGCTGGTGTTATTTTTTCAGGATAGCTTTCCAGGCCGGCTTCGTAAAACTCAGCTATCCGTTTGGTGAACCATCCGGATTTGGGTTTCGCGTAAGGCAAAAAAGTCATGGGTTCGCCCTGCCATGTCCACGAACTCTTATTCAGGCCTTTCCAGTCCCCAATACCATACCAAACAACATGACTTGGCACATGAGCAGCAACTGCCTTTATTGATTTTGTTTTTGATGCTACCAATAAAGCTAACTCCGCTCCCTTAGAAATACCGAGCAATGCGATTTTGTTACTATCCACTGCCGGAAATTTCTTCACCCAATCAATGGCATCAAAAACCTTTTCTAATCTTAATTCCTTAAGTGGCTGTTTCATTGTGGATTTTGAGTATTTGAAATACCCCAACCTCATGACTACAAAACCAGCTCTTGCCATTACGTTGGCTTCCTCTTCAGTAAAGGACAAGCCTCCCTCGGCACCTCCAAGAGTAACAATTACAGGCAATGGTATTTCAGACGGAGGGAAGTGTACATATGCTCCCCAGTCGGATTCAATGACTTTCTCGATTCTAATGGTATCATCAGCCCGAACAGCTGGGCTAAACAGAAATGAAAGAATTAAAAATATAAATTTCATATTCAAAATTCTATTTACGAAAGCTGATCAGCAATGTACAAAAAGTCTACTACTTAATCATCATCAGCGACGCCATCACTTCGATCCCCTGGAATAAATTACCAAGGCGAATATTCTCATTCTCAGCGTGCTGGTTATTATCATGATTAGCTATGGGAACCGTTATGGTTTTGGCATTCAGGTGTTTCTCAAATAAATAAAGCGGAAGGCTTCCACCCATGGTGGGCTGCAGCACCACTTGCTCTTTGGTGGTATTTCTAACTGCCGATATCACTTTCTGTACGATAGGCAGATCCATGGATGTCCGTTGGGCATTTATACCGCCATCGTCCCGAATGATCTTTATGATCTTTCCATATTTTCCCCGTTCCTCATCTGTTGGTTCACTATCCGTTATGTGATATCCCTGCGATCGGACGTGATCGATCACTTTTTGTTGCTGCCGCCTCCAATCGTTGCCCAATACCAATCTTAAATCTATCACCGTTGTAGCAAACGTGGGAATTTGGTTAGATGCAGCTTTGCCCACATTACCACTCTGTATTCCGTTTATGTTCAGCGAAGGCTGGTTAATGGCCTCGCTTAATGTCAGGCCCTGCATCTCAACGGCATGAATGCCCAGCTCTTTTTTCATTTGCATATCTACGGACGGCACTTCATTCAGGGCTTTTCTTTCAGAAGGGGATAAAGGGGTCACATCATCATAAAAACCCTTTATGGTCACCTTCCCATTTTCATCTTTCATAGTAGCCAGCAATTCCACCAGCAGCATCGCGGGGTTCGGGGCCCAATTTCCATAATGACCGCTATGGAGAGGTCTTTTAGAGGCGTAAACGGTGAGGTCAAGACGGGTGTCGCCACGAACACCCAATACCACTTGTTTTAGGCCCGATTGGTGAACAGGTCCGTCGCAAATGATCCAGAGATCAGACTGGAGTAACGACTGATACTTATCCAGTATTTCACTAAGATGGGGAGAACCGGCCTCCTCTTCCCCTTCAAAGAAGAATTTTATATTGCAACCTGGAGTCAGCCCGGACTTCCTGATGGCATCATATGCATTTAGAATGGCATCCACGCCTGCCTTGTCGTCCGAAGACCCGCGGGCATAAATTCGCCAATCGTTGTTATACATGCCATTCCCCGGAAATGGCATGTTGGTGCCGCCCTGATCTAAGGCCTTTGAAAACAACTTAGGCTGGAATGGCTCGAGTCCCTTCGCCCATTGGGCGGGATTAACAGGCTGCCCATCATAATGGGCATAGAAGATCAGGGTCTGTTTAGCCCGCGGGACTATTACCTCTCCGTACACAGCAGGAGGAACGCCGGGAGTAGCTGCATTCAGAAGCTGCACTTTTTGAATGCCCCTCTTATTCATCATATCCATAATAAACGCGGCATTCTTTTGCTGGCCTGCGGGATCTGCAGCAACATTAGGCAAAGTCAGAAACCGGGAAAATTCATCGATAATTTGCCCGGCATTTTCATTAACAAATTTCCTGACGGTCAGCACCTCTGAGGTTTGTGCCATGGCCAATTGAGTGATCAGAAAACAGAATAGGAAAACTACGAAGCCTTTTCTCATGGGATGAAATTAATACAACAAAACCAAATGGAAACTATCAGTCTCCATGTACAGTTACGACTTACCCTTACCTTTGGGAAGTCGACTACTTATGTACTTCATTTGCCCGTTGTGATTCGACTCATGCTCGCAGACATGAAACCATTTACAGTAATTATTTGTTGGTCCCCAAGGCCAGTTCTCGTCTACGGAAAACAGCCATGTATCATCTCTTTTCCTGAATTCACTGATAGTATTCTCTCTCACTTCTTTCAAAGTACTTAAATAAATCAAGGCTATTGCCTTTTATAGTCTTCCTGGCTTCTTCACCAAGACTCATTGCGATGTCAAATCGTCTCTTATCTTGTTCATTCCAATCGCCCCACTTCTTCCCTTAAAATGTATGTATTTGGTAATATCTCTCTGTTGCCGCCAGGTGAAAAAGCATCGACCCGATGGAGTTTGAATTCTTGTCATGCACATAATCCAATTGTTCAACAGTCAGATCCCTCACAGGCGATAATATTATCCTTCGCATCCATGTCATCATAGAGAGTAAAGTTCCAATCTGGGGAGCAAATCCTTCCCGCGGCCCTATCACGTTATCACGTTCATCTGCGGGCAACTCTGCTCCATGACTAACACTGGGCATCATCGACATGCCAATAATTCCGGAACTGATAAGCGCGGTGGATCTTAGGAACCCCCTGCGTGCCATTGGGTTTGAATTTCTCATATATATTAATAAGTGTAAACAGAAAGTTAACTGTCAGTCATTATTGATCCTGGAACTTCAGCAAATACGATTCTATTAAGAACTCATCCTGTTAGCCTTCGCAGTTGTTCTTCGCATTCTTTTTGGCCCGTACCAGAGCCAAAAACCGGTTATGGTGAAGGTCAAAAGCGCCAGTCCCATTAGACTGGTATAAAACAATTTGATGTATCCCCCATTGGTGCCTAAATACCTGTCCAGTATAGATCCGTCGTGTATGCTTTCAATGAAGTCGGCACGTCTTCGTTCTATATGCAACAGCTTTCCAGTTGCGCCATCAAGTTGGATGCCCCAATAACTGTCTTCGAAGATAAACTTCACCATCCCTTTACTTTTCCGAATGTCAATTCTCTCTAACTCCAGTGACAAATCTGCTGAAACAGAGTCGTGCAGCATTTTGCAAGCAATCGAATGTAAACTGTCAATGGGCAACCAATCCTTAAGGTCGGCGGAAGTTCCCTGGTAAGAATCTGCTAAAATACGCCCGCCACTATGTTTCTTCCATCCCAGTATAAGTCCTGTTACTGAAATAAAAAAGAAAAAAGCAAAGAGTAGCGCGCCCGTTGTCCTGTGAACTTTCCTAAAAGTCCTCAACCATTTAGCCTGGATCTGCCTGCTATTCTTCTCTTCCATATTATACATTAAAGCCCGCATGACAAAGACCGCCGGCGATGAAGCGGTCTCCTATATCATTCTCAGTACTTAACTTCAAAATCTAACTGCCGCCCTTCTTTCAATGCTTTTTGATCCAGGCTTGAACCAAAAACAAAACCGATACCCATACCGATGGGCAACCCTATTCCTAAAAGTCCGATGTTCTCTACACTTAATCCTATGGCAGCCCCTAAGGGCAATCCAAATGCCGACATTCCCAAAAGAAACCAGAGCTTTTTATAATAATTCCTGGGTACGATTTTTAACTTCTTCTCAACCAATTGAACAATTTTATTCTCTGTCTTTTTTACTGATGCCGCAAAATTTTTATTGGAATCAGAAGTTGAATTCAGGTTCTCTATTTCATTATCAATTAGCGTAACCACTTCGGTTGGTAAATCTTTCTGTTCCAGTGCGTGGACGAGCTGGCCAAGTTGCCCATAGATATTACCAGCTTTTACATTTCCGGCGATGCCTGGCCTTTCGATTAGTTTTCTCATACGGTGCCGTTAAACTGTTTCGTTGAAGTTAAGGACTAAAGCCTAAAGACTGACACCAAATAGATATCCCACGAAAGCGGATAGTCCCATAGCAATGGTACCCCAAATCGTAATTCGTAAAATGGCCTTCATAACATTTGACCCGCCTGTTTTTGCAGCCATTATTCCCAGAACAATTAGAAAGATGATGGTGAAGCCATATAGCCAGTACTCGAGTCCTTTTATGGGCGCAAAAAGGATTACCGAAAGCGGTAGCGCTCCCCCAACGGAAAATGCCGCCCCCGAAGCCAGGGCAGCTTGTATGGGGTTTGACTGGCTGATCTCGTTTATCCCCAGTTCGTCTCTGACATGTGTTCCCAGGGCATCTTTCTCTGTTAACTCAATGGCCACCTGTTGTGCCGTTTCCTTTCTTAGTCCCCTTTTCTCATAGATTTGAGCCAGGA
>Ga0164292_10002122_pt1 | contig 16182 bp, 8 predicted proteins | sample GEODES117metaG_FD_111486 | JGI IMG/M metagenome (GOLD analysis project Ga0164292, IMG submission 111486) | Eutrophic lake water microbial communities from Lake Mendota, Wisconsin, USA - GEODES117 metaG | ecosystem: Environmental > Aquatic > Freshwater > Lake | place: USA: Lake Mendota, Wisconsin...
ACCTGAAGTACCACTTGAACCATCAATACCACTTACTCCAGAAGTTCCGCTAGTTCCTGATGAACCTGAAGAACCATCCGTTCCACTAGTTCCTGAAGAGCCCGATGTACCATCCGTTCCACTAGTTCCACTTGAGCCTGAAGTTCCATCTGTACCACTAGTTCCTGAAGAACCTGAAGAACCCGATGTACCATCTACACCACTAGTTCCTGAAGAACCTGAAGAACCACTTGAACCATCAATGCCACTTACCCCAGAAGTTCCACTAGTTCCTGAAGTACCGCTTGAACCATCGATACCACTTACTCCTGAAGTTCCGCTAGTTCCTGATGAACCACTTGAACCTGAAGTTCCACCCGTAAATGAAACTGATATATTACCATCACCGTTATCGGTGACTACTGCATCTGAAAATGTTATTCCTGTTACGTTTGTTGCAGTTACTCCTGAAGTAGCATCATAAACCGTAAGAGGACTACCTCCACCACCTGATGTAAATCCTGTAACTTGAATATCCTCACCAAGTGAGTTAGTTAATGTTAAAGTTTGAGTACCTGAATTATAAGTTCCTCCTGTAATTGGAGCAGTTAATCCTGTAATTGTTACAGTACCACCAGTATTATTATATAACTCTAAATCAGATGTTCCCGAAAAATATGTACCACCCGTAATTTGAATATCAGTACCATAAAATATTCTCCAACGTGCGTCTTCTCTTGTTGTACCACTTTGACCCTCAATCGTTGAACCAGTCCAAGCGTTAATGAAATCTCTACCCGCTTGAGAACGGTCATTGACTGTTGTAGTATATTCTGTAACCGTAGTCGCTGAATTACCTGTTAAACCTGATAAATTATTCCATAATGTTTCATAATTTGGTATAGTATATTGATAAACCGTTTCCGTCTCCTGAACGAAAACTTGCATACCTAATCGTCTTCTACCTGAAGAAATATTATCAGAATTTAAAGTTAATACGTCACGAGAAAAGGCACTCCCAGTCCCTTTAGTGAATTGAATTGGAATTGTGTTACCCGAATTTTGAATTACCCCTGATGTTACACCATATGTGGACCAATTTAAATCCGATAATGTATAAACTTCCATGTACCCGCCAGTTTGGAGTACGGAAAAATTAGTACCAAATGTTGATGTTCTCGATACAGACTCTGAACCTGAAAGTTGACTCGCCGTTATGGGATTTTTATATGGAAATGACATGTTATTCTTTTTATAATATAATTATATTTTTATCTTATGTTTTAGTGTCTCCTTTAAAGTAAAGTGTAACCGCTAATGGTGGTGTTGTTGGTTGTTCCGCAAATGAACCCATCCACAATACTCGGTAAGTACCAGCAGGAATTGCCGCTCCTGAAGTAACAGTAACGTTTTGTGTTGATAGACCTGGGTCAGGTAATCCATCATTGATAATATTCGTAGAACATGCTCCTCCAGAGCCAATGTCAACAGTCATATTTGTCATAGTTCCTCCAACTCCCGCAAGTGGTATCCAAATTGAATAGAAATATTTATAAGTAGGATTAACTTGAGCGGTTGTTACAGCAATCGTCCCAAATGTGTACTGTGTTTGAGAACATCCATAAGCATCAGTTCCTGAACCAGAAGCCTGTCTTATTGGTCCCGCAAAATTTGTTACAGGAGTTACGAATCCATCAACAGGAGTACTCCAACCTGAGAAGTGAACATAAGTATCCAAATAAGGTGAATATCCCGCACCTGAAGCTGGTGGCCCTCCTGTATTCCAATACCCATACCAACCAGCACCTTCGTCAGTCATATATTGACCAAGATTTGTAGTAGATGCGAAATCATCAGGTTCAGGGAATAAATAAGCCGAGAATGGTAAGTTAGTTGGTGTTGGAGTTTGAGTTAATGTTGGAGTATTAGTTTGAGTTGGTGTTTGACTTGTTGTTGGTGTTGGTGTCTCAGTCGCAGTATTAGTAGGTGTTAAAGTATTAGTAGGTGTTTGAGTTACTGTAGGAGTATTAGTTGGCGTCTCACTTGGAGTTACAGTTGGTGTTGCAGTTTCAGTAGGAGTTTGAGTCGCAGTTAACGTAGTAGTAGTTGTTGGAGTAAGTGTTGGTGTTTGAGTTACTGTTGGTGTTTGAGTTGCGGTTTCACTTGGAGTAACTGAAGGAGTTACTGTTGGTGTCGCAGTTTCAGTTGGTGTTTGAGTTGCAGTTAACGTAGTAGTAGTTGTTGGTGTAAGTGTTGGCGTTTCAGTCACTGTAGGAGTCTGAGTTGTAGTTTCGCTTGGAGTAATTGAAGGAGTTACTGTTGGAGTTTGAGTTACCGTAGGTGTTTGAGTTTCAGTTTGACTCGGAGTAATTGAAGGAGTATTTGTTGGTGTCTCACTTGGAGTACCTGTCGGTGTTTGAGATAATGTTGGTGTTGGAGTTGGGGTTCCAGTATTTGTAGTGGTAATCGTAGGTGTTGGTGTTGCACCTGTTAGTGGGTCAGTTTGTGTTGGAGTTGGTGTTAGCGTTGGTGTCGCACTTGGTGTAGGCGTAACACATTCAAGAGTTATTACAACTCCGTTAAGCATTTGGGTTCTTGTTTGTGCCGAATAGTAAAGAACATTGTCAACATAAACATTAAATGGACCTAAAGCGTTTGAATTTGAAGCTAATCTAACTATATAACTAGTACAACCAGTAATCGTCAGTTGTTGTTCGATTTCTGTACCGCACCCAGGGGCTTCGTTTGTAACTGAAATAAGATATGTGGACATTATATGTTTTTATTTAATAAATACCACAACAATACTATTTCATTTAAAGGAATTAAAAATATTGGAAAGTTTAATCTAACGTAACAACACAACTTTCAGGTTGAATTTCGATATTAACAGTACAATTTGACTCTTGAATATCAATATTGACAACACAAGACGCCATTTCAATTGTGATTTGGAATGTACAACCAAAAGTACACTGTAATAATTTAAAAATACTACACCCATTATCATCCGTTAATGTTAACATGATTTCAGGTGCGGTGTTGAATATAGAAGGTATTACCGTATTGTACTCAACAATTGGTGGGACAGGTCCAGGGTCAATCGTACCAAGTAAAGTTTGATAGTTACCATACACATCTGAAATGTATACATCAATAGGGTATGTCCCCCCCGTTATTTCAGTTATTCTTACTTGTGTCATGTCAAACAAATTGTATCATAAACGATTAATAACTCAACAATGATTTCTTGACCATCCAAACTATTGCTATTTGGATTTGTCTCAATTGTTATTTGATTGTTACCCGCATCTACAGTAACATTTCCAATACCAGGTATTGTTTGTAACAAACTAACAACCGTGTCATAGTATTCATTATCAGTTGGCGCAACAACTAATGAAGTAGTTGTAAAGAAAGTATCACTCGCGGTTAAACCTAACGGATTAACCGAAACATTCACAGTATAAGTCGCAGAAATTAAACTACAACTTGTATTACCCGATGTTAAATCATCAAATCCATCATTTAACATTTGTAACAAACCATATTTCGTTTGTGATTGGATGTTAAACACTTCAGAACCCATCACATATGTCTGATAAGAGGCATAACTTGCATCACAAGTAATATCAGTGAATCGTTGTAATGAACAACCATTACTATCTATGATGGTAACATTGTATGTTCCCGCAGTAAGACCACTTACTTGAATTTGTTGTGGGTTGTTTGGTACATTAGGTGACCAAACATATGTAAATGGAGGTTCCCCTGAAGAAATAAATGCGGTTATTGAACCGTTTGAACCATTACCACAAGATGTATTATATAAGCTATAATTTAATGATGAACTTTCATTCACATAAACTTGTAATGTTTGAGTACAACCTGTATTATCAGTAACCGTAATTGTATGTTGACCTGAAGACACATTATTGAATGTCACGGCCGATTGCGAAGTATCCAACACATTTACCAAACCATCCAATGAATAATCATATGGAGGTTCACCACCATTTGTTTTGGTTACAGTTATGTATCCATTATTTTGATTACAAGTCGTACCTGTTGTTTGTGTTGAAATTGTGAATGTATTTGTCGCAATTAAAGTAACCTCATCCATATAAAAACAACCTGAAGCATCTGCAACTGAAACTGTATATGTTCCCGAATATAAATTAGAAAATAATTGATTTGTTTGTGAATTGGCAACATTTAAAACATTACCATTAGGGTAAATTAATGTATAAGTATATGGCGATGTTCCCCCATTAACCGCGACACTAATAGTACCACCACTACTCGAACATGTAGAACCTTGAGTGTTTATACTTACGGAAGTTATTCCATTTGGTGAAGTTAATACAGTTCCTTGAGTAAAGGTACATAAACCTGCGTCGGTGACACTTATACTATAATTACCTGGTGATAACCCTGACAATGTCCAACTTGTTGCATATTGAACAACAACATCCCCTGTCGATGCAGAGTAATAATAAGGTGCAGTTCCACCCGTAATCTGAATTGTTAATACACCGTTGGCAGAAAAACAAGTAGGTTGGGTTGCGGTAAATGTTCCAAAACCAAGAGGAGCAATATCATTAATAGTTGCCGTCTCAGTTTTAACACACCCATAACCATCGGTAACATCAACAGAATAAACCCCCGCAGTCAAACCTGTTACAGTCGACCCCGTCGCACTTGTACTCCAAGAATAACTAAAAGGTGGATGACCTGTCAATCCCGTAATCATGATTTTACCCATAGGACTTCCACCACAAGAAGAGTTTGGTACTGCATATAATCCATAGTTTAATGACGGAGAATCTTCAACAATGAAGTTAGAAGTTTGTGCAGTACATCCACCCAAATCTTCAACCGTCATATAATATGTTCCCGCAGTTAAACTACCAAATACAACAGTTTGTTGGTTGGTAATTGCAGATTGTGAAAATACACCATCCCCATGGTATAAATAAAAATTGGTTGATGAATAATCAGATGTTGAGGTTCCTGTCACGGAACCGTTATTAAATCCACATGTCGTATCTAAAACAGATACAATACTACCACACACCCCACTTGATACGGGGATGTTAATATAAAATTCAGAGTTTGTTGGTAGGGTACTATCATTAACCCTAACCGCATATGTTGTGGCGCTTAACCCTGTCTTAACCGCAGGTAATGTAGTTACAATATCAGGAGATAAAACAGGACTTAACCATTGTACTGTGTAAGGAGGTGTACCACCAGTCAATAATAAACTGATTGAACCTGAATTAGTGTTTGAACAGTCCCCCGTTACCGATATGTTATAGTTAAAAACTGACATTATATACTACAATCTATATTAATATTTATTCCGACATTTAAAACCACTGTCTCTTGTAAATTTTGAGGCAAACAATTTAAATTGGTTATTGTTAATTCATTACCATTTAAGAAGTAAGTATATCCGTAGTTGTATAATGTTGGTAAATTATCTATCAAAGCATTTCTCCATTCAGTATTTGTTGGAACGTCATCGTACCCATATCCATTATAGAATGTTTCTTGTATTAATATATCGCCAGCAATTCGTAAGTCAACAAACCATTCAGTTTGAACTGAATTTTGGTCACATTGAGTTAATGTCAATCCGCTTGATGATAACATGTTGTTGATTCTATTTGCCAAAATGCTGTCAAAGTTTGAAACCGCAATGTCACCATTCAACCATGGATAGATATTGAAATCAACATATTCTGTACTACATGTATAGTCAAAAATGTTTGAAATAATGAAACATGGGTCAACAGGAACTGGTACAAACTGACATCCTCTTTGTCTTCTATAAACAAACTTTTGTTTGTGTAACACAGAGTTTTCCAATCTAACCCCACCATTCCAAATGGTTGTTGCAGGAACCATCTGTTCCACCAACTTAGTCCAATACGGACCAATACCGTTCACATAATCAATTAACTTTTGATAAGTGTACTTGTTGTTAGGTAATCCAACAGTTTGTTCTGATTCAATGTATTTCCACCAAATAGATTGTAATGTAGGATAACCACCCGTTTTACCATCAGAGATGTATTGTCTGTTTCGAGTGTTAATCATATTCTGCCAAAAAGTTTGGGAGAATTCAAAGAATGTTTTTTTCTTAGGCTTGGGGTCAACATACGTCCAATCAACTCCACCTGGTACAGGATAACCAACCGTTAAACCTGATTCAGGAATTGGGTAATCATAGTTTCTTGATTGTTCCCACACATCATAAACAAGACCTTGACCAGGGTTCAAGAATATATCAACGTTTTTAACGTTTAATACCAATTTTTCGTTATCCACAAAATAGTAAGCGTTGTAATCACCTTGGGTTGAAACCCTTACTTTGTCGTCGTCTGCCAACCATGACTTATTATTATCAACAATCTTCTGAAGTTTAAACCCTTCAGTCATGTAAGGGAAATCTCTAAATCTATTTAAATAAGTCTGACCATATGTGAATGGTTGTAATTGTGTTTGGATATTAAAATTTTGACCTGTAAACACATTTCCTGTAATCGTAACCTCGTCAGGACTTCTATGTTGTGGAGTTTGTTCATACCAACCTGCACCGATTTGGAAGAAATAATTTTCAGTATTAACAGGTGCGTTTGGATAACCCTCAAAATCTATTGGGTAATTCTCTAATGTGATATTCACATCTTGGTATGTAGCATTTGTTGTAAATGCCGTAAATATTTGACCGTGAATACTATATGTTTGACCTACAGCATATGTTGGCGTTTCTTGAACATATGTTCCACCTGAAATTTGAGCCCATTGAGTATAGAATTGGTCTAAATTAATTTTTTGGTCAGCTAAATAAATGTGTTCGTTGTATTCAATTAAAGAATCAGGTGCACCAATTAATCTTAATAAAAACTCAACAGACCTTCTCGTACCTTTTGATTTGAAAAGATAAGAAGCGTTAAGAATTAAGTTTCTATAATAAGCATAATTTAATTCTGTAGGTGTTAAAGCTCTGGTATATCCAGGATAAGTTGGTGTGGCAGTGTTACCAAATACAGACGATAAGAAATCTTCATTTGTAATTGGTGAGAAATTAGATGACCATCCTAAAGTTTGAGATAAATTAACTAATAACTGTGATGGTATATCGTTTGATGGATTATAGTTTACAGAATTCATGTAAGCCAATCCTTCAATAAATTGTTTTATTTGGTCGAAACTTCTACCGTAAATTTGAAATATCTTTTCAACTTTTCTACCTAAAGTATCAAATTCTTTTAATGAATCTGAAACTAAGAATCTTGAAATTAAATTTGTTTTAAATGAATCTAATTCTACCGCAATCGCTTGAATTTGCTCCAAATAATTATCGAATAAAAACGAACTAATATCTAAGTTCCACGGACCATTTTTTGGCCAAGTCACTTGTTGGTAATTCGTATAAGTCTGACCATATTCATTTTGTGCAGGTACTTGGAATACCGCAGTGTATTCAGGTCTAACTAATCTATTCAATAAAAACTTTTCAACTTCATCAAAATCTTCTTGAAAGGACTTGTCAACTATATAGTCATTAGGTCTAATCTGGTATTCATCGTTGATTGTTGTTGCGGTCGTACCAAACGGAGCTCCTGAAACATAAAATGTTAGTTCACCTGAAGATAATGTTTGAGATGGAACAAAAGCCAATATTTTGAATATGTTATCATTAATACTAATACAATAATCCAAATAAGTCTCAGTTAAATTTCTATACTTAGATGAAACTATTTCTCTTATCGCCAAATTAGTTGTGGCACTAATTGAATAATCAATATCAAATGGGTTTTTAATACTATTAACATTTACTTTAAAATATGTTTCGTCATTTTGAACATCATAAACAATATCATATGCCGTATTTCCAGTCACATAATTACCATTAGCAAACTGAACGTCTAAAGATGCTGGAAAATAATTAATAATCTTAGTAATTGAAACCCTAAATCTTTCAGATAGGGAACCATACATTGAGAAATTAAGAACTTGGGTAATATCAAAGTTAGGGTAAACTCTAAATTGAGTTGCTAATATTCTTCGACTCTCTTCAAGACTGTCAATGTTCATAGAATCCAACGTCATAGGTTCGGAGAAAGCTCCGACATTGAATGTTCTATTAACTTTTTCTGTAACACCTGTGGTAAACTCAAAATTACCTTGCGTAAGTCCTCCACCCTCAACAGTTTGTAATCCTACAATGTTGTCAGAGAAAGTACCTGCACCACTACCTGGTCTTGGTGGGTAAAAGAATTTAGTATTTTTGGTATTTACCGCCATTAAGTTGTTATATTTGTGAAGTTTTTACTGAAGTCAATGTTATTACCTCTACTTTGTCTAACCTCGTAAAGTAACGCATTAAATTGGTCTCTAATTTCATATAAGTTGTATTGTCTGTATATGTTATTTTGAGAGTCATAGATTGTATAGATACCATCATCAATTGATTTGGTTTGATTACCATAAAGAGCAATTGCAAGAGACGATACGTCGTACTCAACCATTTCAATTTCCAAAGTAATTGGATTGAAATAGGTATTTGAGATTATAATGTTTTGGTTTGGTTGTCCAATAAACGGTGTTGCATTTGGATTGTTTGTTGGCGATGAAGATGGTGATAATGTTAAGAATATTAAATTAGAATTACCCTCAACATATCTGTATCTAATACTTTTTTGAGTTGTGTTTGTTTCATTTGTTACAACTGGTTCACAAAAGAACGATGAGGTAACAACTCTAAAGAAATTTGGTATCTTTGAACCATCGGGATTTAGATATTCTATTCTAAAACCAACCAACCCTTGTGGTACAAATTTGTTTTGGTACTGTGTTGGTACATTTGTAATATCAATAATAATACCTTTTACGTTTGGTAACGCATTTAACACACCACAATCAGTAATTCTTGTTCTAATCTGCGCTGGTCTCAAATACAATGTATAGATTCCAAGAGCGTTGAATTGCTCTGCAGGTAATGTTAAATTATATAGTCCACCCAATACCTCAACACCAGCATTTCCACCTGTTTGAGTATTGTTGAAGTAAGGCTTAAGAATTGTTTGTGCGTCAAGTTGGGTTAGGGTAAAGTTATCCGTAACATCCCTTGATGGAGTGTAATTCATTATTATTTGTACATCTTCAGGTGAAACATCTGAAGGTCTAATTGTGCCGTATGAACCTATTGCCATATCTTTTTATCTTATAAATAGTTTAGTTCTTTTTTTCAACGTTAAAAAATCCATATCCGTAGTTAATCATGTCACCTAAATTATCCACTTCACCCATTCTTTGAATTCGTTCATAAGCAGAATTCTTTCCTCGTTCAACAAAAACATTAGTCTGTATCTGTGGTTGGTCAACCGCTTTAAGTAAAACTTCTTCTTTGGTTATTGGTCTTGCAGTTAAATTACTATCGGTAAATCCTGAAGATTGTTCAAAAAATATTGTCGTACCATCGATATAATCATAGTAATCAACCAAATTAACCGTATAAGCAGTAAATGTTGTTGCAGTGTTTGTGATTGCTCCCCATATTTGACCATTTTTAACTACAGGAACACCAACTTGGAATTTGTTTGGTCCATACATTGCCAATTCATTAAGTTTTGATTTTGTTAACCCTGAAACTGTAAATGGAACCGTTGTAAAATTATTTGAGGTTTGAGCGGATACAACATTTACCGCGTCACCTGAAAATATATAATCATAACTAATAGGTGTCTCAAACCAATTACCACCCGCAGGAATAAAAAATGCTTGACCATTTGGGTTATTAGGAACAACATCAACATAAGGCGTTGTCACAGTTTTTGAAACTTTTGTGACACCCCATGGATTAGTTTGTTTTAAAGTAATAGTATATTGAGCGTTTGCAACAGGATAAGTGTGTACAATTGAATTTGGTGTGTATGTGTTAATTGTCTGTTCAGGAGTACCATCACCCCAATCAATTTTATACGCAGATAACTTAAGAAACTTTTGAAACTCACTTGATGTATTATATACATTATATACATATGGGTCAGCAGTTGTTGACGAAAATATAAAATTGGCAACCACGTCTTTTTGTAATACCGCACCATCAAATGGACTATAATAACCAAAGTCAACAGCGGTTTGTCTGATTAAGATAGGTATAGTTAAACCTGTAAGTAGTGAACTTCCATTTGGACCCGCACTTAATACTTGGGTCATAGCAGAATAAACGCCAGTTGTTTCACCAGTATAATTTGGTCCAACATCCTGACCTTGCATGTTAACCGTAAAGATGTCACCCTTAATAGTTTCAGGTGAAATAATAATATTATAAAAATCCTCCATTATGGGTTAACATATTCATACCATTTTATGGGTTCCAAAGTTCCCGCTCGCTCACCATCATTCAAATAAATTGTTTGATTTGGGTTCATGTTAAATACCTGATACTCTTGTTTGTCATAATCAAGATGAACTCTATAATAGAAGTATTGTGAATTATCAAACACGTATTTATTACCTGATAAAGATGATTGTGGCATATTCATCATTTTAACAAACACACCTTGTTTTGCGTCATAAAACTTGGCGGTCATGTAAAATGTTTCAATATCCAAGAATGTTCTTTTTTTCAGCCAATAAAGAAAAAAACCTTCTTTATCGCCAACGTAGTCAAGAACATACGATGGTTTATTAATAGTAACAGGTGTTGTTTGCATAATGGCATTCATCTTCAATCCCTGTTGTGTTGGAATTATTATTGTTATATAATTTTTCTGTCTTTTCTCATCAAAGTTATCATATAAATCAAGTTTAAAAAATGAGTTTGAATAATTGTTTGAGTAATAATATATCTCTTGAGTGGTGAATCCTTCCGCCCTATAATCAGTAATCCAATTTGACGAACTATCTAATGAAGTTCCCGAATAAAAATAAAACTCATATTTAATATCCGTTGGGTCATTTGTTGCACCTGTTAATGGTGAATGGCCAAATCGACTAACTTCAAAATCTCGTCCAACCCCAATTACCTCTGTAATAATTTCACTTTCATATGCCTCAATACTTTGGTCTTGTCCCAAATAATCCCAAGTAAATTGTACTGGGATGGTAAGTTGTTTATCAACAAACCCATCTTTACGAATAGTTAATTTATTCACACTCATCTATCAATGGTTTAATTGGGAATTCAACACCAAGTGTGTTGTAATTTATACCTTCAGGTATTAACCTAAAAGTTAATTCTTTAAATGGATATTGGGCACTATTCAAAAATGGATAGTCCACACCTCGTTCTAAATTATCTCTAAAACCGTAACTATATAAATCCCTCCATCTAAATTGTTGGTCCGAGTTTGAATAGTATGAATAGAATGGTACATTATCAACCTGTCCAACATTCGCTGTCTCAACATAATCGGAGAATACTCTAATAGTCATTGAGGTATGTGGCTTATAGTAAAATCCTGGACTATTTGTATCATACAAACTTGTGGTTTGGAACACATTCTGATTATAATTAATTTTTTGATAATACGGTGATATAACTCTTTCAATTTGGTCATAGTCATTCCATTCACAAAAATCCCCGTCAATTATATCCCCTTCTTTCAAATCTTGATTATAGTAGAAAGTTTTAGTTACACCATTAGTTAATGTGTAGTTTGATGTTGGTATATTAGTATCTGAAAAATTATTTTGTAAATCCCACCAAGCACTTACAGGCGAAGTTATATTAAACTCCCACCCTTGTTTTAAACCAATATTATTATTTGGTTGATTAAAATAACCTGAATATCCTTTATTGATAATAGTTAAAAACAATTCAGTTACAGGTCTACCTTGATTATCTAACACACCAAATAAATTGATGTCATTCGCAACTGTTACGTTATAAGAATTACTACTTGTCTTTTGTGAAATCCTTGATACGTTATTTGGAGTTATCGAACTATATTCAAATTGTTTTTCTTCACCAAACACGTTCTTTTCAAATCCATTTTTGGTTATTACCACACCATCAACATCTGTTAATATTTTATGTTGTCTTATATAATATTCAGATTTTGTTTCGGTAATGTTATCAGGGTTAATAACCCTTTTAAATATACCTGTAACCCCATTAGCAAATGTTGTACCTGTATACCCAAAATTATAAATACTGAAAATATATTCCTCACTATCAAATTCATTATTACCTAAAGAATATACTTGGAATAAGTTTATTTGGTTATAAAAGAAAGATAGCTCAACATATTCACCAACCGATAAACCATGAGGAGCAATACACTGAAATGATATTACATTACTTCCATTTTGAGTTCTATTAATAATCGAAAACGGTATTCCTTCAGACGCTATCCAATCATACGAACTATTATTTAACTCATATGATAGTTGTTTTGTACTATCATTACTATAAGCATGACTAATATAATAGGTCCAATTGTATGTGTAAGCACTTTTTGGTTTGTAATCAATGTGTTGGTCAGTTATTCGTGGTCTATAAAAATCAAATTCGTAGAATTGAGGAAATCCTTTCCATATACCATTAACCGTAGATTGTATTGGGTCAATATAAAATAAATTATTTCTAAATGGGATATATCCTGTAGTACCAGTGTATGTATTCGCATAGATATAGTTTACTTTAAAGGTTGGTCTAAATGTTGAACTAGCCTGTCTTTCATCATCAAAAACCTGTGCAAGATTAATACTTTGACTTCGGTCATATTCAACAATTAATTGTGATTGTTGTTCTAAAGTCACACTAATATCTTGGTCAACAAATGGAGCCGACTTATATTCCTGACTACTTGGTATGATAGTATACTTATTCACTTATCGAATATTTTGTTTTAAATTTATCCAATGCCGTCAGACCCTTTTTAATTCCAAAGTAAAAATGGAATGGAGCACTAACTAAAAATTTGCTTGATGGGACACCTCCCATACTATATGAATAACCACCACTTGAGTTAACATTAAAAATATACCCTCTTTGGTATATATCATTAGTATTATTAGAACCAACAAAATAAGTTGGTGGGTCAATATTTCTTCTATCTAAAGATTGATAATTAAACCCAAAAATACCACTAACATTAATATTAGAATCTTGATTTGTTTTCCAATTATTAAATTGAGAACCAAAAATATTTGGAGTGTATTCTTGTTTTAACTCCCATTGATAGAATGGCACATACTGTGATTTAATTCCATATGGATATGTAATTGCATTAGCTCCAGGTGTCGGTCTAAAGTTAATAACCCCTGGAGTTAAATAATCTTTATTTTGTAAATCAAACGTGGTTGATGAAAAGAAAATACCCATTGTTGGTGAAGTTGGAGGACCTAAAATAACCACTGGGTCGGAAGAAGTTCCATTAACACTATAAAATTCAGGTGAAAATGGTATTACACCAAACTCAGAATTAATAGACAAACTCTGAGCCAAATCACCGTCAATTCTTCTATTATCACCATCACGAGTAAATAACGAATTTAAACTATTATCTTGATTAGTAGGTAAACCAAATAAAAATTTACTATTAGTTATTCTGGAAATTACAAACAAATTAACCAAATCAGATGTATCAGAATAACTAGTAGGGTTTAGATTGTTCATTATATACCCTTTGGATGATGGTTCATAATTTATTTCGCCATAAAAATCATCCTTCATACCCAAATTAATAATTGTTGTTGGGAATAATAAATTTCTCTGATTAGTTGGTCTAATTAAACCTGTGGTTGGTCTTCCAATAAATCTTTGCGTCGTTGAGCCTGAAAGATATGGTGAACTTCGATAGTAAAAATTATTAGTATCACTATCAAAATAAACCAATTCTTTTACAAATTCAGGTGGTAATGCTTGGTTTTTATCATTAAAATAAGTATCCACTTGGATTGGGAACATATACAAGGAACCATTAACCCAATTGTTCGTAAAGGTTTGTGATAGAACTCCTCGACATAAACCATAGAAAAATCTAAATCTGTAACCCCACTCAGCGAAATTTTTAATATCTTTTATTAAATCATTTAAAGGGTCTTGGACAAAGATATAACAACCAGCTTCAACCGTAGCACCATCTGAACAATTTGATTTAATTCCAAAAGTTGTTCTGTCACTTTCATAACATCCTAAACCAACCAAATTCTGACAACTACCTAAAGTTTCAATAACGTTTATAGATGCTAATTGTCCATCAATATTTGCGGTTGCCTGAGAAGCTCCTGTTGAAAATCCTGGTGCAATATACTCCACTCCTTCATTATCATACGCATAAACAGCAAACCCAAGATTTTGTTGTAATAAACTAACATTACCTCTTAAATTATTACTATCAATGTAATCCGATGACGGTAGTCTATCAGTTCTCATCACATTTTTTGAGTATCCTGTAATATTAAGTTGACTAGCCCCTGTTAATGATGGATATAAAATAGGACTAAAATAAATCGTACCAAACGGACTATAACTTACTTGTGTAGATGTGGTTGCAGGATATTCAGTTAAAGGGTTACCGAACAATATTGCACCTCCTGATAAATCCTCAGCAATATCATAATCATTTACTGAAACAGCACTTTCATAATACACGTTTGTAGTTTTAGTTGACACCCCTTTAGATGTGCCATACACTGGAGTTTGATTAATAAAGGAAGAAGAGTTATATGTTGAACCAGGAACTACTACATACCTATTTGTCGAAATTCCATCAAGTGCGCCATAGTACCCAACATTGCTTGTAGTGTATGACGAATACTGTAAACCTGGTGTGGTAGACCCCACAACACCAGGGGTATAAAAATGTGATTGGAAATAAATATTATTTTGAGTATTGTGTTGAGGTACCGAAGTTGGGGAACCATTTGGTATTTTTTGTATGGGTATATTAACCCTTGTCGATGCGGTAAATGTCCAATTAACATCATTTTCATCTGTACCAAACAAAGTACCAATAGAATATTTATTGGTTAATAATGGGGAATATGGGTCAACTCCTCTTTGTAAAATTAATATTACTTGGTCCGTGAATCCATCCATATAATCGGTAGGATTCAAAGTAACCGTACTTTCTAAAGTTGCGGCATTTCCAGGATACCCAATAATTTGTTTTTCGTAATTTTCAATAATACTATTTTGTCTTAATACCCCTTCATAAAAACCACCAGAATTAGCAGAATTTGGCACAATAGGTATTGTAACACCATTAACAGTTGTTGTTGTAATAGTAATTGCGGTCAATACTTGATAGTATTCAATATCTGATGGGTAAGTATATCTTTGGCAAGTGTTTCCACTATTAATTAAATTAAATGTTGCAGTACCGTTAAATGTACCTAACGTAATACAATTATCATTTGTTATTGTTTGTACACCCAATGATAACGCATCATAAGTATTACTACCACCTGAACAATCACCGTATATTATAGTACCCAAACTTGTAACATCAACGGTGATACTATCAACACAAGTGACATTTGTTTGTGCAGGTATTGTATATACCGTATTTAAATTATTATTTGTATTTGATGGGTCAGCATATTCAACATTAATCGTAAACTCATTAGTTTGAATAATCCCATTAATACCCTTTAAAACGGCTCCCGATGGCGTAGTACCACTCCATAAATAATTTTTATCTGTAGTTTTTTCAGGAGCGATAAAACTCAACAAGGTACCCGCAGGAAAACTTTGTGTTGATAATACCGTTAATGTATTATCGTAGTGATATGTTAAGTTATTTTCAGATGCAAAAGTTACTTTAATTTTATTAACACCTTCAAAATATTTATTTCTAGTGTTAAACACATTTATTCTCTCACCAATAGGTAAGGTCTGTTTTTGAATTGAGTATTCAAAAAAGTTTACAGGTGAACTTTTAGCTGTTTTAAAAAGTTGTGGATTATTAGGTTGTGCACTATTAGTTGATATTGCTTGTGAAATTGTAGTACTTAAATCAGTACTAAATTGTTCAGTTAATTTATTGTAATATAATTGTGAATTAGAGACTTGAGTTAATACTCCCGTTTCAATTGGTGTTGATAAAAGAGATGCAATATTTGGGGTATTAGTTGATTGGGATTTAGTATCTCCACAGTTACATGCCTGACATTCAGGATATGTAATCATTGGTAATTTTATATAATCAATATTTGGAACTAATAAACGTATAG
>Ga0164292_10002125_pt1 | contig 16175 bp, 28 predicted proteins | sample GEODES117metaG_FD_111486 | JGI IMG/M metagenome (GOLD analysis project Ga0164292, IMG submission 111486) | Eutrophic lake water microbial communities from Lake Mendota, Wisconsin, USA - GEODES117 metaG | ecosystem: Environmental > Aquatic > Freshwater > Lake | place: USA: Lake Mendota...
CGTGAGTATACGGCCTATTATCATCTTCTATATGATTATAAATCAATTTCATTACCCACGCATTTTCAACTTCGTAAATACCTGCCGTAAGACAAGCATCTTCTTCTGTATCAAAATATTTTAAGTTACCTTCTAAGTCCTTAAAAAAATCCATATTTCTAAGGTCTATTATTACATACTGATCTTTCATATTAATTTTGATTATTTTGATTAGCTAAAACGCTGATGATAGCAAATAAAACAACTATTGGCCAAAACACAATTACAATAACTCTTTCAGTATTAGTGAAAATATAATCATTATCAGAATTAGTTTTTTGCATCCAATGTGTCATTGAATCTACTAAAAACATTAATAAAGCTCCTATTAATAGGTAATTAGCTATTTGCATTATTGTCGTTGTCATACTTTTTCACTAAATTGTTAATCTCCGTTTCAATCCAATAATTCATTGCAGAGTGTTTTAAATTTGTATACACTCTAGAAGAATTAAATTTCAATTTAATTTGACTGTATTTAAAATCAGGCAAATGAATAAGCACTTTACTAAAGATCTCATCTAAAAATTCAACCACTGAAGGAATATTAATTGCCAACCCATAGTGACCTTCTTCTAGATAATCTTCATACTTTTTGTTAAATTCGAAACTTGTCATACTTTTTAATTTTGGAATCGGTAAGGGATTCGAACCCTTATCTAGGCGGCTTATGCTGCCCATGTTAACCATTGCCTGTCTATACAGATCTTACACCAACCGATTCTTTTTTTTACCAACCTTGGTCTTTCAGGGTTTCTGATTGAGTGCAATGAGTGAGCTCTTCCTACTATAAACCCTTTTTCGGAAATTAATACACTCTACCTCTCAATTAACAGCGAGCATTGGTAAATTATTTTACTGCTGCAGTATCCACTGCTACAGAATCAACTTGAACTGAATCAACTTGAACTGCTGTTGAATCAGTTACTTCAGTGTTTGAAGTTGCTTCAACTTTTTTGCAAGACATTAATACTGTCGCTACAATTGCTAATGCTAAAAATACTTTTTTCATTTTTTTATTTTTAATTGATTAATAATTAGGATCTGCATCCTCTTCTGTAAATAATAAAGAATCTTCTTCGTCTAGTTCATATTCTTCATCTTCTTCTATTTCTTCTGGCGTTTCAATAATAGACTCTACTAACTTCTTTGAGTTAATTAAAGGAGTGTCATCTTCAATCTCTGGAATAGCACTCTCATCTATTTTATATTTTTGATAAAATAGCTTTGTCAAATAAGTATCGATAGAATTATTAACGGGTCCGTCTACTGTCAATTCGTAATATGTCTTACCGTCTTCGGCAGCGACATCATAAATAAACTGCTTACCTACAGGCTTAACAAAAACAACGTTGCCTACAATTTTTCTATCGCCAAATCGAAATACAACTAATTGGTTATTTGAAAATTTTCTTTTCTTAATTCTCTTGGCCATAGTACTTTTTTTATTGAGCGGTTAATACGTCGATTACTCTAGACTGCGAAATTGATTTTACTTCAAATTCGTGTTTATAGTCTTTAAACTCTGCATGCACAATTGCTTCTGCGTCTGTCACAGATTCTGCATTTACTAAATAAGTCTCTGATTTCTTTTTAACTTGTCCGTTGTCGTTTTCAAACTCTAACTGAACTCTTGCCATGTAATACATAATAATTAATTTTTAAATAGTTGAACGATTCCTGCTAATATTAAGGCTATAGCAGCTATGCCTAAAACAAGTACAATTGGAATCCAAAGTGGGGAAGTTACCCACCACCAAGACCATGTTGCGATTTGACCTACTTCAGCCAATTTCAATGTTAAGAATATAAGAAACAATACAGTTCCTAATCCAATTCCGTTACCGGAAACTTTTTTATTATCCATAATTTCTATTTTTATTATAATATAAAGATAAGCATTTTTTACCTAACTACCAAATCTTTTTGGAAGTTTTTTTTGAAAGTTTTAAATAAAGTATTTAATATTTCTGCCGCTGCAGGATCAATACCTGGCCACAATTCTTTAGGTTTAGTATCATCCCATTTCCATTTATATACAGACGATTTAATTGACTCTAATAAACCTTCTATAATATTAACTAAATCAGCTCCTTCTACTTGAGTTTTGGCATTGGACTTACAAATATTAAATAAAGTAGCAATCATTTGAATTTTACATAAAGCAACTTCTTTTTTAGATAAATTAGCCGGCCAATGATTTACTGACATAGATCTTGCTCTTTCATTTTGTCTAAAATCTTTATACAATTCCAAATCAAATAATCGACGACGATATTCTGCTTGTTTAGTAATTCGTATATCTTTAGATGATATATCTGATTTAACCTTTAAATACATAGCAGCTGTTTGATGATCAATATCCGCATCATGAAATTCCCACGACCATTCTTCTATACACTTTAATAATGCGCTGCTGGTTGCATCGTCTAGTTGTTTAAACGCATCTAAACTAATTCCACTCATATCTAGGGTTTTAAGGCTGAACAAATATATAATAGGTTGACTAATTCAAGGGGAGTAATAAAACTTAAATCTCCAAAGGTACTAGATATATCTTGTTTAGAAGGAGAGAAAATTTCTACTTGAACATCAGGACCTGAATTACCTCCAAGCTTATATGCTAATAACATTTCAGCTGGATCGTCAGAAGCAGGTTTTTGAGTACATGCCGCGCCTATTCCATTCTTCACAATAAGAGTGTATCTATTAGGAAAGGTAATTTGAAACCCATTTCCATAACATTTAATCATAGGCTCATGATTGACTAAATTCATATTTTTTAATTTTTATAAAGATAAGAAATTATTTCCTACAATCCTAATTATTTTCAATTTTTATTTTATTTTTCTTTACATTTACTACCTTAGGAGAAACTCCTGTACCTGCTCTTCTTTGATATGCAGTTACTTGATAATACCCAGGGCAATGTTTCATTTGCGAGACAATTAAATTGTAATCATCAGCCTTTAATACTACTTCAGCATCAAAGTCTCTAAACGTTATATAAGATTGAATTAACGGATGTTTAGCATCCAAAGACATTACCCACTTCTTAATAATTGAAGTGGTAAGAATGGAACCTGGAATTGCCGTAACCTTTAAAAACTTATAAAATTCGTCTATGAAAATTTTATGAGTCTTTTCTTTCTTCATGTGTTTGATGTTTGGGCTTGCGCTGATACTTCTTCTTGTTTTTGTGAACAAGGTGTCGAGACGCAGCCCATATCTCTTGAATCGTAAATTGTTTTTCTTCTAGCTTCATACTCTAGGTTTTCCTATTAACATTTTCTTATGAAGTTCACCTCCTATATTTCTAGTATAGGTACCATCACCGTGCCATTCAATATCTTTTCCTTTTAATACTTTTCTAACAATAGCCTCGTCATTTACTGGCGGAACTCCTTTTGATAAAAAGATATCTTGAATCTTACCAGACACCTCTACGTAATACCCAGGATGTTTAAGCATTTCCGCTTTATGGTTAATAACTGCTGATTTAGCAGCTTTAGATCCGTCATGTCCCGTAGCCACAAATTTTGTACCTGATTGAGTTTTTTTAGAAGCGGATATTCCGTCTACGTCTAAATCATCATCTAAATCAATTACTTCAAAATCGGTGTCAGCAGCTTCTTTTGAAACTGAATCGGCATTGATATAATTTGGGTGCCCTCCAACTTCAGAATAGGCTGTATGTATTAAAGAATAAATTTGCCTCTTAAATCCATCCAATTCATTGTGTGGTATTGAAGTCCATTTATTTTTTGGAATATCTAATTCTTTTAAAAGGTCAGCTAGTTTTAGCATAGTGTATAATTATTTACTTATAAATATTAACTAACTCTATTTAACCTTAAAGATTTAATAACGTTATCAATATCGGCAAATCTGTGATCTTGTTGTGAATAATGTATATTAGTCATAAGACCCGGTACCGTTTCTAGAAACTCAAGAAATTCATCAAATACTAACACTTCATCTTCAGTACCTATAAATACATTTAAATCAATACCTCCTTTGAAATTCTTCATCATATACTCTTTATTTGACTTTAAAGTGTCAAAATCAAAATCAATTAATGTAACGCCGGGCCCTGATTTATAATTAGGAACTTCTTGATCTTTATATTTCAATAGCGTTTCATGAGGACTGAATGAAGGATTAATTACATAAAATTTAGGCTCTGTACCCATATGAAATTCTACTAAATTAGAAGCAGCTATACATAATGCATAAAACCCTCCCAAGGAAGTACCTACAATGTGAATCTGACTATTATGCTTTGAATATTGAAAAACTAGTTTCTTCAAAGTTACTAAATCTTCTTCTACATGCCCTATTAATTGAGGTGCTACAATTTCTGAATTGGGAAACGCCTTTTTTAATATATCTGCTTTAAGACCGGGGCCTGAGGCAAAACCGTGAATATAAATTACTATTGACTTCATCTTTTAATTTCTATACATAAAGATAAGAATTAATTTTCTTAAATCCTAATTTTTACTAAAGTATTTTGTCTACTATAAACAATTGTTTAGCATCTTCAGCTTCTATATACCAATCAAATTTAGTCTTGTAAACTTCCTTCAAACGCTTTTTAGTTATCTTCGTAAACTCCAAAGTATGCTGTTCTAACATTTTTTGTAAACGTTTAGTCTCATACACATTTTCTTCTAAATCTTTAGCTTTACCAATAGCTCCTGAAGATACTTGATGATACATATAAGTCGACTTTGGATAGCAAAATCTTTTATGACCTGCAATTGCAATTAGAAATCCACAACTCATAGCACACCCAGTTACGATTGTATGGATAGGCGTTTTAGAGGTAGACATTATGCTTAACAAACCAAAACACTGGTATACATACCCACCATATGAATCTATATAAATTTTAATTGGCTTTGCGTTGTATTCAATATCTTGTAAGGCATATACTTTTTCCAAATGCCTATCATCTTCATTAATAGCGATAATAGATTTGGTTAATTCATTGATAGATTCTTGATCTACTTGTTTTGCCATGTAAAGGATTCTATCCTTAGGCCCTGGTAAGTTTTGTGACATTTGTGTTTGTATTAAATTAATTTTCAATTTCTTCGTTTGTTACATCTACCACAACTAATACATAAGTTGATCCGGTAATTGGGTTGTAATCTAACATTAATCTTTCTGCGTAAATTGGCTCCATTTAGAATTTTGCTTTAAGGTTTCTAGTTTTAATAATACTTTTTAATCTGGTTACATAAGTTGGGTCTTCAGCATAATTCTGCTTAAGAAATTCGAAATACTCACCTTCAGTCTTGATGTCTGACAAATAGGTAGAATAATACAAAGCATAGTCAATTACACATTCCTGCCAGGTGTCATACATAGCATGACCTCGGTTAGTACCTTTTGCTAAATTAGATCTAACTACTGCTTCTTTCATTCCGAACATGTTATTGTTTTCTCGAAAGATAGTCGAATTATAATGTCCTGACTCTTGATATGATTGAGCTAATACAATATGCGGATATCTAAAATTTAGAGACTTAATCTGCTCTATAAGTCTCGCTTCTGAAAACTCATTATACTCTCTAATTACAATCAGTTTCTCTTCCCTCGAAAGGTTTTGTACTTTATTTGCTGGATTAGAAGTAAACCCAAATACAAATAATAAGCCAACGGCAGCTCCAAAACCAAATAACGATTTTTTAGTTACATTAACTCTTTCGAAGTCTAACGTTTCTTTATTAAATTTGTAAAACATAGTTTATTTTTTTAAGTTAATAATAACACTGTCTAGCATATCTGTTTCATTAGTGAAAATTCTGTCTTCAATCTTTTGACGATCCTTTTCAATAACATCATGAATTTTAGCAGTAATAATATCACACGCTTTGAAGTTCAAATTCTTTGCGAATGAAAATTTAGAGTTAGTAAACTGAATACAAGGACTCTGCAATTTAATGTAATAGTGCTTAGACTCATTAATTACAAAATACTTATTCGTTAACGGAGTCATAACTACCGTAGTTTTAGGATGCTTAAGTAAGTCATCTACAATATTAATAAATTGTGTCTCTTGTAAGTCTGGCTTATAAGCAAACTTCGCTCTTAGTTTTTTAAACATAGCTCTGGTTTTAGTTATCATAAATGTCAATGCCGAACCTATCACCCATCTTTTCAAAATGCTCGAAATAAACTCGTCGAGTGCCTAACTCAGCACCCTTACCATCTCTGAAAGTCAATGTCAACCTTCGACCGGTCGCATTAGCTTTTGTACATTCAATCTCGCTACAAATTATAACGTTCTTTTTACCTTTTCTGAAATTTACCTCTACAGGCTTATCAGATACTAACTTCATCCCAATAAACTCTTGAGACGGATTTACTTGCATCTTTTTCATATTATTCTAAACTACCAATTACTAATGCTACATATACCATCGCTACCCATGCTATGATGAACGCAATAGAACCAAAAAACTCTTTTTTGTCAGTCTTATAAGTCTCACAAAACACTTTAAATACATTTTTCATAATTTGTCTATTTTTAAATTTCTATATATAAAGATAAGTAAAATATCAATAGGAACCAAATCTTTTGGTAAGTTTTTTTCAATTATTTTTAGGCGGCGGCCCGGGCGTTAGATCTGCGGTAAACGCTGCGGTTAAAATAATTTGTTCTATGACCAATCCATATACGATTTCAAACTCGGATGAGGTACCATTCCTGCCTGCTTCATGTATCTAGCTACAGATGACGTATGAGCTTCTTTCAGCATCTCCTCACGTTCTCGAGCCACTTCTATTGCGCGAGTTCGAGCCTCGTTTGCGTCTTCAACTGCTTGATCAAAGGTCGTGTTAGATTTAGGACGACCTCTCATAGTCCATCCACTTATAGGTTGACCGGTATACGGGTCATACGCCAGAGAGGTAGGCGGGTTAAGATATTCCATAACATCTTGCTCGGAAATATCGAATTGGCGAATTAGCTTCAAAGCGCCATCGAATTCGTTTAATCGACGAACTATCTCTTGCACAGCGCGACGCTTTTGGTCTCGGGTGTATTTAGGTTGATTCATTGTCTATTGTTTAATTGATGTCGCAGAATGCAGTGCTTGACACGCTTGATGTATTTTTCTAGCTTGCGCGGGAGTACATAAATTACCCGCAATGTACTTTTGCAATTGAGGTTGAAGTCGCTCAATACCTTCCGAGTCTATAACAGACATCATTTCACGACCTATAGCATCTAGTTCCATTGGAGTGGCTATTCGAGCTCGGGCCGGCATAGAGCGACGAGTTAAAGTAACTTTAGGTTTAGGATCGCTTCCTGCTCGCATTCCGGCAGCTGCTCCAAAGCCAGAGCGTCTAGAGGCTTTGCGAATAGCGTCAGCTTGCTCTTTTGTGCATTGTTGAATGGTGTTACCTGTTTTGTGATAGATAATGTCTACACAGGATATGGCTTGCTCTTGCGAACATGATACACATACTCGATATCCTAATTGGATACGAGCTTGGGGTATTTCCGAATTACATTTGCATTTCATAGTCTATTAATTTAATATACATAAAGATAAGAAGAATTTCTATACGATCCTAATTTTTACCGCAGAAATTTGTCGGCCTGGGAAATACTGGAATGGAACCCTTTAGAATGCCGATTTTTCAGGCCGCAAGGTCTTATTAATCGCTTTGGAAAATTGAAGCATTTACGGCCGGTCTAATAGGCTCGTTCACCCTTTGTTTCAATCTTTTGATCGCATAGATATACAGCCGACAATTATCATATAGATTCCTATACATGCATTTAGTAAATTTGCTTTCATTGTTATATTGTTTATTTGCGTTTCGAGCGTAAATTGTTTCTTGAAGCAGGCTTTCGGCCTGCGGAATGGATTAAGGGAACCTTAACCATCCAAACCAAGGTCTATATGAAAAAAACTATTGCCTCAATAAAAACGTGATATAGGCCACCTCCGGGTCGATCTTTTCTTCTGTTTTCAGTGATATTATACCAGGGTTTACCCTTAATATATAGGTCTTGATATAGGGAGAACCCTTACTCTATATAGATTATCTAGGGGACTACCCTTACTCTATGCACGTATACCCTAGGGTTCTTGAGCTATATATTAACTCTTCCCTAGGGTATTCTATCGCTCTATATATACTCTACCCTTATTATATTGCTTTACGCTCAAATAATTGGTTAAGAGTTCTTGATAACTCGTTTAAGTTATTTTGGTCTATATAGGCTGCGCCCTTCCCGTACATTGTATCGAATGAAGCCTTAGCTCTTCCATAACCCCAATCTGATCCTCCTTCGGATACGAAGTAACTCAATACATTAACTCCTGCCTTACGCATTTTGTCTACTTGAATTTTAGTGTGCTGTACTGCATACTCTCCACCATAATTGATGTTTTGATCAGAGTATCCAGGCTCTCCATCGGATATATTAATGAAGTACATGTCTTTACCTTGAGCGTTCTTAATGGTATCATTTAATACAGCCTCGAAGCATAACCCTTCTGGAGTCGATGCATTACACTCAAGAGAATAAAATTTGTTCTTAAGAGCTTGCAATTTGTCTTTTCTAGAGTCATATACTTCCCACATTAAAGGAGCTTCTGATGAATAACCTCCAGATTGGAAACAGCCCCTTAACGATATAATACAATGAAGTGATTGCGTCATTGAAGCGGCTTTGGCAATTGCAATGGCAGTCTTTAAAGCTGACTTCCATTTTCTACCTGACATAGACCCTGAGGCATCTATACTAATGTGAACCAATGCTGGAGTCACTGTATAATGATGAGTTTGAGAAAATACTCTATCGTTACCGAAACCTAGCTCCGCAATCATTCTTCTATCCATTCTACCGGTTTCCATTCTTGTTGTCTTAAGAGATCTTTCTTCATCTCGAGTCTTAAGCTTTTTACCTAATAGAGTTCCAAGCACCATACCTTGATTAACAAAGTCATTGTCTCCAGTAAATCTATCTGGAGTCTTATAAGTACTAAAATGGTTATTCAACATTCCGGTTGCAATCACTTTGGCATTCATACCTTTAATAACCATACAACGAGTAGTCTTATTAGATAACTTGTTTTCCGTATTATTATGAATGTCACCACCCACAGTCTCATAACTCATATTAGACTCAGCAGCTGCATTAATTTTAGCGGCATCGGATTTTGATAGCTTACCTTTCTTAATCTTACCATTGATAAACTCTTTCTGAGCATCAATAGCTTTACCTAGAGTTCTTTTAACTTTCTCAAGCTCTGCTTTCTCTTTCTCTGTCATTGGCTGTCTAGGAGTTCCTGATTGGTCACCTTTAACATCTCCTGGTTTACCTTCTTTCGGCTCACCGTTCCCGGGAGTACCGGCTTGGTCCATATTAGGATCTCCTTCTCCATCTTCTCCTTCTCCTTCGCCTGGCTCTCCTATTGAGTCTGGACTATTATTACCTTTACCTTGAGCATCTTTAGACTTCTCTTCATTGGCTTCCATTCCACCGATTGCTTCCATTATCATCTTATAGACTTCAACGGCTACTACATAAACCTCATCGGTAGTCTTAAGTCTCGAGATATTAGGAATGTTAATTGTATTCCATATAGCTCTTAAGCTAGGAAGAGTATCTAATTTTCTATTTGGGTTAGCAAAATTACATACATGGAATATATAATCATCCCAGGTAGATTCTGCCTTTAATCCATATATCAAAGCCTTATCGATCTCTTTGGCATTGAAGTACTTATCATACATTGCCAAATAATAACCTTGGTAACCTGGAGCCGAATTAAATACGAATCTATCTATACGTCTATCTTCAATGATGTTTACTAAATCCTTTACCTTAGGACTAATACTATTAGCCGATACATTCTCACCGAAGGTATCCAAATGCCATTGAACTAAGACATCGGTCTCTGGAGAACCATAACCTAATTGGTTAGTCAATACATTGAAGTTGGTTAAGGCAATATGAGAACCTTCATGGAGTGCAAGACCCACAGTCGAGTCAAACACCTTCTCATCTAATTTAGCTGAGATAACTACCTTGGTACCATCGGTATAGGAATCATTACCTGAAGAGAATACTACTGGAATATTATCCTTATTGGTTACAATTCTTACGAAGTTCGCAATAGCTCTTTTATATCCAGCTAACTTAATATAATCTACTCTCTGGCCCGCCTCACGCTTATCAGCAAGGAATTCATCATCCATCCAGAATGAAGAGTTACCATATAAAGTATTGGTACTCTTATAACCGGTACGGAATGATCTCGAATCCCATCTGTTATACTTACTTAATAATGATTTGGTTGAAAATCTGCTCTTTGCCATATTGTCTATTTTTTAATTTCTATATATAAAGATAAGTATTAATTCTATAAGATCCTAATCATTTCGTGATTATTTTACATGAAAAATGGGGCTGACAGGCCCCACTCTTCGGATAGAAATTAACAAATAATTAGAACGGCATAGACTGGTCCTTAGCCACATCATCCGCTCCAAATAAATCTTCACCCTCTGTCTCAGGGTTTACACAATACTTTTGCACTATCTGCTTCACATAGGTTCTTTCAGAGTCCACACCTCCATCTTCAGAGAAGAAAGGATAAATAGCAACCTCTGCGGCTTCTGTTAAGCTAAAGCCATCAAATATAAGTGAAGCGATCTCAACACATGCTCTGGTTGATAAACAACTAGATAACTTCGGTGAGGCTGACTTCATATCTTTACGAGTGGTTGAAGCTATCTCTGCCACAGCCTGAAGTGATGGCTGATGTGCTAAAGGATATTTCATCTTCAATAACTCAAACTCTGTAATCTCATCTAACTGATCCATCTCTATGGTAATGAAACGATCCTGAAGGGCACGGTCCATAATACGAGTGGAAGTATATTCGTTACCAATATTCGCAGTCGCTATAAAGGAAACTCCTTCGGCAACCTTAATAGTCGGAGCACCATCCTTCTCATCTAATCTTAAATACCTTTGGTTCAAATCCAATACAGTCATTAAGATATTCCAAGCCTCTGGATGAGCTCTCGACAACTCGTCTAATAGGATAACGGCATTAGGAGTTTGGATCGCTTTAACGAACAACGATTCCGCAAAATAAGTTCCATCTTCTTTTGAGAAGTGAGTATTACCAATTAAGGTAGCTCGGGGATCTTGCGTTGCTCCTAAGTTAAAATAAAAGTCTGGACGCTCTAACGCTTTAACCAATTCCTTAGCAGCAATAGTCTTACCAGTACCTGCAGGACCTGTCATCATAATATTTCTTCCACGCATAGCGGAGCGAACTAAATATTTCCATTTCAAATCATTCATAATCAAAGACTGAGGCTTAAGACCCACAGACTTATGGATGAAGTCGGTTACTTCCTTATGCCCCGCGTCAGGTTCTACGATTTCAATAATCTCTGGCTCAGGCATTGTTTGTCTAGCAAAACTAAAAGAAGAGGCTGATTTAGCATAACCAGGCACAGACCATTCGCCATCGGTATATATACACTCGACACCTAATTCAACTGCCTTTCTTCTGATATCTCTATCAATTTGATTTGATACATCGGTACCGTCAGCTAATCTAGCTACTAAAAATCTTCCTTCTTGAGTTACAACTGCTTTCATAAAATTTGTCATTTATTATTAATTAATTTCTATACATAAAGATAAGAAAAAGAATCCTACAATCCTAATCTTTTTCAAACTATTTTTAAAAAAATAATCCATTCCATACCAACCAAGAAGGTTGCTTTGACAGACCCGTATAACGTATCGGGGCTGTCTTACTATACTCAGAGGCAACTTCCTCAGTATAACAATAATTCCCACATTCCGAAACAGATACTAAACGAGATCTATTTGTCGTTGAGTGGTTATCACTATATATACGACCAATAGCCGATCTCAACTCATCAATCTTCGAACCAACCTGAGTGGTAGTAATTGAATTCAATTGCTCATTCATTCTGTCTATTTCCGATAATCTAATCATAATGTCTATTATTTCTAATTCCTATATATAAAGATAAGGATAATATCAATACGAACCAAATCATTTCGAAAGAATTTTTAAATTATTTTACGCGCGTGTATATAAAGAACTATATATAAGAGCGATAAAAGGTATTGAAGATACTATATATACGAGCGAAGCGAAGTAAAAGAAATCGCTATATAAAAAATTCGTTTGCTTCGGCAGAAAAATCTATTGCCGTCTCGCCATTCTCAATAGCCTTAATTCCATCTACGTGCCACCTATATAGATTACCGTATATGCTAGAACTGTCTAATAAGGATCTAGTAATTGCCTTTTCCTATACGAGTCTGATTCTTATTTATAGCGATATTAAATATAGAGTGATTTGCGTCTGTTCGAGGTGCTTTTAATGTAGTTTATGTAGCTATAGTTGTGTCTGTATATAGTGTTATAGTATTAACTGTATATATAGTACGTTCATATATACGTATTGTAGTATATATATTTTGCTAATACAGGGCCTGACTTCGTCAACCCTTTCCCGCGTCATCCTGTTGATTATATTCAGTAGAAGAGCCCAAAGGAATCTTTGAGCTCAATTATTTTAAATCAGGAGTTCCGTCTTTAATAGAGTCTAAAGAGTATTTAGGAACTTTATTCATTTGAATAGGATATGTATTTTTCTTCAATTCTGGATATTCTTCATACTGCCAATCAGCATACTCTGCATCTTTTAAATATCCTAATTTGCCATACATTCCTTGTTTTTCGAAAAGTTTAGGCGATGCTGAATTTATTAATGGCCATGAAGAAGTTATTTTACCTGGAGGGTTACCTGTTCGATCATGTTTAGAAACTCCTTTGTTTGGTACATATGCAAAGTCAATCAATGTATTGTTGTACATTGGTATGATATGATCTTCAACATCCGTACCTGAAGTCTTAACGTGTGGTAAATAAACTACTTTACAAGATTTACCAGTTGCTTTACAAAAATCTAAAAAGTCTTGTGTATAGAAGGCACATGAACCCCATGAATTTAAAATATCATGTTTAGACCATTTAATGTATTCTTGTATAAGAGTATCTACAGTCGACTCCGTTAGTAAATCTTTTAAAAGTATCATTTTATATTTCAGCGTCCGTATCTGCTCTTACTGCATCAACTAAATCAGTAATAGCGTCAAATAGCTCTTCCGAACCGGCTCCTGATTCCTCAATTATTTTATCTAAAAACACTGCCGCTGCTCTTACATCTCTGTCGTAGCTTCTGTAATAATCAGCAAAGCTATCCATAGTGGCTTCTGTTATTTTAGACTCTAAAAGTTTATCGAATACACCTTGTTTTCTCAAATCCATTAAGTATAATCTTACGGTTGGAAATTTAGAAGCTGACGCTTTCCATTCTTGTTTGGCACTTTCAATTGCTTTTTTTACTTCGACATCGCCATGAGAAAAGGTTCCATTTTTAGATAACTCATCGTGAATCCATGATTCAATGAATTGATCGTCTGAAGGTTTATAAGAAGCTTCTTTAAGTAAGTTTTTTACTTGCTCTCTTATAAGAGATCTTAATTCTGATTTTTTCATATTGATTTAATTGTATTTAATTGGGGTATGTATTTTGAAGCCATTTCAATAAATGTTGGAGCTACTATCGAAACTATTGCGCCTCCTACCGTTGCAAACGTCTCTTCATCAATAGCAATGATTTTTGACGATTTATCTGTAGGGTCGCCTATTGCAGGCCAAGAGTATTTTCCGTCTCCGTAATCGTTAGTTACCCAATCTCCATTGTCTATGTTTACACCTTTTTCTCTTGCAATATGACGAGTTAAAACTAAACGATTTAAGTGAACTCCAGCTTCGTGTGAAAGCTGCTCAATAACTGCAACCAACACACCAGCGTATTCACTAGCACCACCTATTCTTGACCCATTATTCCAAAAGTAAATGTCCTTTCCACCATTCATAATATTACACATACCATAAATAAGAGAATCATCTTTCTTTTCTTTGCCGTCTTCTACATTTTTAATTGCATCAGCTTCTGGAACTCCCATAAATTTTTCTACATCTTTACCTAAACTATAAATTCCACGAGAATCTTTAGAAAATGCTAATGTAAAACTATCTTTAATGGTTGTGCCTACTAGTTCTGAGCCTGGATGTTCAATCAAGATAGAAAAATCAAATTTCTTTGCAACTGTATTTTCATCACCGGTTGCATCAGAAATAGACCATTTTGCAGTATAAGTGTCTGGGTAAGCTAATTCAAAAGAATTTGCATCAGCTTCTTTAAGCAAAGACTTTACTTGCTCTCTTATTAAAGCTCTTAACTCTGATTTTTTCATTATAGAGTTCCTTTAACTGAATAAGAGGTTTGTAATTTTTTATTACCTGGAGGTCTAGATTTAAATGCTCTTAATGGATAATAATCAAATCCATTAGATTTTAACATTTTTAAAAGTATATCTTTATCAGTCTCTGATACATCAACGATTTTATGTGACTTACCTAATCTTCTGTTAGTGTCATTTCCAATTAACTCAACTTCATCTCCTATTTTAAAAGAATCTTTAGCAGCTAATAATAAATAACCTCCGCTTGTTAAGAATGCATACATTGGTTTATCGAAAATAGACCACCCATGTGCAGTCTTTCCATTAGTCATATTAATGATTCCTACGCTAAGCACAGAAGCTTTCAATTGGTTCTCTATAAGTGTAGCTTCTTTTAATACTGCTTGCACTTGCTCTCTTATTAATTCTCTTAATTCTGATTTTTTCATTTTAGTTGGTTCTATGGTTACCGTATTTCAAAAAGTCTATTACTTTCTCTAGTAAGTCTGTATAATGAGCTCCTTCAGAACCTTTCCATTTTGTCATGTTAACTGCAATATCTTCTAGCGCTTTCATTGCAGATTCATCATTGTGAATATCAATAGCTTCATTTACTTCGGAATATCCTGAACCGTAAGGTGCAGCCTCTCCCGCTTCTGGATCATCTGCTTCTGTAATTGCAACTCCTTTTTTCTGAAGTATTTTCTCTATAGTTTGATAAGCTAATTTATATTCAGCTTTTGAGAATTTCATTCCTGTTTTATAATTAGAATATCCGTCTAACGCTCCGTGATACATAGCTATTAACTCTTTATCTGGAGTGGATGCTGTAAATACGAAAGGTCCTATGAATGTTTCAGTTACTACAGACTCTTGAAATTGTTTAAGGAATCTATTTTTAACGCTAACGTTAGCTCCTATCCCTGTACCAGCAATAATGTCTCGTAATTCATATTTTTCTTTAGAATTTCTATGCTGTATAGCGTACGCCAAAAGCTTTTTAGCATCTAATTTATTATCATCAATGAAGTCTTGCACAGGTACAGACCCGTTTTGGGTAATAGTATGTATATTCCAAGCTTCTTGAGATATATTAGCTTCACTAACTAATTTGCGAACTTGCTCTCTAACCAGCTCTCTTAATTCTGATTTTTTCATAGTTTTTATTTCTTTATATAAAGATAAGAATTTAATTCCTTTCTACCAAATTATTTAATATAAATATTTAAGTATTTTATTTATAGCTTTTTAATATCGCTAGGATATTGCTTTTTAGCCTTGTAAAACTCCTGCATCCATGGTAGATCTTTCCAATCATCTACTCCGTCAGGTGTCTCCGCGTCATAAAATTTACCTTTGAATTCTACCCAAACGTGACCTAGAGTACCTGAAGGTCCTTGTTCTTCAGTGTCCCATTGCACAGATCCTGGAAGTAATTTAGATAATTTGTCCGCATATATATCACAAAATCCTGAATTACATACTTTACCAGTAAATGTACTCCAACTTTTATGTGCTAGCTCTAGAGCTTGTTGTTCTGCATACGACAATGCTTGATCATGAGGAGAAGTAGCTTCAGTCAACCCGTCTTGAACATACTTATACAAATCTGCTTTTTTAAGTATTTGAATAGCTTCTTGTTTATCATCATCACTTATAAGTGTATCAAATACTAGAACAATTCGATGTAGTATTTCATATCTAGCGTCAACCTCTCTGTGAGTATATCTATATACTAAATCCTTGAAGTTTTGAAGATCAATAGATTCTTTTAATAAATCTTTAAGTTTTA
>Ga0164292_10002126_pt1 | contig 16175 bp, 13 predicted proteins | sample GEODES117metaG_FD_111486 | JGI IMG/M metagenome (GOLD analysis project Ga0164292, IMG submission 111486) | Eutrophic lake water microbial communities from Lake Mendota, Wisconsin, USA - GEODES117 metaG | ecosystem: Environmental > Aquatic > Freshwater > Lake | place: USA: Lake Mendota...
CGTGTTGATGGCCAGCGTGCCCTGGGGGCCACCACCCTGTACCGCGGCAATGGTGATCTGTTCGCCGACGTCTACGCCCGACGGAGCACTCCACGCGATCACCACGACGGCACCGACTGTGGCAATCAGCGCAGATCCCGCGCGCCACGAACGGCGTGTCCATAGGTAAGGAATGAGGAAGCCCACTTGAAGCACCACATACGACAAGAGAATCGGTCCGCCAACACGGGTGACGGCGGCAACTGGCGAGTCGGCATGGGTGATAGCCAGCGTGGCGAGGGGCACGCCACCAAAGGGCGTCGAGAATCGCAATGCCTCGGCCAAGGCATGGGCTAACGGCGCGGCAACGACGAGGTATGCGGCGCGAGCCGCGACGAGGGCGGCCAACGCATGGAGCGAGGCGAAAAGTGGCACGGCGACGAGATAGCCGGGTGCAGTGAGGTGCCACATCCATCCCATGCCCGGAGCAAACCAGGCGAGGGTGAAACACCACGCTGCCGCTGCCTGTGCGCGCGGGGAAAGGCGGCGAGTCAATGCCGCGAAGAGCGCAATGCCGATGACTGCAAGTGGCCAGAATCCCCAAGGTGGGAGACTGAACGCAACGAGCGCGCCGGCGCCGATCACCGCCGCGACGCGCGGAGCGCTCAACGATTGCATCACTTCGACGCTACCGACCGCGCGAGGCGCGAATCATCGCCTCGAGTCGGGCGATACGTGTGCCAGCAGGAGGATGTGACATCAGCACCACCGCACTCATCGCAGTCGTGTCCTGTCGCGGCTGACGGGGCGCGACGTGCTTGAGTGCGCTAAGCAACTCGGCACCGAAGCCCATTTCGAACGCACGGCGGTCTGCTTGGTACTCGGCGCCACGTCCGACCGCATTGCCGAGAAGCTGGGCGACCACGAGACCAAGCAGCATTACGCGCGATGCAAGCGTTAGCACGAATGACACAGCAACGCCAATGAAACGCAATTTGGGGTAGCGGCGAGAAACGGCAACTGTGGCTCTGTCGCTCAGATTCCGCACCATGAATCCAACACGACTCACGGCGATGACGGGCAGACTCATCCACTGTGCGACGGTTAGCGCAATTGTGTGGCCGCCGAGGTGATGACTGAGCTCGTGTGCCAATACGCCGGTGAGTTCGTCATCGGTGAGATTGTCGATAGCAAATGAGGACACAACGAGGAGATGGCCGCCGCATGCGAATGCGTTGAGATCGTCACCGTCGGCTACCGCAAGGACGAAACGATTGGTACCGAAATGATTGGCCTGGGCAACATCGCGCCAAAGCGGCTCGAGTCGCTCCAGTTCGCTGTGTGTCGGTGTCCGTGCGCCGAGCATGCGAACAAACACGAGTCGCTGTACGGGTCGTGAGAACAGCACAACGCCAAGAAAGAGTGCGGCAAGCGCGAAGACGGTGAACCCCACATTGCTCAACAGGGCGAATGGAATCCAAAACAAGAAGACGGCCACCAACCACGGCGGCAGGAGAGCAACGACAGGAAGCACTGCAGTGAAAGCCGAATAGTCGACTCGTCGTGTGGCCACGACATCATTCAATCAGTGCGGCGCTGACGCGAGAGGCGAGTGGTCGTGCACTAGCGTCATGTGCGAAAGGGGATCGGGAGATGTCCTCACCCGTCATTGTTGGAGCAGAGTCGTGGTCGCACGTGGGGACGCGCGATGCGGGCGTGCTCGTAATTCATGGGTTCACGGGAAATCCATCGTCAATGCGCGAGTTGGCTGAGTCATTTGCGGCAGCGGGCTACCACGTCGAGTTGCCGCGTCTTGCGGGTCACGGCACTGCCGTGGCCGACATGATCCCCACGCGCTGGGCCGACTGGTCGGCAGACGCCGAAGCAGCGTTGAGCACTCTTCGATCGCGTTGCACCGCCGTAGTGGTGGCGGGACTGTCGATGGGCGGAGCGCTGACGTTGTGGTTGGCGTCGCGACACGACGACATTGCAGGAATCATTTGCATTAATCCGGCTACGCAACCCCTCGTTGACGAAATGATGCAAGCGATTGCTGGCATGGTCGAAGGCGGAGTGGAGTCGTTTCCTGGGATTGGTAGCGACATCGCCGACCAGAATGTGGTGGAGAGTTCCTACTCCGAGACACCAGTGCGCGCGTTGTACTCGATGTTTCATGATGGTGTGACGCCATTGTCCACGAGATATCCGTTGATTCACATGCCATTGCAGTTGTTCAGCTCAGTTCAGGATCACGTAGTGGATCCAAAGCAGGGAGATTTTCTTGCCGAGACGTACGGCGGGCCGGTCGAGCGGGTCATGCTCGAGCGCAGTTTCCACGTCGCAACACAAGACTTTGACAAGCATCTGATCAACGATGGCGCAGTGCGTTTCGCCGATCGCGTGACGAGCCGATGATCGCGTCGATACCAAGCCCATCGAGCGGAACGTTGACAATCGGTCCGCTCACGTTAAACGCGTACGGCGCCTTGATCGCGTTGGGAGTCATCGTTGCGGTGTGGGTTTTTGGACGTCGACTCGAGCAGCGCGGTATCGGCACTCGTGATGACGCCAGTGCGATCGCGTTGTGGGCGGTGCCCGCTGGCGTGATCGGCGCGCGGCTGTATCACGTCGTTACCGACTGGGACCGCTTCGCCGACAACCCGGGCAAGATCATTGAGGTCTGGAAGGGCGGACTCGGCATTTGGGGTGGCATCGCCGTTGGCGTGCTCGTCGGTGTGCTTGTGGCCAAGCGACGCGAACTTCCGCTTGCGGCATCGTTGACCTGTGTGGCTCCCGCGATCGCTTTCGCGCAGGCCATCGGTCGGTGGGGAAACTGGTTCAACCAAGAGTTGTTCGGCCGGCCAACGACGTTGCCGTGGGGGCTTGAGGTGTCGGCATCGACGGCAATCGACGCCGGCTACGAACCGGGAACACTGTTTCACCCCACCTTTTTGTACGAGTCGGTTGGGTGTGCACTGCTCGGCTTTGCCCTCATCGCCTTGGACAAGCGCAAGCCGATGCGGGATGGTGTGCTATTTGCGTATTACGTGGCGGGATACACGGCGATGCGTTTCTTTGTTGAGGGACTTCGTATTGATCCCGCCCACGACGTTGCTGGCCTACGACTCAACCAATGGGTGTCGCTCGTTGTTTTTACGGCGGCAGTGATTGTCATCGTGGCGATGCGCCGACCGCTCGACCGCATCCCCGAGCCCGCTCAGTAGCATTTGGCGGGTGACCGAACCCGTCCGCGACACTGATTCCCGCGCAGACCGAGTACTTGACGACGCGGTCGTGGCCAAAGTGGCCCGACTCGCGCGGCTCACCTTGACGCCTGACGAATTGACGGTGATGACCGAACAGCTCTCGGGCATGCTCGAACATTTTCGTGACATCGACAAGTTGGATTTGTCGGCAGTGGCTCCAATGGCGCAGCCGCTTCCATTGAAGAACGTGATGCGTGATGACGTGGTACAGCCGGGGCTCGATCGCGACGAAGTATTGGCCGTTGCGCCCGCCGCCGAGGACCAGCGGTTCCGTGTGCCACCGACGATCGGATTCGTGGAGTGACCATGGTGCCTCGGTTTGCCTCAGTGCTCGATATTGCGCGCGATATTCGCGAGGGTGCAACGTCGGCGACACGGGTGCTTGAAGAGCATCTCTCGCGTATCGACGCTCGCGAGGGCGAGATTCATGCATTCAATTTGGTGACACGTGACGAGGCGTTGGCCTCGGCGGCGTGTATCGATGCCGACATCGCAGCGGGCAAGCCAGTTGGCCCGCTCGCCGGCGTGCCGATTGCGCTTAAAGACAACATGTGCACGCGCGGTGTGCCGACGACATGTTCGTCGAAGATTCTTGAAGGTTGGAAGCCGCCGTACAACGCGACGGTGGTGACCAAGCTGCACGACGCTGGTGCGATTGTCGTTGGCAAGACCAATCTGGATGAATTCGCGATGGGATCGAGCACGGAGAACTCCGCGTTCGGTCCGACGCGCAACCCTTTAGACACCAGCCGTGTGCCGGGTGGATCGAGCGGCGGCAGTGCCGCCGCGGTTGCCGCCGGTTTCGCGGCCGCAAGTCTTGGTAGTGACACGGGCGGCAGTATTCGGCAGCCCGCCGCGTTGTGTGGGTTAGTGGGAGTCAAACCGACCTACGGCCTCGTGTCGCGTCAGGGGCTCATCGCATTTGCCAGCAGTCTCGATCAGATTGGTCCATTTACGCACACGGTTGCCGACGCAGCGCTGTTGATGGAAGTGATCGGTGGGCACGACCCACTGGATTCCACTTCGTTGCCGAATGCGGCGCCGCAACTCGGCGTGGTGCTCGACCGCGGCGTCGAGGGGTTGCGCATTGGGCGTGTGGTTGACATGCCGAGCGGGAGTGAGCCCGAGGTACTGGCGCGATTGGAGGCGGCGTTTGCAGCGCTGGAAGCAGCGGGCGCAACGGTTGTGGATGTTCGATTGCCCTCGCTCGAATACGGATTGACGGCGTACTACTTGGTGGCGCCTGCGGAGGCATCCAGCAATCTGGCACGGTATGACGGCGTGCGATACGGCATGCGTGTAGATGCGCCAGACCTCAATGCCATGTATGCCGCCACACGTTCTGCCGGATTCGGCGCCGAGGTCAAGCGCCGCATCATGCTGGGCACCTATGCGTTGTCGGCGGGTTACTACGACGCGTACTACGGCAAGGCGTTGAAGGTGCGTCGCCTGATTGCCGACGATTTTGCCGCTGCGTATGGCTCGTGTGACGTGGTGTTGACGCCGACGTCACCCACCGTGGCGTTTCCGTTTGGCGACAAGACTGCTGATCCTCTTGCCATGTATTTGTGCGACGTGTTCACCATTCCCACCAACCTCGCTGGTCACGCGGCCATGAGCGTGCCATTTGGAACGGGAGCACACGGCTTGCCCGTCGGCGTGCAGGTGTTGGCACCCGCACTTGGCGAGGAGACGATGTTCCGTGTAGCGGCAGCGTTGGAGCGCGCGTCGTGAGCAACGCGTCCACTGCACCGAGCAATGCCTCGACATTGCCAGACGGCTGGGAGATGGTGATCGGCCTTGAGGTGCACGTCGAGCTGCACACCGCGACCAAGTTGTTTTCGGCGAGTCCCAACCGATTCGGCGATGCGCCGAACACGAACATCGATCCGGTCACCCTTGGGTTGCCCGGTGCGTTGCCCGTGCTCAATCGCAAGGCTGTTGAACTCGCCATCCGGCTCGGCCTCGCACTCAATTGCCGTGTGCAGGCGAGCACCTTTCATCGCAAGAACTACTTCTATCCCGATCTGCCAAAGGCTTACCAAATCAGCCAATATGACCAACCGCTGAATATCGATGGCTATCTGATGTTGCCCGGCGACGTGCGTATTGGCATCGAGCGCGCGCATCTCGAGGAAGACACTGGCAAGTCGACACACTTCGGTGGCTCGAGCGGGCGCATTCACGGCAGCGATTACTCGCTCGTCGACTTCAATCGCGCAGGAGTCCCGCTTGTAGAGATCGTGTCGCGGCCCGACATCCGCAACTCGGACCAGGCTCGTCAATACGTCAATGAGCTGCGGTCGATTTTGCTGGCGGTCGGTGCGAGTGACGCAAAGATGGAAGAAGGATCGATGCGCGTGGACGTCAACGTTTCCGTGCGTCGGCCTGGCGAGCCGCTTGGCACGCGTTGTGAAATCAAGAACGTCAACTCGGTGCGCGGCGTCGGACGCGCGATCGACTACGAAGCGCGTCGACAAGTGGATCTCATCGAGTCGGGCGGCGTGGTGCGTCAGGAAACGCGCCACTGGGATGACGCCGAGGGGCGCACGCATACGTTGCGCTCGAAGGAAGACGCCGACGACTACCGCTACTTCTTGGAGCCCGACCTCGTGTTGCTGGATCCCGACACCGAGTGGGTGGAGGCGATTCGTGCATCGTTGCCTCCACTGCCCGCCGCGCGCCGCGCTGGACTGGCGACACTCACTGGTGCCGACAAGGAGAGCGAGGCCGTCTACGTGGTGGTGGAGCGCGGCCAAGACGTTTACGTTGCGACGGTTGCCGCTGCGGGAGGCGAGCCGTCTCGAACGCTTGTCTACGTGCAACAGGCGTTCGCCGAAGAGTCGTCAACGCCGCGAGTGCCGGCAGCAGATCTTGCGGCGCTCACAATTCTGGAGCGTGACAGCAAGGTGACGGCCACGCAAGCCAAGACCATCCTTGCCGAGCTTGTGGCCAATGGCGGCGGCGACGCGGCGGCAATTGCTGCTGCCAAAGGTTTTGAAGCGTTGGATACTTCGGCGGTCGAAGCGATGGTGGATGCAGCGATTGCGGCGCAGTCTGATGCGTGGGCGAAGTATTGCGCGGGCGAGGAGAAGGCCGCTGGTGCGCTCGTCGGTGCCGTGATGAAGGCCAGTCAAGGCAAGGCCGATGGCAAGGTCGTCACGGCGGTGTTGCAGGCCCGTCGTGCGGCGGGTTGAGCCAGGTATTTCGCCGAATTGACCTCGTTCGTTAGGTTTACCTAACATCTGTTAGTCACACCTAACAGTTGCCGCCTCTGGCGATAGAAAGAGAGTCTCCATGAATCGATCCCTGCGCAGGTTCATCGCCGCTTCGGTGGCCTCACTTGTCCTCGCAGCCTGCTCGACCGCGTCGGATACGAGCGCGCCCGACACCACGCCAGAGGATGGATCTCTCGCCGGTGAAACGTTGGTCGTCTACAGCGGTCGTAGCGAGAGTCTCGTGGACGAACTCTTCACGCAGTTCACCGCGCAGACCGGAATCGCACTCGATGTGCGCTACGGCGACTCGGGCGAGTTGGCGTCGCTCATCCTCACCGAAGGCAAGGCATCGCCCGCCGACGTGTACTTCTCGCAGGACGCCGGCGCGCTCGGCGCGGTGAGCGAAGTGGGGTTGTTGGCCGAGCTGCCACCAGACGTGCTTGAGCAAGTCGACGAGCGTTTCCGTTCGACGTCAGGCCAGTGGGTGGCCACCAGTGGCCGCGTGCGTGTGGTCGTCTACAACCCAACGCTCGTTGCCACGCCTCCTGCGGGAATCGACGACCTGTTGGATCCGCAGTGGAAAGGCAAGATCGGGTACGCCCCGACCAATGCTTCGTGGCAGTCGTTTGTCACCGCATTGCGCGTGATTCGTGGCGAGGATGCTGCTCGAACATGGCTCGAAGGCTTCGCCGCCAACGAACCGGTGCCGTACGAGAAGAATGGCGTCGTGCGTGACGCGGTGAATGCTGGCGAAGTGTCGCTCGGCCTCGTTAATCACTATTACCTCTACGAAAAGATTGCGGCCGAAGGCGCAGACGCTGTTGTCGCCAAGAACCATTACTTCCTGAATGGCGACGTGGGTGGGCTCGTTAACGTTGCGGGCGTTGGCGTCGTGGCATCGAGCGCGAAGCAGACAGCGGCACTTGAGTTTGTGAAGTTCCTGTTGTCTGCGCAGGGACAGCAGTATTTCGTCGACCGTACATTCGAGTATCCAATGGCTGCCGGCATCGATGCGTACTTCGAGTTGCCGAAGTTCGATGCGCTCAACCCTCCGGCTATTGACCTATCGGATCTTTCCTCGATTGAGGCAACGCAGCAGTTGCTCGAGGAAGTAGGCCTCCTCACACGATGAGCCCTCGATCGCGGGTACCGGTTGCGTTGCTGGTACCTGCGATTATCGGCGCGCTCATCGCGCTATTGCCCATCATCTATCTCGTCGACGTCGCGTTTGATCGCGGCCTTGCAGCAGTGATCGATGAGCTGTGGCGCGAACGTACGCTGCGCTTGGTAGTCCGAAGCGTTGGATTAACGGTGGCGGTTACCGCTGCAGCCGTGGTCATCGGAACCTTCACGGCGTGGGCCGTCGTGCTCTCTGGTCTGCGCGCGGGAACCATGCTGTTGGTGGTGTTTTCGTTGTCGCTTGCCATCCCGTCGTACTTGTCGGGCTTTGCGTGGATTTCGTGGTTCCCCGAACTCAGCGGCTTTGTCGGTGCCTTCATCGTGTTGTCGCTCGTCACGTATCCGTTTGTGATGCTGCCGGTGGCGGCGGCGATGCGCTCGATTGACCCGGTTCAAGACGAAGTCGCGCGGTCATTGGGACGGGGGCCGGTATCGGCATTTTTCGCCGTCACCCTTGGAAATGTTCGCGGCGCACTTACTGGTGGCGCATTGCTCGTTGCGTTGTACACACTGTCGGACTTCGGTGCGGTTGCGGCGATGCGCTACGAGGTGTTCACATGGGTGATTTATGGCGCCTATCGAGCCGGCTTCAACCCCGCGCGGGCGGCAATTTTGTCGCTTGTGTTGGTCGCGCTCGCCTTGCTGCTGACGTGGGGTGAGATGCGGGCTCGCGGTGCCACTGCGCCGTCGCGACTCGGCTCCGGTCTGGCTCGTCGGCAGCGCCACCACTTGAGCCCCGGATTCTCGGCGCTCTCCATCGGCGTGTCGGTGATCGTGGTGGCACTCGGGGTCGGCGTCCCCGTCGTCAGCGCAGTGTCGTGGCTGATGCGAGATAGTGAGCGCGGCCTGTCGACAACGCGTCTGGTGTCGTCCATCCTGTCGTCGTTTCAGATCGGCGTATTCACCTCTCTCGCTACCGTGCTCATCGCCTTGCCTGTCGCGATTACCGCAGCGCGATATCGCACCCCAACCACGCGGTGGTTGGAACGCAGTACCTACGTAGCGCACGCATTGCCCGGCATCGTGATTGCAATTTCAGTGGTGTACATCGGCATTCGCACCGTGCCATCGCTCTATCAACACATTCCTTTATTGGTGTTAGCGCAAGTGATCGTGTTCTTGCCGCTGGCTACTGCGTCAATGCGCAGCGCCGTCGAACAGAGCACCGCCTCGGTAGAGGAAGTCGCTCGCGGGCTTGGTGCCAACACGTTTGCGACGCTCGTGCGGGTAACACTGCCGATTGCGATGCCGGGAATCCTGGCGGCCGCTGCAATGACGATGTTGTCGTCGGTGAAGGAGTTGCCCACGACCCTGCTATTGCGCCCGACTGGAGTGGAAACTCTCGCCACGAGTATTTGGACGTTTAGTGCCGTGTCGGACTATGCCGCCGTTGGGCCATACGCCATCGCCCTCATCGTGCTGTCGGCCATCCCCGTTGCGGTGCTCACCGCGACGACATCCCGAGTTCTTCGGGCATCATGATGGGCGTGAACGACGCACTCGTGCTGAACGGGGTAGGTCATCGCTTCGGCGATCGCGTTGTCCTGCATGACGTTTCGCTTGCGGTGCCTTCTGGTTCAATCACTGCCGTCATCGGACCGTCGGGCGAAGGCAAGACCACTTTGCTGCGCATCATCAGCGGTTTCGAAACCCCGCATGTTGGCACGGTGACGATTGGTGGTCGATTGGTGAGCGCCGCAGGACGCATCGTCGTGCCGGCCGAGGATCGCGGCGTTTCGCTGGTACCGCAAGAGGGCTCGCTGTTTCCGCATCTGTCGGTGGCCGGCAATGTGGCATTCGGCTTGCGTCATCGTCGATCGGCAACGACACGCCAGCGCGTGGCCGAAGTGCTCGAAATGGTGGGCCTCGGCGGATTCGAAAAACGTCGGCCGCAAGAGTTATCAGGCGGCATGCAGCAGCGCGTTGCATTGGCACGGGCGCTTGCACCGAATCCGCAAGTGATCTTGCTTGATGAACCATTTGCCGCGCTCGACCTTGGCTTGCGCGAGCAGGTGCGTGAGGAAACGGTGCGCGCGTTGCGCAGCGTGGGTGCCACGGTCGTGTGGGTGACGCACGATCAGCAGGAGGCACTCGCCACGACCGATCGCGTGGCGGTGTTGCTCGGGGGCACGATTAATCAGGTAGACGAACCCACGACGATCTATCGGCGTCCCATCAGTAGACGGGTTGCAGAATTTGTTGGCGATGTGGTGGTGGTGTCGGGTCGCGTCGATCAGTCGGGAGAGGTGATCTCGTGTGCCTTCGGCGATCGTCTGCCGCTGGATGCGGCAGCGGTTGCAGGCGACGCGCACGTCATCATTCGCCCGGAGCAGCTGGAGATTGTGGAGCGCGGTACGGCGGCGGCCCGAGAGGCCGTGGTGGTAGGCACAAAGTTCTTCGGTCATGACGGCATTGTCGAGGTCAAGTTGGCAACGGGGGATGAGGCGATGGTGCGCGTGCAGGCCGATCATTTGCCGAACATCGACGATGTTGTGGCGGTTCGAGTGAACGGTACCGTTCGCGCGTTTGCTGACTGAACTCGTTGCCACCGACACCATTAGCCTGTTTCGCTATGACGCCTTCTCCCCGCGAAACGCCCGTTGATGTCAAGCCGCGCAGCCGCGACGTTACCGACGGCAATCAGAAAGCAGCGGCGCGCGCAATGTTGCGCGCTGTCGGACTCACCGACGACGATTGGGAAAAGCCACAGATCGGTATCGCTTCGGCATGGAACGAGGTAACGCCGTGTAATGCTTCGTTGCGTCGACTCGCTGAAAGCGCCAAGAAGGGTGTACGCGGTGCCGGCGGCGTCGCACTCGAGTTCGGCACGATCACGGTGAGCGACGGCATCAGCATGGGTCACGAGGGCATGCGCGCGTCGCTCGTCAGTCGCGAGGTCATTTGCGACAGCGTGGAGACCGTGGTGCACGCTGAGCGCTTCGACGGGTTTGTGGGCCTTGCGGGTTGCGACAAGAGCATTCCCGCAATGTTGATGGCTGCTGCTCGCCTCAACCTGCCGAGCGTGTTCGTTTATAACGGCTCGACGCTGCCAGGCGTGCATAACGGCAAGAACATCGACATCACCACGGTGTTCGAGGCAATTGGCGCGTGTGCGGCGGGCACGATGACCCAAGACGAACTTGGCGCCATTGAGCGCGCTGCATGCCCGGGCGAGGGCGCTTGTGGCGGCATGTTCACGGCTAACACGATGAGTTCGATTGCTGAAGCACTCGGCATGAGTCTTCCCGGCACGGCATCGCCGCCGGCCATCGACACACGTCGCGAGAGCGATGCCGAGCGTGCGGGCGTCGCCGTCATGAATCTGGCTCGACTCGGTATCTATCCGCGCGACATCATGACGAAGAAGGCATTCGAAAATGCAATCGCTGTCGTCAATGCGCTTGGTGGATCCACGAATGCGGTGCTGCACTTGTTGGCCATCGCCAACGAGGCCGGAGTCGCGCTTGATCTCGACGATTTCAATCGCATCGCGGCCCGCGTGCCCCATATTGCTGACACCAAGCCGGGTGGCAAGTACCACATGACCGACATCGATCGCATCGGTGGCGTGCCGGTGGTGCTGAAGCATTTGCTGGACGCAGGTCTATTGCATGGCGACGTGCTCACGTGCACGGGCAAAACGATGGCCGAGAACCTGACCGAAATGGCGCCGCCTGCGCCGGACGGCGACGTCGTGCATCCGCTGTCCGATCCGATCCACGCTGAGGGCGGCATCAACATCCTCACGGGATCGCTTTCGCCGCTCGGCTCGGTCGTCAAGGTTGCGGGGTTGACCAAGGATCAAATGTCGTTCGAAGGTCCGGCGCGCGTGTTCGACGGTGAAGACGGTGCAATGGCCGCGGTGCTCAATGGCGATATCAAGCCCGGCGACGTCATTGTCATTCGTTACGAGGGCCCGAAAGGTGGTCCCGGCATGCGTGAAATGCTGGCCATCACCGGCGCGTTGAAGGGCGCCGGTCGCGGCGCCGACGTGGCGCTGATCACCGACGGTCGGTTCAGCGGCGGCACGTGGGGGTTCTGCATTGGCCACGTGGCACCTGAAGCGGTGAATGGTGGCCCAATCGCGTTCGTGCGTGATGGCGACCGCATCCGTATCGACGTACCGACGAAGCGCCTCGACCTACTGGTCGACGACGCCACACTTGCCTCGCGCCGTGACGGCTGGAAGCCGAATCCGCCGCGCTACACGAGCGGCGTCTTGGCGAAGTTCGCGCGCTTGGTGCAAGGTGCCGAAACCGGCGCCATCACCAACGTCTAGGCGGTCACCCCTTCTTGAGGAGTCGGCCGACGACGAGTCGCAGGCCGACCATCAACACACCGAGCGTGATCGTCGTGACGACAATGAACGACAATGCTGTGCCGTCGCCGAAGGCAACATTGCGCAGCGTGAGCCCGCCGCCCACGGTGATGGCCCAGACGACGAGCGCCATGGTGAGCCGCCGACGAATCTTGAGTAGTCGCAATACCAGCCACGCGATGGCGAGAGCGATGAGGAACGGCGCAGCAGTATCGAGGATGCCGAGGACGGTGTTTTCCTCGCCGTGATTGTCACGACCAACAATGACGAAGATCAACACCGCGAGGATGTCGATCAACAACGTCATCATGCTTCGTCGTAATACTCGCGGCCGAGGTGGGTGATCTGGTCTTCACCCATCATCCAGCGCAACGTGTTCTTTAGTTTTGCCAACTGCACAAACAGGTCGTGCTCGGGGTGTAGGCCCGGTGCCACCTGCGGGCTCTTGTAATAAAACGACAGCCATTCCTGGATGCCGCCGAGCCCGGCGCGCTGGGCGAGGTCCATGAATAGCACGAGGTCGAGCGCGAGCGGCGCGGCCAAGATGCTGTCGCGGCACAGGAAGTCGACCTTGATCTGCATCGGGTAGCCAAGCCAGCCGAAGATGTCGATGTTGTCCCAGCCTTCTTTATTGTCGCCGCGCGGTGGGTAGTAATTGATGCGCACCTTGTGGAACACGTTGCCGTAGAGCTCGGGAAAGCTGTCGGGCTGCAAGATGTCTTCGAGCACGCCGAGCTTGGACTCTTCCTTGGTTTTGAAGTTGTCCGGATCGTCGAGTACTTCACCGTCGCGGTTGCCGAGGATGTTGGTGGAGTACCAACCCGACAGACCGAGCATGCGCGCGCGCAACATGGGGGCGAGCACGGTCTTGATGAGCGTTTGTCCAGTCTTGAAGTCTTTGCCGCTGATGGCAACCTTGCGCTCGGTGGCGAGTTGACGCAGCACCGGCGTGTCCACAGCGAGGTTGGGCGCGCCGTTGGCAAAGGGCACGCCTTCGAGAATTGCGGCATAGGCGTACAACATGCTGGGCGCAATGGACGGGTCGTTGGCGTCGATGGCCTTCTCGAACGCCTCGAGGTTCATGTGCGCGGGGCCGGGTTCGATGAAGATTTCGGTCGAGGCGCACCAGATCATCACGAGGCGCTCCACCTTCTTTTCGTCACGGAAGCGGTTGATGTCTTCACGAATCGCCTGCAACATGGCGCGCTTCGACACGGTGCCGAGGGTGTTTTCGGCATCGATCTTCTTCACGTACTGACGATCGAATGCCGCCTTCATGGGGCGAATCTCGCGCAACGTGTCGGCAATAGCCTCGATGTGCTTAGGGCCCTCGAGTACACCCGCGCGTTGTGCGGCCACGTAGGCGTCATCCGGGAACGGATCCCATGCGCCCCACACGATGTCTTCAAGGCGAGCAAGCGGTACGAAGTCTTTGATCAGTGGGTTGCGGTTGTCCGTGCGCTTGCCGAGGCGGATCGTGTCCATCTGGGCCAGCGAGCCGATGGGATCGCCCATGCCACGCTTGGCGAGTTCGACGCCTGCAATGAGGGTGGACGCGACGGCGCCGAGGCCGACGGTCAGAACACCGAGTTTGCCGTCAGCGGGGGCGACAGTGGGATGGGAAGCGGGCATGAGTTCTCCTGAGGAAACGGGCTCCCCAAGGCTACGCCCCGAATGCCCCCAGTTCGTTCACCACCAAGCGCGTCATAAAAGTGCGGGTGTTGGTGCGCGACGCGCGCTGAATGAGGCGGAAGTAGTCCCAAATCTCAAACGACGTGGCGGCATCCAGTCGACTGAGTGCTTCAACAGGGTCAGTGTGACGACGGAGTTCATGTATGAAGGTCTTGCGTATCTGCTGTGTCATCGCCGAGCGCAGCGCAACACATTCGCGCAGATCGACAAACGAACCATCCATGTTGGTGCGCAGCGCGTGATGTAAAGGCGCCATTTCGGCGTAGATCTCGTCGCGTTGGGCTATAAGGAGTGACGCGCGGTGCTCCACGTCGAGATGTACATCGAAATAGGTAAGCCGCTTGTGCATGGTGGCTGCTTGACGCGAGGTGGCTTCGCGATACATCGACTCGACGTCTGCGAAATGATGAAACACCGTGCGCACCACGACACCCGCGCGTTGAGCAATCTGTTGCGCACGCGGATCGTGGGTGCCCTCCACCAGCAATGCGAGCAACGCATCCAAGATGCGGTGGTGGGTATGTTCGGCGCGAACGTTGCGCACGCGGGTGGGTGCGGTGTCGGTCATATCGTCTCGATACCGATTCTGCCCGATCCGCGGCGGTTTGTGTTGTTCCTCATTTTCTTGCATTGGGGGTGCAACGTGTAACACAGCCTGAACTATTTATGGTACGTTGCAATTCACACCGTTGCAGTGTCGATGTAGTGCAAACGATTGCTCGGGTTGATAGATGAACAATGGCATCTGGCCGTTGAACACATGCCCGTTTCGCTGGCGTCACACGGTGATGTTCGTACCGTCGGCATCGTGTTGCGTCGACTCTTGGCAATTGGTGTCGTGGCGATCGCCGCGAACGTGGTGGCCACGCACGATGCGACGGCCGACATGGGCGCGCTCGTCGATGCGTCCGGCGCACCCACCCAGGCGCTGGTGCCGATGCGGTACTTGGCGCTCGGCACGTCGCATTCCTGTGTGGTCATGGCTGACGCGGCGCTGCGCTGTTTCGGCGACTCGAGTTACGGTCAACTGGGGCTTGGTGCGATCCGTGAGGTGGGCGCTACCACGAGCACGACGGGCAACTTCCGGTCGGTTGCAGCAGCGCCGGCGACGGCGTTGGGTGCGGGCGTGCGCCAGGTGGTGGCGGGCGGCGAGCACACATGCGCGCTGCTGACTACCGGTGCGGTGCAGTGCTGGGGATACGGCGCGTTCGGTCGCCTGGGCTACGGGGATGAGACAAATCGTGGAACTGCCGACAGTCACATGGGGGTCAACCTGCCAGCGGTCGCACTCGGCGCGGGTCGCACTGCGACGGCGATTGCCGCCGGCGCGGCACATACGTGCGCACTGCTCGACAACGCCGTCGTGAAATGTTGGGGTGACAACGTCGAGGGTCAGCTCGGACTCGGTGACCGCGACAGTCGCGGCGACGGCCCAGGCGAGATGGGCGACGCGTTGCCCGCGGTGGCGTTTGCGACGGGGCGCTCGGCGATTGCGATTGCCGCCGGCGGCAACCACACGTGCGCGATTTTGGACAACGACGCCCTGGTGTGTTGGGGGGCCAACGATGTGGGCCAACTCGGCCAAGGCTCGACGGCGCGCCTCGGCGACAACGAATCAGTGGCCACGATTGCCGCGGTGCCCGTGGGCGGCGTGCGCGCAGTGGCACTGGGTGATGCGCATACGTGTGTGATTACCACCGCCGCGGCGATGAAGTGTTTTGGCAGTGGCGGCAATGGCCGACTGGGCACCGATGCCACCGACAATCGCGGAGACGCCAGTGGGGAAGTTGCGGCGCTGCCGGCGATTTTCCTCGGTGCTGCGCGCAGCGTGCGGGCCGTCGCGGCGGGCGGCTCGCACTCCTGCGCGCTGCTAGACGACGCGTCGGTGACATGTTTCGGTAACGGTGGAAACGGTCGGCTCGGGACGGATGACGCGAATGATCGCGGCGATAATGCCAGTGAGATGGCGTCACTCGCCCCGATCGCACTTGGCCGCGACGTGCGCGCCATCGCCGCCGGTAGTGCCCACACGTGCGCGCTACTCGACAACGCCACCGTGAAATGTTTCGGCAATGCCGCGCGTGGACAAATTGGCAGCAACGACACGACGTCACTGGGTGGCGCAACGGGCGACATCGGTCGGTTGAGTGCAGTCGCCCTTGGCGCAAGCGTCGCTACGGCGAGCGAACCCACCGCACCGCGCTCCCTTGCCGCAACGTCAGACGACTCGTCGGCAACGGTGACGTGGCTCGCGCCATTGCGCGACGGCGGGTCGGCAGTGACTGACTACATCGTGGAGTATCGCGCATCAGGCGACGTGGCCTGGACGCGCGTTGCCGATGGTGTGTCGACAACTGCATCGGCAACGATCACGGGTTTGTTGGTGGATGTGGACTACACCGTGCGTGTGGCCGCGGTGAATGCGTTGCACACCGGTGCGTTCAGTACTGATGCGCTCACGGTGACACCGACAACGACCACCACCACGACCACCACTACGACGACACCGACGACCACGTCGAC
>Ga0164292_10002129_pt1 | contig 16164 bp, 14 predicted proteins | sample GEODES117metaG_FD_111486 | JGI IMG/M metagenome (GOLD analysis project Ga0164292, IMG submission 111486) | Eutrophic lake water microbial communities from Lake Mendota, Wisconsin, USA - GEODES117 metaG | ecosystem: Environmental > Aquatic > Freshwater > Lake | place: USA: Lake Mendota...
ATGATTGTTGCGGGTACGTTATGCAACAAGATGGCACCTGCCTTGCGCAAGGTGTATGACCAGATGCCCGAGCCACGTTGGGTGGTTTCAATGGGTTCCTGTGCGAATGGTGGTGGTTACTACCACTACTCGTATTCGGTTGTGCGTGGCTGTGATCGCATCGTGCCCGTCGATGTCTATGTGCCCGGTTGCCCACCGACTGCAGAGGCCCTGGTGTATGGCTTGTTGCAGATGCAAAACAAAATCCGCCAAACAAACACGATTGCTCGTTAATTCAAACAACGTGTTGGCTTGCGCCAGGCACGTTGCGTTACACAGGCTTAAGACATGTCCAGGCTAGAAAACCTGCAACAACAATTGATGACCTTGCTTGGTGAACAAGCCAAGCTCACGCTGTCGACTGATGAGATCACACTTGAGGTCTCGCCCGATCAGTGGCTGTCCGTGTGCCAGCGTTTGCGTGATGAGCCAGCCTTGCATTTCGAAACCTGTATTGACTTGTGTGGTCTAGATTATCTGACCTATGGTGCAGGGCGTGTGGGAGAAGTCCCTGCCGGCGCGGTTGTGCCTGCCAATCGCTTTGCGGTGGTTGCGCACTTGCTGTCGCTCACGCATAACTGTCGTTTGCGTGTCCGTACGTTCTTGCAACATACAGAATTTCCTGTTCTGGATTCGCTTGTAGATGTTTGGCCAAGCGTCAACTGGTTCGAGCGCGAAGCGTTTGACTTGTTTGGTATTGTGTTCGAAGGTCATCCCGATTTGCGCCGTATCCTAACCGACTATGGCTTTATTGGTCATCCATTCCGTAAAGATTTCCCCGTATACGGCAACGTTGAGATGCGCTATGACCCGGAGCAGGGCAGAGTGGTGTATCAGCCAGTCACCATCGATCCGCGCGAAGTTATCCCGCGCGTGATTCGCGAAGACGGTTACGGGATGGGACGCTAATCATGGCTGAAATTAAAAATTACACGCTGAACTTTGGCCCACAGCACCCCGCAGCACACGGTGTGTTGCGTTTGGTGCTTGAGCTTGATGGCGAAGTGATTCAACGTGCTGATCCACACATCGGCTTGCTGCATCGTGGCACGGAAAAGCTTGCGGAGCACCGTACCTTTCTCCAAGCCTTGCCTTACATGGATCGTCTCGACTATGTGTCGATGATGTGTAACGAGCACGCCTACGTGATGGCCATCGAGAAAATGATGGGTGTGCAGGTGCCGTTACGTGCGCAGTACATCCGGGTGATGTTTGATGAAATCACGCGCCTGTTGAATCACTTAATGTCTTTGGGTTCACACGCGTTAGATGTTGGCGCGATGGCGGTGTTTCTGTACGCATTCCGCGAACGTGAAGATTTAATGGATTGCTATGAGGCAGTTTCGGGTGCACGTATGCACGCCGCCTACTATCGCCCTGGTGGCGTGTATCGCGATCTGCCTGATGCGATGGCGCAATACGGTAAGTCTAGCGAATACCGCTCGGCAAAAGATTTCAAAATAATGAACGATGCGCGCTCGGGCTCGTTGCTCGACTTCATCGAAGACTTTACCAAGCGTTTCCCAGGCTGTGTCGACGAATACGAAACTCTATTGACCGACAATCGCATCTGGAAGCAGCGTTTGGTTGGCATTGGCGTGGTAGATCCAGAGCGCGCCAAAGCACTTGGTTTTACTGGGCCGATGTTGCGTGGTTCGGGCGTGGCGTGGGATCTGCGCAAGATGCAGCCTTACGAAGTCTACGATCGCATGCAGTTTGAAGTGCCGATTGGTGTGAACGGTGATTCCTATGACCGTTATTTGGTGCGCGTGGCTGAGATGCGCGAAAGCAATCGCATCATTGCGCAGTGCGTAACCTGGTTGCGTAACAACCCTGGACCGGTGATGACGGACAACCATAAAGTATCGCCACCACAGCGTACGGGCATGAAGTCCAACATGGAAGAGTTGATTCATCACTTCAAACTTTTTACAGAAGGCTTTCACGTCCCAGCGGGTGAGGCCTATGCGTGTGTAGAACACCCAAAAGGTGAGTTTGGTATCTACATGGTGTCTGATGGCGCTAACAAGCCGTACCGTTTAAAAATTCGTGCGCCAGGTTTTGTGCACTTGCAGGCGCTTGACGAAATGTCGCGTGGCCACATGATTGCCGATGCCGTCACGATCATCGGTACCCAGGATATTGTTTTTGGTGAGATTGACCGCTAACGGTCATCGTTAAGCTTCTACCGGATTTGAACATGCTGCTCTCTGAACAGGCCTACAAAAGAATCGACCGCGAGATCGCCAAGTACCCGGCTGATCAAAAGCAGTCGGCCATCATGGCGTCGCTGACAATCGCTCAAGAGGAAAAAGGCTGGGTGTCGCCTGAAGTGATTCAGGATGTCGCAGACTACCTTGGCCAACCTGCGATTGCTGTGCAGGAGAACGCCACGTTCTACAACATGTTTAACGTACACCCCGTCGGCAAGTTCAAGATCAGTGTGTGCACAAATTTGCCGTGCGCGCTGCGCGATGGTGAAAAAACAGCGGATTACCTAAAACAGAAACTCGGTATCGGCTTTCGTGAAACCACAGCGTGCGGCACCTTCTCGCTCGTTGAAGGCGAGTGCATGGGTGCTTGCGGTGATTCGCCGGTACTGTTGATCAACAACACGCACATGTGCGTGCGGATGGCCGCCGACAAGATTGATGCGATGATCGCCGATCTGGGTGCGGCTGCAAAAGGAGCTGCTGTATGAGCACCGCAGCCATTCTTTCGAAATACGGTCAGGGGCTGATTGCCTCCCCAGGTACACCTGCTGACTCCATGGCCTTGCATGGTCGTCATATCGGCCCGCAGATCATGGCGGACTTGGATGGCAATAATTGGCGCTTGGCTGACTACGTGAAGCGCGGTGGCTATGAGGCTTTGCGCAAGATTCTGACCACAGGCATGAGTCAAGAGGACGTGATCGCTGAAGTCAAAGCGTCTGGCTTGCGTGGTCGCGGTGGTGCAGGCTTCCCCACGGGCCTGAAGTGGAGCTTCATGCCTCGCACGTTCCCAGGGCAAAAGTATTTGGTCTGCAACTCCGACGAAGGTGAGCCCGGTACGTTTAAAGACCGCGATATCCTGCGCTTGAATCCGCATATCGTGATTGAAGGGATGGCGATTGCAGCTTACGCGATGGGAATCCCTGTCGGATATAACTACATTCACGGCGAGATTTTTGAGGTGTATCAGCGCTTTGAAGAAGCCTTGGAAGAGGCGCGCAAAGCAGGGTTTCTCGGTGACAACATCCTGGGCTCGCAATTCAATTTTCAGCTGCACGCCTTTCATGGTTTCGGTGCTTACATTTGCGGTGAAGAAACCGCCTTGCTCGAGTCGCTGGAAGGAAAGAAAGGGCAGCCACGCTTTAAGCCGCCTTTCCCAGCTAGCTTTGGTTTGTACGGCAAGCCAACCACGATCAACAACACCGAAACGTTTGCGGCTGTACCGTGGATCATCCGCAATGGTGGCCCAGCCTACCTCGAGGTGGGCAAGCCCAATAATGGTGGCACCAAGCTGTTCTCTATTACGGGCGATGTCGAGCGGCCCGGTAACTACGAAATCCCGCTGGGCACGCCTTTTTCTAAGTTGCTAGAACTGGCAGGTGGCATGCGAGGTGGTTCAACCCTCAAGGCTGTGATCCCCGGCGGCTCGAGTGCGCCGGTGATTCCCGGCAACATCATGATGGATACGACGATGGATTACGACGCCATCTCGAAAGCGGGCTCGATGCTCGGTTCGGGGGCCGTGATTGTCATGAATGATACGCGTTGCATGGTCAAGTCGCTCTTGCGTCTGTCGTATTTTTATTTTGAAGAAAGCTGCGGTCAGTGCACACCTTGCCGAGAAGGTACGGGCTGGCTCTATCGCATGGTCAATCGCATCGAGCATGGTCAGGGCCGCCCTGATGATCTCGATTTGCTGGACTCGGTTGCAGGCAACATCATGGGGCGCACAATTTGTGCCCTAGGTGATGCGGCCGCTATGCCAGTGCGCGGTTTTCTGAAGCATTATCGCGACGAATTCGCCTATCACATTGAGCATAAGCGCTGTGTGGTGGCCCCCTATCTCTAAGGTTTGGACAAAGTTATGGTTGAGTTAACCATCGACGGCAAGAAAGTCGAAGTGCAAGAAGGCAGCATGGTGATGCACGCCGCACACAAATTAGGTGTGTACGTGCCGCATTTCTGTTATCACAAGAAGCTGTCCATTGCCGCGAACTGTCGCATGTGTTTGGTTGAAGTCGAGAAGGCTCCCAAAGCAATGCCTGCGTGCGCAACGCCTGCCACCAACGGCATGGTAGTACACACGTGCTCGGAGCGTGCTGTTGCTGCACAAAAAAGCGTGATGGAATTTTTGTTGATTAATCATCCGCTGGATTGCCCCATTTGTGATCAGGGGGGTGAATGTCAGCTGCAGGACTTAGCCGTTGGTTATGGTGGTTCTTCGTCGCGCTATCAGGAAGAAAAGCGCGTGGTGTTCCACAAAGATTTGGGTCCGCTGGTATCCGCTGAAGAAATGTCGCGTTGCATTCACTGCACGCGTTGCGTTCGCTTCGGTCAAGAAGTCGCTGGCGTGATGGAGCTGGGTATGATCGGTCGTGGTGAGCACTCCGAGATCACCACCTTTGTTGGACGCTCGGTCGAGTCCGAGTTGTCAGGCAACATGATTGATTTGTGTCCCGTGGGCGCACTGACTTCCAAGCCTTTCCGTTATCAGGCACGTACATGGGAGCTTGCACGTCGTCGCTCGGTATCGCCCCATGATAGTTTGGGTGCGAATCTGGTTGTGCAGGTCAAAGGCGACGAAGTGGTCCGCGTTGTACCTTTTGAGAACGAAGAGCTCAACGAATGTTGGATTAGTGATCGTGATCGTTTCTCGTATGAAGGCTTGAATCAAGATCGCCTCACCACGCCGATGGTAAAGGGACAAGATGGTCAGTGGCGCGAGGCTTCTTGGTCGGACGCGTTGCAGGTTGCGGCGCATGGTTTGATGGATGTACGCGATGCTTTCGGTGGTGCGCAAATCGGTGCCTTGGCAACCGAATGCGCGACCTTGGAGGAATTGGCGTTGCTGGCTCGTGTGACGCGCGGTCTGGGCTCTGAAAACATCGATACACGTTTGCGTCAGACAGATCCAAAGTTTGATGCAGCGCTTGCTGGTGCCCCTTGGTTGGGCATGCCGATCGCAGCGCTCGATACGTTGGATCGCGTGTTAGTGGTTGGTTCCTTCCTGCGTAAAGATCACCCTTTGATGGCGCAGCGCCTGCGTCAGGCTGCTAAGCGTGGCACACAGATCTCTGCCATTGATACGGCAGGGGATGACCCACTACTTAAGTTGACGGCACGCGCCACCGTATTGCCCGCAGCGCTTGCACAAACCTTGTCAAGCGTTTTGGTTGCGCTGGCAAAAATTAAGGGCGCTGAAGCACCTGCCGCGTTGGTTGGTGTTCAGGCAGATGCGACGGCCCAACAGATTGCGCAGAGCTTGGCGACTGGTGAGCGTGTTGCGGTGCTGCTGGGTAATGCAGCAGTCAACGCTCCAGATGCTGCGCAGCTTGCCGCTTTGGCGCAGTCTATCGCTCAGTTATCTGGTGGCAAGTTTGGTTTCTTGACCGCAGGCGCCAATACAGTGGGTGCGTACTTGGCTGGCGCAGTGCCTGCGCCAGGCGGTAAGTCTGCGGCAGCAATGTTGGCGGAACCTCTCAAAGCCTACATCGTGTTGCATGCCGAGCCTCTGTTGGATACGGATAACGGTGCGCAAGCGCTTGCCGCCCTAAAGGCTGCAGATTTTGTGGTTGCCTTGACAGCCTTCGCTTCGGATGTGACTGACTGGGCAGATGTCATGTTACCGATTGCACCGTTTACTGAAACCTCTGGCACCTTCGTCAATGCGCAAGGCACAGCACAGAGTTTTAAAGGCACAGTCGCACCACGCGGACAAACACGTCCAGGCTGGAAAGTATTGCGAGTACTTGGCAATGTGTTGCACCTTGCTGGTTTTGATGACGAAACCTCTGAGTCCGTGCGCGATAGCGTGTTGTCGGGAGGCGTGGAGAGTCGCCTGTCGAATCAGATCAACGCTGGGATCACCCCCGTCGCCGCTGCGCAGGGTGAGTCGGGCGCGTTACAACGTGTGACAGATTTGCCGATCTATCGCAGTGACGCGTTAGTGCGTCGCGCGCCTGCGCTGCAAGAGAGCGGTGCGTCGCGTGCACCTGCTGCCCGGATGCATGCGCAAACATTGGCGAGCCTTGGCTGCGCTGCTGGCGATTCGGTGCGGGTCAAATCTGCGACAGGCGCTGTCACTTTGGTCGCCGTACAAGACGATACGCTTCCCACGGGAGCGGTACGGATCGCGGCCGGCTTTGCGCAAACGGCTTCGCTTGGTAGCGCCTTTGGTCAACTTCAAGTGGAGCGTGCCTGATGGAATGGCTAAACGTTCTTGAATCTTTTGGGTCGGATTTAATCGGCGAGACGCCTTGGTTGGTCGTATGGACGTTGGTGAAAATCTTGGTGATCGCCGTACCAATCATCCTCTGCGTGGCGTACCTGACCTACTGGGAACGCAAGATGATTGGTTTCATGCATATTCGCCTGGGTCCAAACCGTGTTGGTTTCCGCGGATTACTACAGCCGTTTGCAGACGTTTTCAAACTGTTGACCAAAGAAGTGGTTATTCCAAGTCAAGCGAATAAGATCCTGTTTATTCTCGCGCCTGTGGTGACCTTGATGCCAGCGCTCGCGGCTTGGGCGGTGGTGCCCTTTGGGCCCGAGATGGTGTTGGCTGACGTCAACGCAGGCCTGATGTACGTGATGGCAATTACCTCAATTGGCGTCTATGGTGTCATCGTTGCGGGTTGGGCGTCTAACTCCAAATATGCATTTTTGGCGGCCATGCGCGCTTCGGCGCAGATGTTGTCTTATGAGCTCGCGATTGGTTTTGTACTGGTAACGGTGCTGTTGGTATCCGGCAGCCTAAATATGACTGAAATCGTCAACGTACAGACCCGCGGTTGGTTTGCGGACAAGGGCTTGAACTTTCTTTCTTGGAATTGGTTGCCTCTGTTGCCGCTGTTCGTGATTTACGTGATCTCAGCTGTCGCAGAAACTAACCGCCACCCATTCGATGTGGTGGAGGGCGAATCTGAGATCGTCGCGGGCCATATGGTTGAGTATTCGGGAATGGCGTTTGCGCTGTTCTTCCTCGGCGAATACGCCAACATGATTTTCTTGTCCTGCATGGCTTCGATCATGTTCTTGGGCGGCTGGGCTCCACCGTTTGAGTTTGCTCCCTTAACCTGGATTCCAGGCTGGTTGTGGTTGGGCCTGAAGACCTTTGTCGTGGTGTCTTTGTTTATCTGGTTCCGTGCGTCGTTCCCCCGATACCGGTACGACCAGATTATGCGGTTAGGTTGGAAAATATTTATCCCACTTACGGGTGTGTGGCTAGTGGTCGTGGCGATCTGGATGCAGACGCCCTGGAACATTTGGAAATAACCCCGCGAGTCGAAGGCAGAAAAGGCATTTATGGAAGCGATCAAGGATTTTTTCGGTAGTCTCATGCTGCTTGAGTTGCTCAAGGGCATGAAGCTCACGGGCAAGTATTTCTTCAAGCGCAAGATCACCTTGCGGTATCCGCTTGAAAAAACACCCATGTCGCCACGTTTTCGTGGCTTACATGCGTTGCGCCGTTACCCCAACGGTGAGGAGCGCTGTATCGCTTGCAAATTGTGCGAAGCGGTTTGCCCTGCGATGGCGATCACCATTGAATCGGAGCAACGTGAAGACGGTTCACGCCGTACGACGCGCTACGACATTGATCTGACCAAATGCATCTTCTGCGGTTTCTGTGAAGAAAGCTGCCCAGTTGATTCGATTGTTGAAACGCATATCCATGAGTACCACGGTGAAAAGCGTGGCGACTTGTATTTCACTAAAGACATGTTGCTGGCCGTAGGCGATCGTTATGAAAACGACATCGCTCGCAATCGCGCCATCGATGCGCCTTACCGCTGATCGCCAGGACTGAAAGCCAAATGATCTTTACTACCGTTCTGTTCTACGTCCTGGCCATTGTTTTAGTCGTGGCGGCGTTTCGTGTGATTACAGCTTCGAGCCCAGTCACCGCAGTCTTGCATCTGATCCTTGCGTTCGCGAACGCAGCGATGATCTGGATGCTGCTGGGTGCCGAATTTTTGGGGTTATTGCTGGTGCTTGTGTATGTGGGCGCGGTGATGGTGCTGTTCCTCTTCGTCGTGATGATGCTGGATGTCAAGATGGAAGAGTTGCGTGCCGGCATCAAAACCTATCTACCGCTAGGTATGCTCGTCGGTCTGATCATGGTGGCTGAGATGTCTTTTGTGCTTGCGACCTCTTGGGGACAAGTGGGGCCTGCTGCTGACATGGGCGATGATTACAACAATACGCGTGCATTGGGCGAGTCGATGTACACCGAGTACGCCTTCGCGGTGGAGGTCGGAGCGGTGTTGTTGCTAGTTGGAATGATTGCTGCAATCTCTTTGACGCTGCGCAAGCGTCGCGATGTGAAATATAACGATCCCGGCGCTGCCGTGCGCGTACGGGCAGCAGATCGTGTTCGACTGGTTAATTTGCCAAGCCAAGAAGCGGTGAATGCGGAGGCGGCGGACGCGAACTCAGGAGAGCAAAAATGATGACGTTGACCCTGCCGCACTTTTTGGTGCTTGGTGCAATTCTGTTTGCGATCGGTGTGTTTGGGATCTTCCTGAATCGACGTAATTTGATCGTGCTATTGATGTCGGTCGAGTTGATGTTGCTAGCAGTCAATATGAATTTTGTCGCTTTCTCGACTTGGATGGGCGATACAGCGGGCCAAGTATTTGTTTTCTTCATCTTGACGGTAGCCGCTGCTGAGGCGGCAATCGGTTTGGCGATTCTGGTGCTGCTGTTCCGCAACCTCAGCACGATCAATGTTGATGAACTTGACCGCCTCAAGGGCTGATCGGAACACAGAAGAATATGTATAGCTCACCTTCACTTTATTTGATTATCGCCTTAGCTCCCTTGCTAGGCGCGATCTTGGCTGGTTTGTTCGGCACAGGGTTCCTCGGGCGCCAAGTCGGTCGGCGTGCCTCGCACATGCTTACCATCGCGTTGGTTGCGGTGTCGGCGGTCGGTTCGGTTTTAGTTTTGTTGGATGTGCTTAATGGCCATCGCTTTGATGGCGCGGTCTACACCTGGTCGATGCTTGGTGACGCCAAGTTAGAGATCGGGTTCTTGATTGACCCCCTATCTGCTCTGATGATGGTGGTGGTTACCTCGGTATCCTTGATGGTGCACATCTACACGATTGGCTACATGGCGGAAGATCCAGGCTATCAGCGGTTCTTCTCGTATATTTCGCTGTTTACCTTCTCGATGTTGATGCTAGTCATGTCCAACAACATGCTTCAGTTGTTCTTCGGCTGGGAAGCGGTGGGTTTGGTCTCGTACTTGCTAATTGGTTTCTGGTACACGCGCCCTACGGCGATCTTCGCCAACATGAAGGCGTTTCTCGTTAACCGTGTGGGTGATTTTGGTTTCGTACTTGGCATTGGTTTGTTGTTTGCCTATGCTGGCACGATGCACTACGGGGAAGTGTTCGAGCAAGCCGACAAGCTAGCGACTCTCACGTTACCCGGCACTGACTGGATGTTGATTACCGTTGCGTGTATCTGTTTATTTATTGGTGCGATGGGTAAGTCGGCGCAAGTGCCGCTGCATGCGTGGCTGCCTGACTCGATGGAAGGCCCCACGCCAATTTCAGCGCTGATCCATGCGGCAACGATGGTGACAGCTGGCATTTTCATGGTGGCGCGTTTCTCACCGCTGTTTGAGTTGTCGAATACGGCGCTGTCCTTCATCATCATTATTGGCGCAATCGGTGCGCTGTTTCTGGGGATCTTGGGCATTATTCAAAACGACATCAAGCGTGTGGTGGCGTATTCCACGTTGTCGCAGCTGGGCTATATGACGGTTGCCTTGGGTGCTTCGGCTTACTCTGTCGCGATTTTCCACCTGATGACGCATGCATTTTTTAAAGCGTTGTTGTTCCTCGGTGCTGGCTCGGTCATTATGGGTATGCATCACGATCAAGATATCCGTAATATGGGTGGCTTGCGTAAGTACATGCCAATCACCTGGATCACCTTCTTGATAGGTACGCTGGCTCTAGTGGGTACGCCGTTCTTCTCTGGCTTCTACTCTAAAGAGCACATCATCGAAGCGGCTGCCTCTGCAAACGTGTGGGGTGCGTCGTTCGCAAAATACGCGACCTTGATTGGCGTGTTTGTGACGTCGCTCTATTCTTTCCGGGTGTATTTCTTGGTATTTCATGGCAAGGAGCGCTTTGATGTGAGTGGCCATGCCGCGCACGGACACGATGGCGGTGTACCCCATGAGTCACCTTGGGTGGTTACCTTGCCGCTCGTATTGCTTGCCGTGCCCTCGCTCTTTGTGGGGGCATGGCTGGTTGACTCCCTTTTGTTTGGCTCTTATTTCAAAGGCGCGATCGTCGTAGCGGCGCAGCATCCGGCGATGACCGATTTGGCGTCACGTTGGCATGGTTGGGTGGCTTACGGCCTGCACGCCTTTAGTACAGTCGCGTTCTGGTTAGTTGTCGCCGGTGCTGTGACAGCTTGGTACTGCTATTTAATCAACCCGAAGGTTCCTGCAGCGATCCAGCGCCACCTAAAAGGTGTGAACTGCATCCTCGAAAACAAATACTTTTTTGACTGGTTTAACGAACAAGTCTTGGCGCGCGGGGCACGACTATTAGGCAAGGGTTTGTGGCAGCAGGCTGACCGCGGTTTGATCGATGGTTTGCTTGTAAACGGTTCGGCTAAGTTGATTGGTGCCCTCGCAGCAATCACGCGTCGCTTCCAGACTGGCTATATCTACCACTACGCGTTTGCGATGATCATCGGCTTGATGGCTGCGATCACCTACATAATTTTTGGTTCCAAATGATGGCGAGCGAGATGTCTTCTTTTAATACTCCCTGGCTCACACTGTCGATCTTTGTGCCGATCGTTTGTGGTTTGATCTTGTTGGCTGTGGGACGCGATGATCGCCCAGGTCTGACACGTAATCTGTCCTTGATCGGTTCCATTCTCAGCTTTCTCGTGACGATCCCGCTCTACACGGGTTTTGATAATTCGACTGCAGCGATGCAGTTCGTTGAAAAGATCTTGTGGATCCCGGCTTTTGCGGTGAACTACCACCTCGGTGTGGACGGGATTTCTTTGTGGTTTGTCTTGCTCACCGCTTTCATTACGATCATTGTTGTATTGGCCGGTTGGGAAGTCATCACATCCCGTATTTCACAGTACATGGCCGCTTTCTTGATTTTGTCGGGTCTGATGATTGGGGTATTTGTAGCGCTTGACGGCTTGCTGTTCTACATCTTTTTTGAGGCGACTCTGATCCCGATGTATATCATTGTGGGCGTCTGGGGTGGTCCCAACCGAGTGTATGCAGCGTTCAAGTTTTTTCTCTACACCTTGATGGGCTCTTTGCTGACGCTAGTCGCCTTTCTGTATCTTTGGAATGTGTCGGGTGGCTCGTTTGATATACAAACCTGGCATACCTTGCCGCTGGATTACACCCCGCAGCTACTGATATTTTTTGCTTTCTTGGCTGCCTTTGCTGTCAAGGTGCCGATGTGGCCCGTACATACTTGGTTGCCCGACGCACACGTTGAGGCGCCAACAGGTGGCTCGGTCGTCCTGGCGGCCATCATGCTCAAGCTCGGTGCCTATGGTTTCTTGCGTCTTTCCTTGCCGATTACACCTGACGCTTCGACAGAAATGGCTGGCTTGATTATTACGCTGTCGCTTGTTGCCGTGATTTACATCGGTTTAGTGGCTATTGTGCAAGATGACATGAAGAAACTGGTGGCGTACTCGTCAGTCGCACACATGGGCTTTGTCACCTTGGGCTTCTTTGTCTTTAACACCGCCGGTGTCGAAGGTGCGATAGTACAAATGGTGTCCCACGGTTTTGTGTCTGCAGCGATGTTCTTGTGCATTGGCGTGTTGTACGACCGGATGCACAGTCGCCAAATTGCGGACTACGGCGGTGTGATCAACACCATGCCACGCTTTGTGACGTTCTTTGTGTTGTTTTCGATGGCGAATGCCGGGTTGCCCGCCACAAGTGGTTTTGTCGGTGAATTTATGGTGATCATGGGGGCTGTCGAATACAACTTCTGGATTGGCTTGCTTGCTGCGACCGCGTTGATTCTTGGCGCTTCGTATTCGCTCTGGATGGTCAAGCGCGTGGCGTTTGGCGATATTGCGAATGACCAAGTGCGCGAGCTTCAAGACCTTTCCAACCGTGAGTTCTTTATTCTTGGTGTCATGGCACTTGCCGTGATCTATATGGGTGTCCATCCCAAGCCCTTTACCGACGTCATGCACGTTTCGGTTGAGGCCCTCTTGCAACACGTGTCCATTTCAAAACTGTAAGCCTCGCCATGATGCAATCCCAATTCGATTTCGCCCTGGCTGCACCGGAAATTTTTCTGACGGTGATGGGTATGCTCATCCTAGTTTTGGATGCGTTTAGTCAAGCTCCACGTCGTACGCTTGCCTATGGGTTATCACTCGCCACCTTGGCGGTTTTGTTTGTCCTGTCTGCCTGGCAGTGGAGTATCGGGCTAGTCGGTGAAAGTTTTTTTGGTTTATATGTGGCGGACCCGCTCGCGCATTTACTCAAGATGGCTTCTTACATTGCAGTAGCCTTGACGCTGATCTACGGCCGTGAATACATTCAGACGCGTGACATGTTGCGCGGTGGTGAGCTCTATGTCCTCGTGCTGTTTGCCTTACTCGGGCAGATGGTCATGATTTCGGCAGGTAATCTCCTGACGATCTACCTAGGTCTTGAGTTGATGTCACTTGCACTCTACGCGCTCGTGGCGATTCGTCGCGACCACGCTGAGTCAACCGAAGCAGCAATGAAGTACTTTGTCCTCGGCGCGCTTGCTTCAGGTTTTATGTTGTACGGTATGTCGATGATGTACGGGGCCACTGGCAACTTGGATCTGCGCAATATCGCCGACACCGTGAACTCTGGTCAGGTCGACTATCTTCCTCTGACCTTCGGTGTTGTATTTCTCGTTGCAGGCCTGGCGTTTAAGTTGGGTGCTGTGCCGTTCCATATGTGGGTGCCCGACGTGTATCAAGGGGCCCCCACCGCGATTACGCTCGTACTGGCTGCAGCGCCTAAGCTTGCGGCGTTTGCGATTACGCTGCGGATTCTGGTGATTGGTTTTGTTGATCTTGCGGCAGACTGGCAGCCGATGCTGCTAATCCTTGCCGTGCTGTCGCTTGCGATTGGTAACCTGACCGCAATTATGCAAACCAATTTCAAGCGAATGTTGGCGTATTCAACGATTTCGCATATGGGGTTTATTTTGCTCGGCTTGGCATCTGGTTCCTTAGATGGGGATATCCAGGCGGACACGTCTGCCTATGGCTCGGCCCTGTTCTATGTCCTGACCTATGTCTTGACGACGCTTGCCTCGTTTGGCTTGATCATGTTGTTGTCGCGTGATGGCTTTGAATGCGAAAGTATCGATGATCTCAAAGGCCTCAACCGGCGCAGCCCCTGGTTGGCAGCCATGATGTTGATCTTGATGTGCTCGCTGGCAGGCTTGCCACCGCTGGTCGGCTTTGATGCGAAGCTGTTGATTCTGCAAGGTCTGTTGCAGTCGGACCGTTTGTGGCTCGCGGTCGTGGCCGTGTTCTTCTCCTTAATTGGTGCCTTCTATTACCTGCGTATTATTAAAGTTGTCTACTTTGATGAGCCTGCAGCGAATTCCACATTGGCCCCCGCTAAGCCGTTTGTGCCGCGCGCACTCTTGCTTGTGAATGGTTTGCTCGTACTGGGCCTAGGTTTGCTGCCTGGTGGTTTAATCGCTCTGTGCTTGCAGGCGATGCGCGCAACGTTGTCATTTTGAGCGCGCTATTGTGTGTCTCTTACAGTCAGGGCGGTAAATAGCGATGAATCAGAATGCCGCGATTTGGCTGTTGCTTGTGCTGGCTTTCGCGGCAGCCAATCTTCCCTTTTTAAACGAACGCGTGTTTGGCGTGTTCGCGCTCAAGGGCGCCAAGCCCTTTGTCGTACGCGTCCTTGAGCTGTTTACTTTGTATGTGTTGGTTGGTTTGGTCGGTCTGACACTCGAGCGCATGATTGGTAATGCGTTTACGCAGAAATGGGAGTTCTATGCGACAACCTTCACCTTGTTTTTGGTGATGGCGTTTCCCGGCTTTGTACTGCGTTACCTGCTCAGGCGTTAGGTTTCAAACCAATTCAGGACGCCATCAAGCCCTGATACGTTGAGTGCAAACTTAGCTTGGGTCTGCACCACCGGTTTGGCACGATAGGCCACCGAGTAGCCAGCTAGCCCTAACATTTTCAAGTCGTTGGCCCCATCCCCGATCGCAATGATTTGGTTGGCCGTTGCGCCGCAATCTTGCGCAAACGCACGCAAGGTATCTGCCTTACCTTGCGCGTCTAGGATCCGGCCGACAACGTGTCCCGTTAAGAGGCCATTCTCGGCACCCAGCACGTTGGCATGGGCGGCATCTAGCCCGATACGCGCTTTGAGCTTCTCTGTAAAGAAAGTAAACCCACCCGAAACCAGCAACACTTTTAAGCCGGCTTGTTTCGCTGTGGCAACGAGTTTTTCTGCGCCGGGATTAAAACGAAGCTTTTGTTCATAAACGGACTGCAAGACGTCAGCAGAGAGACCCTTCAAGAACGCAACGCGTCGTGTCAGGCTTTCAGAAAAGTCTTTGATTTCCCCGCGCATCGCAGCTTCGGTAATCGAGGCGACCTGTTCCTTGACGCCACCAAACGCCGCGATCTCATCAATACACTCAATATTGATGAGGGTCGAGTCCATATCCATTGCCAGTACTTTGCAGTCACTCAGTCTGCTGCCAGCCACAACATAGGCCGTATCGACCAGGCTGCGTTCGCCCCACGCTAGGATTTCAGCCCGCGCGTCCGTGCTGTCGCTCACAGCGAGTAGGCGCGCAGCAGTCGTGCCGATGCGCTGCACCCCGGAGGCCTCTGCGATAGCGGCAGCTTGCTCGATCAGGTCTGTCGAGAGCGCGGGGGACTGAACGACGAGATGGTAAGTAGTCATGGCAGGGCAGTATTGAAGTTGAATAGACAGGGATCGTTAAACCAAAGAGCGCAACACGGTACGGGTTGCTTCAAAGCGCGCTTGCACGTCAGCGGCTTTTATCTCAACACGTAACTTATCTTGTCCCGCAAAGCGAATATGTTTTTGCTTTTGAACCAGCTCAATGAGTCGCAGTGGGTCAACAATAGTATTTTGCTTGAAGTGCAGCAGTATTTGGGACTCGCTCGCATCAATTTTCTGAATGCCTAGGGGCAAACCGAGTAGGCGTAGCTTGTGGGTGGAGATCAAGGTGCGACCTGCTTCAGGTAGCTTGCCAAAACGGTCGATGAGCTCTTCTTGAATGGCGATCAAACCGTCTTCTTCGGTAGCATTCGACAGACGCTTGTAGAGCGACAGACGTGCGTGTACATCCGCGCAGTAGTCCGAAGGCAATAGGGCCGGCGCGTGGAGGTTCACTTCGCAACCTGCACTGAAGGGGGCATCGAGATCCGGTTCAACGCCCGCTTTTAGGGCTCTGACCGCCTCATTGAGCATGTCGTTGTACATCGAGAAGCCAATTTCTTGGATATTACCGGACTGGGATTCACCAAGCACCTCACCCGTTCCACGGATTTCTAGATCGTGCATCGCCAAGAAGAAACCGGAGCCTAGTTCTTCCATCGCCTGAATGGCTTCAAGACGCTTTTTTGCGTTCTTGGTGATGGCGTCCTCACCTGGAGTCATCAGATAAGCATAGGCCTGGTGATGCGAGCGACCGACTCGACCACGTAATTGATGTAGCTGCGCCAGACCAAACTTGTCTGCGCGATGAATGATGATGGTGTTGGCGCTAGGCACATCGATGCCGGTTTCAATAATGGTGGTGCATAGTAGGACGTTGAAGCGCTTCTGATAGAAGCCTTTCATGACCTGCTCAAGATCGCGCTCGCCCATTTGTCCGTGCGCCACCACAATACGCGC